>ENA-UPXM01002582-UPXM01002582.1-activated-sludge-metagenome-genome-assembly--contig:-NODE-2582-length-21060-cov-6.557343_pt1 | contig 21060 bp, 17 predicted proteins | sample MGYA00238178_ERZ772708 | MGnify/ENA primary metagenome ERZ772708 (study PRJEB29002, sample SAMN05720212) | activated sludge metagenome | isolation source: anaerobic digester from wastewater... | reverse complement strand
GTGGCCAGCGCATTGGGGGAACCTGACAAACTCGCCTGGGCGTTATCAAAACAAGCCGACCCGGCACTAGTTAAAAAAGTGAATGCCTTTTTTGCCAAAATTAAAAAAGACGGCACCTTGCAGCACCTGATTGACCGCTATTATGGCCACTCAGAGCGCCTGAACACACAAGACGTCACCGTGTTTCTTGAACGTAGCCAAAGCCTATTGCCCAACTATGCGGCACTCTTTAAACAAGCACAGGAGCAAACCGGCCTTGATTGGCGCTTAATTGCTGCGGTGAGCTATCGCGAATCGCACTGGGACCCCTTAAACACCTCTCCCACCGGCGTGCGGGGGTTGATGATGCTCACCGAAAACACCGCAAAACTCATGGGCGTGACGGATAGGCTAGACCCCGTACAAAGTATTCCTGCCGGGGCAAAATATATTGTCAAAATGATAGAAACCATTCCAGATAGCGTGCCTGAACCAGACCGCACTTATTTGGCGCTGGCCGCCTACAATATTGGCTACGCACATTTGCAAGATGCAAGAACCCTCGCAAAACGTTTAAAACTCAACCCGGACCGCTGGTCTGACGTTAAAAAAACCCTGCTCATGTTACGCCAGCCCGATTATTACACCACGTTAAAATATGGTTACGCAAACGGTAGCGCACCCGTTATTTTTGTAGAGTCCGTGCGCAGTTACCAAAATATTTTGGAATATCATCAACCCAGCCACCCACAAAATGAAACATCAAGCGTCGCTCAGTTAGGTAATTAACAAGTGTCTTAAATCACTTTCTCAGCTTTTTAAAAGTCCCGAGAAAAAAATAATGCCCTGAGAGCCTTTATTTATAAGGCTCTCAGGGCATCGAAAAAGGTTGGATGTAAATTAAGGCTTAAATTGGCTTGATTTGATCAAGATTATTCATGTACGGACGCAGCACTTTAGGCACGGTCACGCTACCATCCGCATTCTGATAATTCTCCAGCACAGCTACCAATGTGCGCCCCACTGCCAAACCGGAACCGTTCAAGGTGTGCACAAGTTCTGGCTTGCCCTGTTCATTTCTAAAACGTGCCTGCAAACGGCGCGCTTGAAACGCCTCGCAATTGCTGACGGAAGAAATTTCACGGTAGGTATTTTGCGCAGGCAACCAGACTTCTAAGTCATACGTTTTAGCCGCACCAAAACCCATATCGCCTGTACATAATGAAACTACGCGGTAAGGCAACTCCAGTGCTTTTAAAATATTTTCCGCATGCCCCACCATTTCTTCAAGCGCTTCGTAGCTTTTGCTTGGGTGTACAATTTGCACCATCTCGACTTTATCAAATTGGTGCTGGCGTATCATGCCTTTGGTGTCGCGCCCATAACTGCCCGCCTCGCTTCTAAAGCATGGCGTATGCGCGGTCAGTTTAATCGGCAAACTTTCTAACGGCACAATTTCATCGCGCACGGTGTTAGTGAGCGTGACTTCTGAAGTTGGGATTAAATAAAGTTTGCTGTCGTTGTGCTGAACGCTAAATAAATCTTCTTCAAATTTCGGTAATTGCCCCGTACCCTTGAGCGTTTCTGCGTTCACTAAATAAGGTGTATAGCATTCGGTATAACCATGCATTTCCGTCTGCGTGTCCAGCATAAACTGCGCTAACGCACGGTGTAATTTCGCCACTTGGCCACGCATCAGTGTAAAGCGTGCGCCAGAAAGTTTGGCACCTGTGTCAAAATCTAAACCCAGTGGCGTACCCACATCGGTGTGGTCTTTAATTTCAAAATCAAAGTTTCGTGGCGTACCCACTTTGCGCACTTCTACATTTTGCGTTTCATCTTTGCCTTGTGGCACACTGCTATGCGGCAAATTAGGCACATTCAACAATAAATTTTGTAATTCTGTTTGCAACTCGGTCAGGCGTGCTTCATCGGCTTTTAATTGGTCGCCCAAGCCTGCAACTTCAGCCAGAATAGCACTGACATCTTCACCCTTAGATTTTGCAATACCGATTTGTTTTGAAGCGTTATTGCGCTTGGCTTGCAGATCCTGTGTACGCGTCTGTACAGTTTTACGCTCTTGCTCAAGTGTTGTAAACTCCTGTGACGGAAAATCAAATCCACGGTTTTTTAATTGGCTTACTACACCCTCTAAATCATTTCTTAATGCTTGTATATCTAACATATCGCTCTCAATTATCCAGTGGCTATTTCTTGGCTTTTTTATCTAATTCTTTTAAATGCTGTAACTTCTCCGTAATTTTACCCTCAAGCCCGCGTGGTGTGGGATTATAAAATTGCGGCACTTTGTTTTGTTGTACTAATTCATCAGGGAAATACTCCTCACCCGCCGCGTAGGCTTCGGGTTCATGATGCGCATAGCGGTACTCTTTGCCATAATCTAACGCTTTCATCAGCTTAGTCGGCGCATTTCTTAAATGTAGCGGTACAGGACGCGATTTATCTTGGCCGACAAAGGCTTTGGCCTGATTATACGCGTTATAGGCGGCGTTACTTTTAGGCGCCACCGCTAAATAAATCACTGCATTCGACAGCGCCAATTCCCCCTCAGGCGAACCCAGACGCTCGTAAATCTGGCAAGCTTCCAGCGTCATCCCCTGCGCGCGCGGGTCTGCCAGACCAATGTCCTCAATCGCCATACGCATAATGCGCCGACCTAAATAGAGCGGGTCTGCACCTCCATCAATCATGCGCAAAAACCAATAAAGCGCAGCATCTGGATTTGAGCCACGTACAGATTTATGCAAAGCTGAGATTTGGTCGTAAAACGCTTCGCCACCTTTATCAAAGCGGCGCAGTTTTTCTGCCATAGTCGTTTGCAAAAAGGCTTCATCAATTTCAGTAATGCCTGCACTAGTAGCAGCATTAAATAAACTTTCAGCAAAATTGAGCAAGCGTCTGGCATCACCGTCAGCGTAGGCTATCACCTGTTCTTTCACCTCAGGCGAAAAATGCGTATTTTCTGCCACCAGTGCCCGCGCGCGCTCTAACAGTAAAGCCAGTTCTGACTCCGCAAGCGCATGAAGTACAAATACCTGCGCACGGCTGAGTAGCGCGCTATTGACTTCAAACGAGGGGTTTTCAGTGGTTGCGCCAATAAACGTAATGAGACCGCTTTCAACAAAGGGTAAGAATGCGTCCTGCTGGCCTTTATTAAAGCGATGCACCTCATCCACAAAAAGAATCGTTTTGCGGCCATGTTGCTGCAAGATGAGTTCTGCCCGCTCTACTGCTTCACGAATATCTTTAATGCCAGATAGCACGGCTGAAATCGGGATAAATTCAGCGTCTACCGTATTGGCAATCAGCCTAGCCAATGTGGTTTTACCCACGCCTGGCGGCCCCCACAAAATCATAGAAGGCAATTTTCCCGATTGAAATGCTAGCTTTAAAGGTTTATTTTCACCCAGCAGATGCGATTGCCCCACCACTTCTTCTAAAGTTTTGGGGCGTAAAATTTCTGCTAAAGGTGCTTGCGGGGTGTTAGGTTGAAATAAATCGCTCAAAATATGGGTTTTTTCTGATGTTTAGCATCGCAGATGAACTCGCTGACATATTACGTCATATTGCAATGATAAACATTCACCCAATATTTTCAATCATTAGATTTTTTTGTGATGTTGCCTAATAAAGTTTGATTGGATATCACCACAGTGTCGCCAGTCACCCCTTCTTGCAAGGTATAGGTCATCTTAGCCAATGATAAATTGGTTGGCTCTAGCTGTGCAGCGTTTACCGTGAGTAGGCCATCATTGCCGGGACCCGTTGTTTTAAGCGTGGTATTCGTAAAAGGAATATTGCCAGCACTTGAATTGAGTGTTGCTTTCATTTGAGCGGATATTTTTCGATTATCCAGCACACCGCCCACAAACTTATCGGACTGCACATCAAACTCTGCTTTGTAGTTTGAGAAATTCACTTTTAATGTCGAGGTTAAATTGGCAGTGGATATCGTTAGCCCCCCTAAAAAACTAATGGGTGTTGTGGCACTATATTCGGCTCTGGCACGTAGACTATGTAATTGCGGCAAGCCTGCTAATCCAGCTTCTAGTAGACCAGTAGATTTTTTGTCGAGTTCGGCCAATATCAAAACGGGAATTGCCTTAGTGATTTCTTCATTGGGTTCATCGCTTTTATTTGCATCAACTTTATTATCCGCCACAGAAAAGTGTTTTTCTTTTTCCAATACTGCAACTTTTGTAGTGTGATCTACCTCATCAATTTTGGCACTGGCGTCTTTTTGATGTTCGGTACTCCCCACCCCTGCTTTTCTTGGCGCTGCGGCACTGATTTTAACTTCTTGCGCGCTATATTGCGGCGGCTGTTTACCATCGGTTTCACCTGTTTGGCCTTGATATAAAATTAAGTTACCCTGGCTATTTTCAAGATACGCTGCACCGTCACCTACCGTCACACGTAGTACGCCATCTTTAAATTCACTGAGTGTTTCAGTACCACGAATTCCAATGGTTGCAACCGGTGTATTCATGCGCCAGGCCTGCTTGTTTGATTTACCGATTAAGCCGGTAATTGCTCTCAAACCACCTTTGACTAAGCGAAAAAAGCCTTTTTCAGTACCGTCAGCTTGGCCTGAAAAATGGTATTCTTCAACCTTAAACTCTGTATTTGGCTGAAACGACATATAGCCGCCATCAATAAAGCGCACTTGCGCACGCCCATCTGTCGTTTGAATCATGTCACCATTTTCAATGGCGGCACCTTTTGTAAGCGTTCTGCTTGTACCATTCGCGTCAATAGCTGTGACATTTCCTGTCACAAATTGTACCTTGCCGACCTCTGCATTCGCCAGGATGGGTAATGCTGCTAAAAACAAAAACGCCATTAATACTTTGAAGCTGATGTTGTTTTTTTTCAATATAATCATATCCATAGCCATGTTTACATCCTTTGCTTTCGCCAAATTTTCTCACCATCGCCAATTTTCTCACCATCGCCAATTTTCTCACCATCGTTAAGATGAGAAAGTATTGAATAATGTCAAGTTTTAACAGTCAACACAAGCAATTTTTATACCCAGCGCATTTACCAATGAAAATCTTTTCTGACATTCACCGAAAACATGGTGCGATCAAACGCATTGATGACTGTATTTGAATCATTTTTTAAATAGGACAACTCAGGTTTTATCACCCAATCACGCGCAGGCATATAGCGTAACCCTAGGGCAACTTCGTACTGCTTGTCCTCTTTATCGACTAAAAATATGGGGTCTTGAGCCTGATATTCGCGCCGCTCATAACTCATTGAAACATAAGGAATCAGTTTTGTGGTCATTGATAACTGCCCGCCTAATCGTAATCCCCACAAGTGATGATCTAAAAAATCCGCTTGGCTGTCTCGCGCATTTTCCCGACCAAAATAGGCATTGGTAAAAAGTACCGGGCTTTTATCGCCTGCAAAAACATGCGCCCAACCTGCGCCTAAAATCAGGCGGTCTGCGTCTCTTATGGCATTACCGGCATAATCAAGTCGCGTGGCCTGTGCAAACAGACTGCCTTGGTTACGGTCATCAAAGTTTCTTTGCCATTGCAGCGTCACGCCATAAGTACGACGATACGCTTCACTATCTACATCAAACCGGCTATCTTGTGCTGAAAAAGTGACTGTGTCGATAAACCGTTTATATTGTAGCCCTGCATTGATATCTAAATAACTGGTATCAAAAGTTGTTTCAGAATTATTAAATTTACTGTTACCACTTACACTAGCAAACACCGAAACGGCCTGGCTAATTGGGTGGCGTATAGACAGACCACCTGAAATACTTTTAAAACCATCCGATGTTTCAGGGGAAGTATTGGGTACCAATACACCAAAAGTTGGAATAAAAATATTGCTATCGGATGATGCACTGTTTACATTGCTATCGTAACCAAGGCCAAAGCCAAGAAAACCACCAAACGTTGTCGTGAGCCCGAGTGATTTATCAATGGCGGTGACATAGCGCGCAATGGCACTTGTCACGTCTTGTGAGGGCTTTTGATCAAGCACATTTTGAAACTCCAGTTTAGAAGACTCAACTTCACCCAATTTGAAGTGCGCTTTTGCCATTTCTGTTCTGGCATCAGTATGATTTGGCTCTGTTGCCAAAACACGCTCCAGTGCAAACACACCACGTGTGACATTGCCGCTTTCAACCCCAGCAACACCGAGCAAGTAATCAAAATCCACTTCGCCTGCATGCACTTCCTCTAGTGGTTCAAGCAGTTTATAGGCGCCTACATAATCACCCAACTGCATCAAGGCGCGTGCCTGTTGCGCTACAACATCTTCCATCGCTACTGCATAAAGCGGCAGCAAAAATGTAGTAAACAGCACCCATCGCTGCACCTTTTTATAGAATTGAGTAAATCGCATGCAAACCCTAACCAAACAAATTAAAAACACTATACAACTTATTGAAAAAATGATGAATTATTTTTAATGCCATATGTTATCAACAATTTCACTATTTGCATAAGGCTGTTGCTTTTTCGCAAAAAAATGGCGCTAATTACTTAACGCCATTTTTTCAGTAGAAATAAACCAAGACTTATTAAAGAGAATTACTCCACCAACACATCTACCCCCTGAGGCACCTTAAACAAAAACAGCTTTGCGTTGATATTGGGGTTTGGTTTCACATCAGTAAACACAATTTTCGTCAGATGCCCAAAGCTATCAACCAATTCCATCTGTTGCAATTGGTTGCCCTTAAAAGCAATGGCAATATTGCTAAACCCTGAATCAGCATCTTTTGACAAGGCCGACACCCAGTCAAGATTGTCTTCACGGCTTAAATTTGCGAGGTTAAAATTTTTCTCTAGATCTTCACCGCCTGCCAACAATGCAGCAGGACTGGCACTTAGCGCCTTACTTAATTGGCGGGTCGTCACTTGCGCAAGCTCAATATCGTAAAGCCATACTTGTTTACCATCACTCACCAATTGTTGCTCAAATGGTTTTTTATAATCCCACCGAAATTGATTGGGGCGTTTTATAACCATTTCACCAAATACATCTTGAATTTTTTGGCCTTTGGTATCAGTCACCACTTGGTGGAACTTTGCACTGATCGATTGCGTGCTGTTGTAGAATTTTTTTAGGCTGTCTATACCTTCAGCCATGCTAAGGGTTGGCATTGCGGCAACCAACAAAGCTGCTGAAACGATAATAGTTCTGAGTGTATACATTCAATTCCTTAAAATAATTAAGCTTCGTGGTGTGGCGCCAGCACTTCGCGATTGCCGTTACTTTGCATGCTAGACACCAACCCTGCTCGCTCCATATCTTCAATTAAACGGGCCGCACGGTTGTAGCCGATGCGCAATTGCCGCTGCACGGCTGAAATACTCGCACGACGCGTTTTAAGCACAATACTCACCGCTTCATCATACAAAGGATCAACCTCTGCATTGGCATTTGAGCCACCCCCTGCAAAATCACTGCCACCTTCTTCAACCTCGTTGGTTAAGATGCCTTCAATATAATTTGGTTCACCCTGCGCTTTAAGGTAGTTCACCACCTTATGCACTTCAGCGTCAGAGACAAAAGCGCCGTGAATACGAATGGGGTAACCCGTACCGGGCGGCATGTAGAGCATATCACCCTGCCCTAGTAACGCTTCAGCGCCCATTTGGTCTAATATGGTGCGAGAATCAATTTTGCTGGACACTTGAAACGAAATACGCGTAGGCACATTGGCTTTAATCAGCCCTGTAATCACATCCACTGACGGGCGCTGTGTAGCCAATACGAGATGAATACCGCAGGCGCGCGCTTTTTGCGCTAAGCGTGCAATCAGTTCTTCAACCTTTTTACCAACGACCATCATTAAATCTGCCAACTCATCAATCACCACTACGATAAGCGGCATCTCCATGAGCGGTTCTGGTTCATCCGGCGTTAGGCTGAAAGGATGGGGAATTTTTTCTCCGGCTTTATCGGCATCTCTGATTTTTTGGTTGTAGCCGGCCAAGTTACGCACCCCTAACATCGACATCAATTTATAACGGCGTTCCATTTCTGCCACGCACCAGTTAAGCGCATTTGCCGCCTGACGCATATCGGTGACGACTGGCGCCAACAAATGTGGAATGCCTTCATACACTGAAAGCTCCAGCATTTTTGGGTCTATTAAAATCATGCGCACTTGGCTGGCATCGGCCTTGTAGAGCCAACTCAGAATCAGCGCGTTAATGGCGACTGATTTACCTGATCCAGTAGTACCCGCCACCAGCACATGCGGCATTTTCGCTAAATCAGCAACTGCAGGCTTACCAGCAATATCCTTACCAAGTGAAATGGCGAGCGGTGAATGAATGTCCGCATAAGCTTGGCTACCCATAATTTCGGATAAATGCACGATTTGGCGTTTTGGGTTTGGAATCTCCAATCCCATGCAGGTTTTACCTGGAATTGTTTCAACCACACGCACACTGACCACTGATAACGCTCGTGCCAAATCTTTAATTAAATTAGTCACTTGGCTACCTTTTACGCCAGGTGCGGGCTCTAATTCAAAACGAGTAATGACTGGGCCAGGTTGCGCGGTCAATACTTTGACCTCGATGCCAAAGTCCATCAATTTGCGTTCAATCAAACGCGAGGTGAAGTCCAGTGTTTCAGCGGAAGGCAACTCAACGGCCCCAGAAGGCGGGTCTAATAGATGTAGTGGCGGTAATACTGAATCGGGTAGCGACTCAAATAACGGTGCCTGTTTTTCTTTTTGGACGCGCGCGCTTTGTTCTACTTCTAATATCGGTTTTTCAATGTGAACTGGCTCACGGTTTTCGGAGCGTTTACGTTCGGTTTGCACAAATTCAGTCCGTTCTTGCTCAATGACTTTTCCAACTTTTCTATCTTGCCAATCTTGCCATTTGTAAACAATAAATTGATAAGTTGCAATGATACCTGCACCTAATTTTTCAGTCAGCATAATCCACGACCAGCCCGTAAACAGACTAAAGCCAATGACAAACATTGAAAGCAGCAACATTAACGAGCCCGTGCTACCAAACATGCTACGAAGACCCGCATCAATCGCAGTGCCTATCATGCCACCGCGTGCATCAGGCAGTGTGACTGGCAATTCAATAAGATGGCCCGATTCCAGTGCGGATGAGGCGACCAACAAGAGCGCAAACCCAATTAAGTTGAACAACAAAAATGGCTTTTCACTTTGATTGACCACTTCAAGTTTTAAATAAACCAGCCACATGGCGTAAAAAGCAAACACCGTCCACCACCACGCCGAAAAGCCAAATAAAAACAACAGTAGCGCTGAAACATTAGCGCCCACGCTACCGCCCGCATTATGAATTTGCGAAATATTTGCCGATACATTGACCCAAGAAACATCTTCTCGATGGTAGGTAAAAAGAATCACCGTGATATAGAGCCCTAGTAGCACTAACACCAACCACCAAGCTTCCTTAATCAAGGTTTTGCCTATGGTGTGCGACTTGCTCACTTCAGCTTCGCGACGCGCGTTGACCGGGATGGATTTTTTGAAAAACAAGATATAAAACCTTACAAATTTAACGTTAAAACAAATTATAGCAGTATCAAAGTCGCTCTGTAGCTAATACAATAGCATACTAGATTTAATCTTGTTTTTTCTCAGGAGTTCATCATGGATATTGGCATTACCGCTCAAGATAGAAAAGAGATTGCTCAAGGCTTGTCGCATCTTTTGGCTGACACTTACACGCTGTATTTAAAAACCCATTATTTTCACTGGAACGTGACGGGGCCGATGTTTAACACCCTGCATCTGATGTTTGAAACCCAGTACAATGAGCTGGCACTTGCGGTAGATTTAATCGCTGAGCGTATCCGTGCCTTGGATATTTTTGCGCCGGGCACTTATCGCGATTTTGCCAAATTAACTTCGATCAAAGAATCAGAATCTGTGCCCAACGCGCAAGCCATGATTGCTGAATTAGTGGCTGGCCACGAGGCGGTGTGCCGCACAGCGCGTAAGGTTTTTCCGGCTGCCGAAGCTGCGGCCGACGAAGCCACGAAAGATTTGCTCACACAACGCTTACAACTACATGAAAAGACAGCCTGGATGCTTAGAAGCTTATTAGAAATGTAAAGACTCAGGCTGTCTTTCGGTGTAGGCTAACTCGTAAAGCGATGTTAAGCGTAGCGGCCGAAGCCAAAAAACCGCATGGATGCTACGTAGCTTGCTTGAAAAATAATGCTGTTTTTCAGTGAAGACTAACCTTTAGGTGATGTCGCAACTAAAAGACAGCCTGGATGCTTAGAAGCTTATTAGAAAATTAACTTGAAAAATCTCGCATTCAGCCATACCTAACACAATACTATTTGCAAAGAAAGAAAGTTTCATATTATGACAACACGTCACGCTAACCTCTTAATTTTAGGCTCAGGCCCTGCTGGCTATTCTGCTGCGGTGTATGCCGCGCGCGCAAACCTAAACCCTGTGCTCATCACCGGCATTGCACAAGGCGGACAACTGATGACAACCACCGAAGTTGACAACTGGCCAGCAGATGCCGATGGTGTGCAAGGGCCAGAGTTGATGGCACGCTTTCAAAAACATGCTGAGCGCTTTAATACCGAAATGATATTTGACCATATTCATACCACGCACTTACATGAAAAACCGATTCGCCTAATAGGTGACAGCGGTGAATATACTTGCGATGCGCTCATCATTGCAACAGGCGCCTCGGCTAAATATCTTGGCATTCCATCGGAAGAAAAATTCTCAGGCAAAGGTGTTTCTGCCTGTGCCACTTGCGATGGTTTTTTCTATCGTAATCAAGAGGTTGCTGTAATTGGCGGCGGCAACACCGCTGTGGAAGAAGCGCTTTATCTCGCGAATATTGCCAGCAAAGTGACGCTGGTGCATCGCCGTGATAAATTCAAAGCCGAAGCCATTTTGGTTGACAAACTCATGGAACGCGTCAAAGAAGGCAAAATTGTTTTAGAGACTTTTCAAACGCTGGATGAAGTGTTGGGGGATGACAGCGGCGTAACTGGTATACGTTTAAAAAATGTCAATGATGGCACTACCAAAGAAATCAAACTCATGGGTGTCTTTATTGCCATTGGGCACAAACCTAACACCGATATTTTTGAAGGCCAGCTTGAAATGGAAGGTGGCTACATTGTGACGCAGATGGGACGCGCCGGAAACGCCACAGCAACCAGCGTACCAGGGGTTTTTGCGGCAGGTGATGTGCAAGACCATATTTACCGTCAGGCAGTGACCAGCGCTGGCACAGGTTGTATGGCGGCCCTAGATGCTGAGCGGTATTTAGATAAATAATGATGATGTAGGAGCGGTCCGTGACTGCGAAAAGTGGAGACTCTAGCTAAATTTTCGCGGTCACGGACCGCTCCTACAAATACATACGGCGCGAAAAATTGTGACGAACTCTAAAGAAAATGAAGAAAATCTCTTTTCTGAAGCGGTAAAAGACGCGCGGCCTTTACCTGAAAATAACCGCGCATTTCACGAAATCAAAAAACCCAAGCCTATTCCAAAGCAGTTGATTCGCGATGAACAGCAAGCGCTGATTGACTCACTCTCTGACCACTATATTCCCGCCTACGAAATGGAAACCGGCGAAGAACTGCTGTATCTGCGCGAAGGCCACTCGCCCGATATTTTAAGAAAACTACGCCGTGGCAAATGGGTCATCCAAGCACATATTGATTTACACGGCTTAGTTAGTGATGAAGCGCGGCTTTATGTGGCCAATTTTATTAGTGACTGCAAAAAGCGCGGCATTCGCTGCATACGCATTGTGCATGGCAAAGGCTTAGGCTCGCGCAACCGTGAACCGATTTTAAAGCACAAGCTGCGCGGCTGGTTAATTCAAAAAGATGAAGTGATTGCCTATGCGCAAGCCAAACAGCAAGATGGCGGCAGTGGCGCGGTCATTGTATTATTGAAAGCTTAATTTGCTGTTCATGTTGGCGCAGTAAAAAATGGAAAACTGCACACATTTTAAATGTGTCATTTTTATTCAAATTCACCCAAATTTAGCATCAACCTTTTTGCACTGCCCTGCAAGCCTTTATTTACAAGGCTCCCAGAGCATCAAAAAATCCTCGGCGATTAAATTGCTTTTGAAAGTGCATTAATCTTCTGCTAAAAAACCGCCACTTTGGCGCGCCCACAAGCTGGCATACAAGCCTTTTTTCTTAAGTAAGGCTTGATGTGTACCTTGCTCAATAATTTCACCGTTATCCAGCACAATTAACCTATCCATCGCGGCAATGGTAGAAAGCCGATGCGCAATCGCCATCACCGTTTTTCCCTGCATCAACTGATACAAACTACTTTGGATAACTGCTTCCACTTCTGAGTCCAGCGCACTGGTTGCTTCGTCCAACACCAAAATCGGCGCGTCCTTTAGCATGACACGCGCAATGGCAATACGCTGGCGCTGCCCGCCAGAAAGTTTTACACCACGCTCACCTACGTGCGCATCGTAACCGGTGCGGCCATGTGAATCACGCAAATTCAGAATAAAGTCATGGGCTTCGGCAAGTTTTGCGGCAGCAATCATGTCCTCTTCCGTGGCGTTGGGGCGGCCGTATAAAATATTGTCACGTACGCTGCGATGTAGCAATGAAGTATCTTGTGTCACCATGCCGATGTGTTCACGCAGGCTATTTTGCGTGACTTGATGCACCGACTGCCCATCAATGGTAATGTTGCCAGACTGTACGTCATAAAAACGTAATAATAAATTCACGATGGTAGATTTACCCGCGCCTGAACGCCCGACAATCCCCACTTTTTCTCCTGCTTGAATGGTCAGTTGAAATTGGTCTAACAGCGGATTCTGGTTGGCATAAGCAAAGTGCACATTGGCAAACGTAATCTCACCTTTTTTCACCTCAAGGGGTTGCGCATTTTCCGCATCAATGATGTTATGCGGTTGCGATAATGTATTGATGCCGTCCTGCACGGTGCCGACTTGCTCGTAAAGCGAGGTGAGTTCCCACATCACCCAATGTGAAATGCCATTCAGGCGCAAGGCCATGGCCGTCACCGCAGCAACGGCGCCAACTCCCACCTGCTCCTGACTCCAAAGCCAAAGTGCAACCCCTGAACAGCCAATCACCAGACACATGTTTAAAAAATGGTTGATGGTTTCTACACTGCTCACCATGCGCATTTGCCGATTCACAAAACCTAAAAATTCGTGCATGGCAGATTTAGCGTAATCGGCTTCTCGACCTGCGTGTGAAAATAACTTCACTGTACTAATATTGGTATAGGCATCTGTGATGCGCCCAGTCATCAGGGCGCGGGCATCTGCCTGCTGCTGGGAAACAAGCGCTAATTTAGGAATAAAATAAAAAAGTGCCGCACTATAAAACAGTAGCCATAGCAAAAAAGGCCATATGATCATCAGGTTAAAACTGCCAACTACAGCCAAAATCGTTACAAAATAAATCATCACATAGACCATGATGTCTGTCACAATAAACCAGACATCACGCACTGCAAGTGCCGTTTGCATGACTTTTGCAGAGACGCGCCCGGCAAACTCATCCTGATAAAAACTCATGCTTTGTCCCAGCATCAGTCGATGAAAGTTCCAGCGCAGCCGCATGGGGAAAGTTCCTGCAAGTGTTTGATGTTTAAGCAAAGTTTGCGCACCCACCAGCACGGTGCTAAATAGCAAAATGCCCGCAAGCAGGGCTAAATCGCGTAAATGGTAGTTCCACAGCAGTTGGTGTGGAATATCACTTAATCTGTCCACCACTTTGCCCATCATAGCAAATAGCAAAGCTTCAAACGCGCCTATGCACGCCGTGAGCAAAGTCATGCCCACAATGTACGGGCGCATACCCTCGGTACAAGACCACACAAATGCCCAGAAACTTTTTGGCGGCGTACTGAAAAGTTTGCCGGGGAACGGGTTAATTAAATTTTCAAACCAGCGAAACATAAACTAAATGGCGTGAATAGTACACACAGCCTCAGCTGCTATACCTTCACCACGCCCGGTAAAGCCAAGCTTTTCAGTCGTCGTGGCTTTCACATTGATTTGCGAAATCGCCACCTGGCAGTCAGCTGCGATGTTCACGCACATTTGTGCGGTATGTGGGGATAGCTTTGGCGCCTCACAAATGACGGTGGCATCGATATTACCTACGCGATATTGCTGCTCATGTAGCAGCGCGACAACATGCCGCAGTAGCGCGCGTGAATCAGCCCCTTTATATCGAATATCAGTTGGCGGAAAATGCTTGCCAATATCACCCAAGGCAGCCGCGCCTAATAAAGCATCACAAATAGCATGCAGCAGCACATCGGCATCGGAATGGCCGTCCAAACCTTTGTCATGTGGAATATCAATGCCGCCGATAATGCATTTTCGCCCTGCCACCAGCACATGCACATCAAAGCCGTGACCAATTCTTATTGTCATCAATCGACCCTTTAACTCTGGTTAAGTAATGCGGATAACACGGCTAAATCTTGCGGATAAGTCACTTTAAGGTTGCGTAATTCGCCTGTTACCAACTTTGGCTTCAAGCCCAGCGCTTCAATCGCTTCTGCTTCATCCGTCGGACTACCCGCAAATTCGCTCAGCGCTTTTTTAAGCGTAGCATACTTAAACATTTGCGGTGTTTGTGCCTGCCATAAATCATTGCGTGGAATCGTGGCCGACACGCGCTGTGCGTCATCAGCGCGTTTAAGCGTATCAGCCAGCGGCAACGCTAACAAACCACCAACTTCATCATGCTCCAAGGTGTTTAAGAGCTGATTTAACAAAAGATTACTCAGACCGGGACGTGCGGCATCATGCACTAAAATCCAGTCATCCTCATCCACCCGCGTTGCAATCGCATGCAAGCCATTCAATACCGTCTCCGCCCTTGTATTTCCACCACAATAGTGTACCTGTGCTTTATCACTTAAATGCAGATAAGTACTGCGCCAATGGGCATCACCCTCACTAAGAATGATATGGATACTATCTACCCTAGTTGCCACGTCAAAAGTTTTAATCACGTGCTGAATCAGCGACTTACCGTTTAAACTCAGATATTGCTTAGGTGCCTCGGCACCCATACGGCTACCGGTGCCTGCGGCGGGGATGATGACGTGAAAACGCGCCATGTTAAATTTTAAGTAATCTAAAGAACATAGCCAGATTCTAACATACAGACGCACTGTAAAATAATGCCTCTCTTAGCCCGCTTAATTTATGTTGTTTTTTGTAGGAGCAGTCATTGACCGCGAACCATCGCTTTCGCGGTCAAGGTCCGCTCCTACAGAAAGCACACATCTTTTTGCACTTGCTCTCAACTGATAACATTCAACATTACAAATAAAAACGGAAGCCGAAGCTTCCGTTTTTATTACCAAAATAATGGATTTGATTATGCTTGGTTTGCTTTTCTACGACGCGATGTAAAACCAATTAAACCTAATCCTGCTAACAGCATGGAGTAGGTTTCTGGTTCTGGTACAGAAGTAGCGATTAGATTCGCGCCCAAAGTAACATTGTCAAAAGCTACATAATTTATCGCGTCAGTAAAACTAATGGATTTTGCAACACCGCTAAATGAAAGCCCAATCTGTGACCAATTACAAAATATTCCATTAGGGTCACCAATACAGCCATTTGCATCATGTTGTGCGGCCAACACAAGCGTGCCAAGTAAGCTGCCTGTGCCGTTTAGGCCATCATAAATGCTGACTGATTTAGCTTGTGAAGCACTGTAGAAGAAAGAAAAGCCAGTATCAAAACCAGCAGCTACATTGATAAATGAATTATTGACACCACCAAACGTTGTAAATACCAAAACAGTATTCGGCGAAGGTTCATTGGCGATGGGAGCCGTACCTCCAGCATCTGAATCAATGATACCAATTGCGGAACTTCCAAACGCTACGCCGTAATTACTACCTGCCCCACCATTATAAAAATTACCAATTGGCGTATTATTTGCAACGCCTTCAAAATTCATAGTCACCACAGCGGCTGAAGCTGATGTACTAAAAACAAAAAGCAACAGTAATATTATCTTTTTCATATTGAACCTAATTTTGACGACACATCATTGTAATGTAGGGGTATTGCATACATCACATTAAATTTAAAAATAGTATATAACTTATTGAAAAATTTAAAAATACTATAATTTAAATTTAAGTTCAATCACCCAATAGGGTTAGTATTCAATAAACAAAATATGAAAATTTGTCATAAGATTAATCTTCAGCCGTTGAGCCAATTTTATGAATACTTAAATCCGCTCCGTCAAACTCTTCTTCCTGACCCATACGAATGCCTACTAATCTTTTGAGTGCACCGTATATCAATACACCGCCTGTCACCGCAATCACGACACCCAGACTCGTTCCGATCAATTGAGAGACAAAACTAACGCCGCCTCGGCCGCCAAAGATGGTGCTACCAAATATGCCAGCAGCAATGCCACCCCATGCGCCACATAGGCCATGTAGCGGCCATACGCCTAAAACGTCATCTATTTTTAGGCGGCTTTGCGTAAAATTAAACGCTTTGACAAATATCGCGCCGGCGACCGCACCGGTCATCAACGCACCTAGTGGATGCATTAAATCAGAACCGGCACAAACTGCAACTAGGCCAGCAAGCGGGCCATTGTGTACAAAGCCTGGGTCATTCTTACCTAAAACAAACGCTGCCAGCGTGCCGCCTACCAGCGCCATCAAAGAGTTGACTGCCACCAAGCCTGAAATGCCTTGGCTACTTTGCGCAGACATCACGTTAAAGCCAAACCAGCCAACGGTTAATATCCATGCGCCTAAAGCTAAAAATGGAATGTTCGATGGTGGATATGCATGCAGGCGACCGTCTTTACTATAACGTCCATTTCGTGCACCCAGCAAAACCACAGCAGCCAACGCAATCCAGCCGCCCATGGCATGCACCACCACTGAGCCGGCAAAATCGTGAAACTTAGCCCCAAAAGTTGCTAGTAGCCACTGCTGAACGCCATAGTGGTCGTTCCATGCAATGCCTTCAAAAAACGGGTAAATCAAGCCAACCACAAAAAATGTAGCCGCCAATTGCGGGTTAAATTTGGCACGCTCTGCAATGCCCCCAGAAATAATGGCAGGAATGGCCGCCGCGAACGTCAACAAGAAGAAAAATTTCACCAAAGCAAAACCATTATTGACTGATAACGCCTCTGCACCACTAAAAAAATCTACCCCGTAAGCAATACTGTAGCCAATAAAAAAATAAGCGATGGTGGAAACTGAAAAATCGACCATGATTTTTACTAACGCATTCACCTGATTTTTTTTGCGTACCGTACCCACCTCCAAAAAGGCAAATCCTGCGTGCATCGCCAGCACCATAATGGCGCCTAACAATACAAATAAAACATCGTTGGATGTGATTAACGCTTGCATTACCTCAGTCTCCCCAAAATGAATCAAATAAATCGTAATGGTGAGGTGAAGCAAAGAATAAGCCAAAGTTTAACGCATTGATTTTTAAGGAATTGGTAAATTAAAAATATTAGAAATGCACTTTAAACGTGCTTTGCACCATCAATAGCACTATATTGGTGCAACTTTAGAAATACAGTAAAAATTGAACCCATTCACTTAAAAAAATGTTACGTTTTTTTGATAGAAAAATAGCCAATAAAAGCATGCTTTTTACACACAACCTTTTTTGATGCTCTGCGAGCCTTGTAAATAAAGGCTTGCAGAGCATTTATTTTTTCTCGGGGAATTTTATGCGTGGAATTGAATGCAATTAAGCATTAAAAAACATGCGAATTAAGGCTGATGCCATACTGACTTTTACTTACAGCAGAATATTGCCCGAACCATCTTGCAAGACTTTGCTGGCGGCATCGGGATTGCCAATCCAAAAATGGTAAAACTCGCGCACCACGACTAAAAACAAACGTCTGCTTGCTTTGTTACTGAATAATGGCAGTGTTAAATCTACCGCAATACGGTAGAGTTTGTGATTTCGCTCCGGCACACCACGCAGGCGTAACAACATCATTTTGGCGAGTTTAACGCGCGTTTCAACCAAAGGCAGTTCTGCGCCCTCATGCCGCAAGGCTTGCGTATAGGCTTTAATCGGCCAGGTTTCTGAGGTTTCAAACTTTTCAGTTTCTAAACTAGCAGTCAGTGCTTTTAATGTTGTAGGCGCTGGTCGCCATTGGTTTGGCGGAATATCAAAGCCAGGAAAACGGTTGTGCGCGGCAATTGCCTTAATATCATGCATCCAAAACGGAAAGTATTCACGCGCAGTGGTCAGGCTTGGGTGCCAATCTTCAGGTGGAACAGTTTCCATCAAGGCCTCTACGGCCTCGCGATAATCTTGGCCTGTGACGTTTCTGTCGGCTAAATGCTCACTTAATTTCTCTAAAAACAATATACGTTTTTTAAGTGTTGCATTATCAGCGCCCTTGGCCTGCACCAGCTTAAAATAAGCATCAATGGCTTCTTTTTCTCTCATTTGACTCATTAAATTTTAGCTTTTCCTAACGCAAAATGATTCATTCAGGACCGTGATTACGGTTTGCTTTGCTTATAATTCAACATCATAATGTTTTTTTTGCATTACAATTTGCCTTAAAGCACAATTTTTAGACTTTTATTTTAACATTGCCGTGGTCTCTCTAGGCAAAAGATGCATAGAGATAATAACAATAACGCAGGGAGTTTGATTGAATGACGAATGAACAAGCCTTAAATTACATGCACAATCTTTTGCGCGGCATGCTCGATAAAAAAGCTTCTGATTTATTTATTTCTGCTGATTTTCCTCCCGCCATGAAAATTGACGGCAAAATGACACCCGTCACGCAACAAAAACTCACAGGCGACCTCACCAAAGCATTTGCCGATGCGCTGATGAATGAAAAACAGCGTGCGGAGTTTTTGGTTGAAAAAGAGTGTAACTTTGCGATTTACCCTGCGGGGATTGGGCGTTTTCGTGTGAATGTGTTTATGCAGCAAGAAAAGGTCGGCATGGTGTTGCGTACCATCACCACGCAAATCCCTAATTTTGATGACCTTGGCCTGCCTGAGGTACTCAAGGATGTGATGATGACCAAACGCGGCCTGGTGATTTTGGTCGGCGGCACAGGCTCAGGAAAATCCACCACGCTGGCGGCACTCATTGATTACCGTAACCAAAATAGCTATGGGCATATCATCACGGTGGAGGACCCCGTGGAATATGTACATACCAGCAAAAACTGTTTAATTACCCACCGTGAAGTGGGGCGTGATACGAACGGCTGGTTCAACGCACTTAAAAATACACTACGCCAAGCGCCCGATGTGATTTTAATTGGCGAGATTCGTGACCGCGAAACCATGGAGTTTGCGCTCGCCTTTGCTGAAACTGGCCACTTGTGTATGGCGACCTTGCACGCCAATAGCTCTAACCAGGCACTAGACCGCATCATTAACTTTTTCCCTGAAGAGCGCCATGCGCAGCTGCACATGGACTTATCGCTCAATATGAAAGCGTTTGTTTCACAACGTCTGGTTTCACGCACGGGCGGCGGGCGTTGTGCCGCCATTGAAATTTTGCTGAACTCGCCGCTTGTAGCCGATTTAATTCTGAAAGGTGAAACCAACATGGTGAAAGAAGCTATGGCGAAATCAGTTGAACTGGGCATGCAAACCTTTGATCAGGCCTTATTTAACCTATGTGAAGAAGGCCGCATCACGCAAGAAGACGCGCTTCGCAATGCCGATTCCATCAACGAACTGCGTTTGCGCTTTAAATTACACAGCAAAAATGCAGGCGAAAAATCCAGTGCCTTTGAAAAACCTAGTTTATCACTACATGTAGATGAACCCGAAGAACCGGATGAAGATCCAATCGCTAAGTTTTAATCGTATCAATACCTACAAAATGGAACTAATACTCATATTGATATTGTTTGCTGTGGTCTGGTTTTGGCAGGATAGCCTTGCCAAACGCGAACGCGCCACACTGCTTGGGCGTGAGCTCGCTGCGCGTTTTCAACTGCAATTGCTGGATGAAAGCGTGGCTTGCACCAACCTATGGCTGGGTCGTAACACGCGTGGGCAAGCGCAGCTGCAGCGCACGTATGCGTTTGACGTTAGCGCCAACGGCGCAGATCGCCTGCCCTGCCATTTAATCTTACTTGGCAACCAGCTTAGTAGTTGGCACATTCCGCCCTATTTGCAACCTTTACATTGATTTTTTGCAGCAGATGGACGCGGATTTACGCAGATAAAAATCTGAACATCACTTAAGCATTGAAAATAATGATTTTAAAACCCGCGTGTATCTGCGCTCATCTGCGGCAAAACAAGGTTTAAACCATGTACATCGGTCGCTTTGCCCCCTCGCCCACCGGCTCGCTACATTTTGGCTCTTTAGTTGCCGCAGTCGCCAGTTATTGTGATGCTAAAGCCAATCAAGGCAAATGGCTAGTACGCATGGAAGACCTTGATAAACCACGTGAAATTGCAGGCGCGGCTGATACTATTTTAAGCCAGCTTGAGGCGTTTGGCTTTACGTGGGATGGCGAAATACGCTACCAAAGCCAGCGCAGTGCCTTATATACAGAAGCTTTTCAGCAACTCAACGCACAGAACGTGCTCTACCCCTGCACCTGCACCCGCAAAGAAATTGCAGATTCCAGTCAGCAATGGGGCATAGACGGCGTGATTTACCCAGAAACCTGCCTGACGCAAGCACTTAAACCGCACGCATCTATTGCCTGGCGCGTTAAAACTAATGCCGCACCGATTCAGTTTGAAGATGCAATTCAAGGTGCCATCAGCCAGCAGCTTAATACTGCCGTAGGGGATTTTATTTTAAAACGTGCCGACGGTTTATTTGCTTACCAACTTGCTGTAGTGGTGGATGACGCCGCGCAAGGCATCAACCACATTGTGCGCGGTGCAGATTTGCTTGCCTCAACCCCGCGCCAGATTTATTTGCAGCAACTGTTGCAATTGCATACGCCGCACTATGCCCATGTGCCGTTGGCCTGCAACGCGGCAGGCGAAAAACTCAGCAAACAAACGCTGGCGAAAACCTTAGA
>ENA-UPXM01002524-UPXM01002524.1-activated-sludge-metagenome-genome-assembly--contig:-NODE-2524-length-21373-cov-4.404119_pt1 | contig 21373 bp, 21 predicted proteins | sample MGYA00238178_ERZ772708 | MGnify/ENA primary metagenome ERZ772708 (study PRJEB29002, sample SAMN05720212) | activated sludge metagenome | isolation source: anaerobic digester from wastewater... | reverse complement strand
GGCGGCATATCTTGTATGGACGACAAGTATCGATCCGAGCTTTCCTACAGCTCCGACAGACAATACTGCACAGATTGAATTTGCATCTTCCGATGGGAAGATCTTTGATTCAGCAACAGTAACAGCTCCAAGACAGGGCGTTGCCGGAACTGTTGCAAACAATGGGAATCCAGACTTTTCTTTTGAAGGAATTACTATTGAAGATGCCGGAACAGTTTACGGCGGATATTATACATACAGAGTTGATGTCACCGATTTCTTCGCAGGAATTCACGAAAAAGGGCGTGTAGAAGGATACGGTTCAGACGGTATGGCTCTTTATGGTGATTATACTGTCAGCGATGTCGCATGCACCAACAACTCCGCATACATTTCGCAAATAAACGGCGGAAGCATCTACAGTTCGACCGTTGCATGCGGATGGTCGCTTATACTTGTTTACAGATCTTATCGTGTCAGTCCCAAAATGGTCTATATCTACAACGGTTTCAGTCAGTATGTGGGACAGAACATAGATCTGACAGTTTCCGGGTTTGAATTTCCTGACAAACCTCTTGTCAAGATGTCTTTTGCTGTTAATGAAGGCGACCCGGGATTTGCCTATGCATCAGGATGCGGCGGCGGATTTTCTGCATGTCCTCCGGAAGGTCTTCAGGTAACAGGAGTCACAACCCCGCCTGAAAGCACTGTTATACTTCAGAACGAATGTAATCCGGCAAAATTTACAGATTCTAACGGAACGGCTTTCAATTATTCCGAAACATACAACTCCATATCAAGCATTTACGGATGGGAGGATGTTTCTCCGACCTGTGCAGGCGGAGATCCTAACAATCCTGATCCGGATAAACTTGAATACACAATGGATGTAGACACTTTCCTCATGGATTCCGAGACCAATAATCTTTTCAATGACCAGTTCAAGAAAGGCGACACGATGATGTTCTTCAAGATAGGAGCCAACAGAGATGTCGTTTACACAAACTACATGGTTTTAAGCGTTGATACAAAAGCTCCGAGATACGATATTCCGCCGAACGCTGATACACCGAGCGGCAGAGAGAAACATTACTGTTCCTGCTCGGAAAAAGCTGATTCAGTTTGTTTCACTGCTCCTTTCTATTTTGCTGTCAAGGTTCAGAACTGGGGTGATGATATTTCAACTGATGTAACAATTCAGGACAAGCTTTCCTCTAAAGTCACATATGTTCCGGGAACAACAGAGATCTGCAAGGATTGGAAAGAGTCCAATGTCTGTTCAAAATGGATAAAGATCGAAGACAAGGACGGAAAATTCCCCCTTTCCGAACCTTATACTCTGACAGATGTGCTCATGTATTGCGATCCTGTCACAATGGAATGTCCGGAAACAATTATGGTAAGGTTCAAAGTCCTTCCCAAAGACAACCTCCAGAAACATGATGTAATTGAAAATACTGCAATAATCAACGATTCAACCAATAAACCGTACAAGACCAACACATCTATTCCGCTCCGTCTTGTATCAGGAACATGTCCTAATGTTGCTGAGTGTGAAAACCCTGATCTTACAGAATGCGGAGGAGTTCCGGGGGAAGGATGCGAGAAGGACGAAGAGTGTCCCGACGGTCAGGTATGTGATGACAACGGCAAATGTGTGGTAGATACATCAAAATTTACAAAGGATGCGAAGATCACAGTTGCAATTGGCAAAAATTCTCCTGTAAACAGTTCTCCTGTAATAATTCCGGCTGATTCTAAAGGACTTGTAATGGGACAGATCTCTATGATCGCTGAATCCGACAGCACCGACAAATTCTTTAATTTCAATTCGATGACAGTAAAGGTTAACAAGGATGCGTCAACAATGATGAAGAACATTAAGCTTATATATGACGCAAACGGCAATGGAAAAGCAGACAAGGATGAAATAACAATAGCCGAGCCGTCAGGGGTTGATGACATAACGGTATCTTTTGCAAATAAGAGCGGAAACACTGTGTATGGCGCCAATACCCTTCATCACTTCATTATGGTAATTGATGCATCGTATCAGACTCCGGACGACATTCCGATGAACACAGTGTTCAATTTTGAAATTGACGCTGTTGAAGCATTTGATATTTCAGACCTGGGCACTCCTGTTGTTGAAGTTCAAATCCCGATGGAATTCATTGAATACTCTTTTGAGCCCACCGAAGAAGTTTTTGTATTTACAAAAGGCGACATAGATCCCCCGGTACCGTCAATTGCGAACATGAACAAGACTGTCGAGATTATGCAGATAAGAACAAAAGCACTCAAGCACAGCAACACTCTTGAAAAAATAAAACTTAAGACTGCTGCTAAATCGGTCCTTTTCGGTGAAGGAATCGAAAGCATAAAAATATTCAACGATGCGGACAAAGACGGATCATTCGCGGCTGAAGAATTGCTTGCAACAGCTTCGATATCCTCTCCTGTGAGTCTTGTTGATGTTAACTTCCTGCCTCCTTTAAACTACAGCGAGAATGAAGAAAAGACCCTTCTTGTTGTTGCAACTTTCAACATTCCCAAAGACAAAATGGCACAGGTTGAGATTCTCGACAAGACCTCTCTTGCTGAAAATGTTGACATCATCGGGCTTCCTCTTAAATCAAAAGAGTTCTGGTACAAATGTGAGGAAGGTGACACAAGCTGTCAGGGTGAAGTTGATGAGAAAGATGGCGGCTGTACAGTTTCAGCAATTGATGAATCATCAGTAAATTCAATACTCATGGCAGTTCTTGCTGTTTTCGGACTTCTCCTTTTTGGAAGGAAATACGGATTAAAATCAAAATAAAGGTTGACAACTGAATCTTAGTAACTACTATATCACCTGATCTAAGGTTGCGGGGTAGAGCAGCTGGTAGCTCGTCGGGCTCATAACCCGAAGGTCATTGGTTCAAATCCAATCCCCGCGACCATTTTTCTTTTTATCTCCCTCACAGATCAAGCTAAACGGATAACACATTGTGGTTATTAGTCTTTTGCCATCAAGCACTATCTTGTGAAACATCAGTTCCAGCAGTTTACGCCTGAGATTTCATTATTTTCTGGAATCCGGGGAGCTGTTTTGTCTGGGCTGAAGACCCCATTACCGGCTCAGAATATTTTTCAAGAGCTGATCTTATGATGTCAACCATCTCTCTTTTCTTAAGTTCATCCATCAGAACAGAGAACATCATTTCAGAAGCTATCCCGCTGTAGAGAACATAGCTTAAAAACGGGCTGTTAGTCCACACTGCATGTCTAAGTGTCTTTCCGTCAGGTGCAATGACCGCCAGAAGATATTTTTCTCCGTCAACCACCATGTTAAGCCAGCTGTCTTTCCACACTTTTACAGCATCAGCTCCCGCGCTCTTCTTAACCATTACACAATCTTTAAGTTCTGTACCGTCATAGCTGTTGACCACGACATAAACCTTTTTTTCATTTTTCTTTCTAGCAGTTTTCAGTAAATGGGGTTTTATCAGTTCAAGCATCTTCGGGAAAGCATCAACAACGATCTGCTTCTGAGCGTTCTCTATCATTTCAACAGCCCTTTCAAGCACCTGCTCGACATTTCCCAGTTTAAAAACTTTTGTTTCATTGACCGCATCACCGTTTAACGGCAGATTTTCTTCAAGGAATTTCAGACTGCCTGCTATCTGCTTTTCGACCCTTTCAAGATATTCTTTCGCTGACACAGCTGTGAACTGCCTCGTTGAAGGAAGCTCCTCAACCATTACAGCTCCCTTCTTTATCAGAATATCCAATGCCTTATAGATATTTGAAGACCCTTCTCCAAGTATCTGGGCAATCTTATATCCCGTAAGAGGCGACTGTTTTAAAAGTGTAAGATAAACCTCGGATTCAAGGCGGTTGAACCCTATCTCCTGAAGTTTAAAAACAAGTTCATCATTTTTTGACATTTCCCCCTCCCCTCTCTAACACACACAACTTATTTCTTTCTATAATTTTCGATCAACTTTCTTGTAATGAAATATGTCGGGAACATTGCGATGAATCCGACTATCGCCCCGCCGATGCACATCGGCAGAAATATATCAGCGCCCAAGCTGAGGAACGCCTGCGTCTGATCAATGAATCCGTCAAGCTGGATTATATCTCTCATTTTGCACTTCAGAATTTCAGATGTCAGGACATATTCCGCGGGATAAAAAGCAGTTCCCACCCAGTAAATGAATGCATATATCGGAATTACAGTCAGCGGGTTTGTTATCCACACGCCTGCTACTGCCGCGACTTTGTTGGCATTTCTGAAAGGAAGTGCACAAACAAGAACAACCGCCATCTGAATGCCCATTATCGGAAGAAAACCAATGAAAATTCCAAGGGCAAGACCCAGTGCAATGTCATGAGGAGAGTCGTTAAGAGAAAGTAGTTTTTTCCATATCTGGACAAACTGACCTTTCAGATCATACCACGGAACTTTTCTGGGCGGTTCCATATTGATCATGTTACTCGTCATTTTCTAAATTCTTCTCAGCTTCGTTAAAATTCTTTACAGCACAGAGATCTCCGCACATCGAGCAGGTTTCCTTGTCTGCTTCAGCCGGTCTGTCTCCCCGGTATTTGATACATTTTTCAGGGTCCATTGAAAGTTCAAGCTGTTTTTCCCAGTCAAGAGCACGCCTTGCTTTTGCCATTGCGTGATCCCATTCGATTGCTCCGGGATGACCGTTTGCAATATCTGCCGCGTGAGCCGCAATTCTTGAAGCGATGACTCCTTCCTTCACATCATCAATTGTCGGCAGAGACAGATGCTCGGCAGGTGTGACATAACAGAGAAAGTTAGCTCCGCTCATTGCCGCTATAGCTCCGCCGATAGCTGAAGTAATGTGATCATAACCCGGAGCAACATCAGTCACAATAGGACCGAGAACATAGAACGGCGCACCTTTACACAGTGTTTTTTCTATCTGCATATTTGTTTTTATCTGATGCAGCGGAACATGCCCTGGACCTTCGATCATGACTTGCACTCCTCTGTCCTTTGCCCTTTCTGTAAGTTCTCCAAGAGTTATAAGTTCCTGAATCTGAGGACGGTCTGTAGCGTCGGCAAGAGCACCGGGACGGAGTCCGTCGCCAAGAGAGAACACACAGTCATACTTGTGACATATATCAATAAGCCGGTCAAAATATTCAAAAAGGGGATTTTCCTGTTTGTTGTGGGCCATCCACCTTGCAGTAATACTTCCGCCTCTTGAGACTATTCCCATGACCCTTTTTGATTTTCCTATTGTTTTCAACAACTTCCAGTTGACACCACAGTGAACCGTTATAAAATCTACTCCGCTTGCGACCTGTTTTTCTATCGCTTCGAATATTTCATCGACAGTCATATCGGAAAATGGCTTTTTCTTTTCCCTGACGCATTCAACAATCGCCTGATATATCGGAACAGTTCCGATAATTACAGGAGCCGCTTCCATTATTTTATGTCGTGTCAACTCAAGGTCCTTGCCTGTTGAAAGGTCCATCACCGCATCGGCACCGAACTTAACCGCTATCTTTGCCTTTTCAATCTCTTCTTCAAGTGAATTAACATCTTCGGAAGTGCCTATGTTTGCGTTTACTTTTATTCTGCACCCCTCACCTATTGCAAGCGGCTTGACATTGTGAACCCTGTTCTTGCATATTACAATTGTTCCTTCAGCGATCCTTCTGCTCATAATCTCCGGCGTCATTTTCTCTTCGGCGGCGGCGATCTTAACCTCTTCCGTTATTATTCCCTTTCTTGCTGATTCGATCTGAGTAAGTTGAGTCATAATTCCATCTCCGTTGTTTTTTTTATCAGCTCCTTAATATCATCTTCTGCATTCTCTCCATTAAAAAGCGAGATGCCCGCAAGATTGAAAAATCCCTTTTCAATAAGCAAAAGGGCTTTCATTTTATCTATTCCGCCAAGAAGATAAAGGTTTTTCACATTTATCGGCAAAACAGTATCCCTTATATCATCAGGTTTGGATAAGGGTTTGAAAACAGGCGAAAAAAATGCAAAATCTATTCCGTTATCAAATGCTTTTTCATATTCAGTTCCATGATGAGTTGAAAGAGCGATGGTCTTTTCAGGATGATCTTTTTTGACATTTATTGCCTCATCTATCCTTTTTGAAGGGAAGTGGAGATGCCTGAATCTTTTTATCTCTTCAACTGACGGATCGTGAATGAATATCTCTTTATCAGGGAACCTTGCGTCAAGAACATCCTTTATCTCACAAATTAAATTTCCTGAATAAATTTGAGTATTTCTAAGAGTTACTTTCGCCACACCAGATTTTAGACACATCGAAATATGATCGATCGCCTCACTTACCGTTCTATACTTTGAAAAATCTGTTATCATCCAGAGCATTGTTCACCTCCGGATGTAAATTAACCCCTAAAAACAAGTTTGTCAAACAGGGATGGAGATCTATTTTGTTTTTGAACTTTCTGAGAATTTCCAACTTGAGATCAGTTCAGGAGATTCTGAGGATATTTCGAGAATTACTTCTGAAAATCCGTTGAATTTTGCATTCATCTCAAGATCTCCTGACATCGCAATTTCCGCGTCGCCGATATTGCCGGAACACAGCATTTCCACTTTTCCTGCTTTTTCATGAAATATTATTGTATAATTACATATCAGATCTCCGCCACAAGCATCGATCTCCCATTTCTGTCCGTCAAAAATTGGAGCTTGAGGCATATAGTATATGAATCTCCTTAAAAACGAAGGATACTGCATCACAAATTTTTCCTTACACGCTTTCGGCACTTCCGATGTATTTATCTCCACAATATAATCATTCGATCTTATTAACGGTTTCAGCGTCGGATCAAATTCTCCGGCAGTGGTGCCTTCTATGATCACGACTGAACCGGTTCTTTTTATAAGTTCTTTTGAAAGATATTCGTTCTTCAGCTCGACTTTATTTCCGGATGAAAACAAAAGAACTCCCTTTTCGCTAACATTCTTTACCACATGTCCTTTTGTCGGAAAATGAAAAAACTTTTTTGAATAATAGTGATCATGATAAAGTGCCACGATAAGCATTATTCCGCCGAGAATGAATATCCTTGAGCTCGATCTCTTTAAGAAAAGAAGGGTTCTGCTCTCTTTTAACCCCATGTGAACTACTTACTGAATTCTGACGGGTCCATTGTTGCAAATTTTGTGTATTGAGGTACAAAACGCAAATGGACCGAACCCTGCTGTCCATGACGGTTTTTCTGTATGAATATATCTGCAATATTTTTCTTTTCGGTATCTTTCTTATAAACTTCCTCTCTGTGAATGAACATTACAAGGTCGGCATCCTGTTCAATGGCTCCCGAATCCTTAAGATCACTCAGCATAGGTATTTTACTTTCCTTCCTCTCTTCAACCTTTCTGTTGAGCTGTGCAAGGGCGACTATCGGAATACCGAGTTCCTTTGCAAAAAGCTTGATGTTCCTTGAAATATCCTCCACCTGTCTCACCTTGTCCTCTCTGTAGACATTTGAGGCCATTAGCTGAAGATAGTCAACAAATATACAGTCAAGACGGTTGGACCTTACAGTGGAAGGCGGAGACTTTCTAAGCTCCGCGTCAAGTTTCTTTGCTTTAGATCTAAGGTCTGAAACAGTGAGCTTGGATGTTTCATCAATAAATATCGGCAGTTTACTAACTTTATCGACACCTGCCCAAAGACGGGTGATCTCATCTTTTTCAAATTTTCCGATTGCAAGGTTTTTTGCATTTACACTGCATTCAATTGAAATTATCCTCTGCACAAGCTGACTTGACGGCATTTCAAGTGAAAAGAAAAGGACATTGTGACCAAGTCTCGCTATCTCGATGGTCATGTTCAGAGCAAAACTTGTCTTACCCATGCCGGGTCTTCCCGCAAGAACTATCATATCACCGGGTTTAAAACCGCTGCCAAAATTATCGAGAACAGGATAACCAGATGAAATACCTGATATTTTCCTGCCGCTGTCAATTCTCTCCTTAAGTATCTCTGCATCAACAATGGTTTTTATTTCAATGACACTTCCCGCCTGCTGTCTGTTGCTCAAAGCTATCAGATCAGTGGTGGATTTATCGACAACCTCAACAAAAGGTGCAGACTGTCTGTATGCACTGTCAACGCTTTCAGAACAAATACGGATGAGCTCTCTGTAGAGTGATTTATCAATGATTATTCTGCAGTAATCTTCAAGTATCGATTCAGAAACGACCGGAGCAGTATTTGCCAGTTCATAGAGATATTTCATCTCGACCCCGGCACCTCCGCCTTTGACAGTACTTATTCTGTCACCGACAGTTACCGCATCCGCAATTTTACCTTCATTATGTATTGACTGGATGATCTTGAATATCACAGAATGTCTCTCTTCATAAAAATCCTGTGAAGAAAGTCCTGTTCCTTCAACTGTTCCGAAAAGTTTTCCATTAATGAGGAGACATCCCAGAAGAGATGCCTCCGCCTCAATGTTTCCGGGCAGCAGTTTTGGATTATAATCCATTAACTACTCCTGTTCTGATTTTTCCGCTGTATCTGCTTCTACCGGTGTCTGTTCTGAAACGACTGATTCACTATCTTCTGATATTACCCAGAGTTTGAAAACACCTTTTACTTCTCTGAAAAGTTTTACTTCAACTTCATAAACACCGCTTTTCTTGATATTGCTGTCAAGAACGATGTCCTTGTGATTGATCTCAAAACCGCTCTCTTTGAGTGCCGCTTCGATCTCTCTGTTGGTGACACTGCCGAAAAGCTTCCCTTCCTCACCCACTTTTTTCTTTATCTTTATTTCGCATGCGGCAAGTTTTGATGCAAGAAGTTTTGCTTCGATAGTTTCGGTGTTTATCTTCTTTTCGATAACTCTCTTGTTGAATTCAAGCTGTTTTTCGTTCTTTTCATTGGCAATAAGTCCGAGTCCTTTCGGGATAAGATAGTTGCGGGCATAACCGTCCTTAACTTTTACTATATCCCCTGCACTTCCGAGTTTTGCCACATCTTTTGCAAGTATTATTTTCATTTACGCCCCCTTATTTGCCGGTTACTGTGTATGGAAGAAGAGCGATCGTTCTTGCTCTTTTTATCTCCCTTGAAAGCTCTCTCTGATGTTTTGCACAGACACCGCTGATCCTTCTGGGTATTATTTTTCCTCTTTCAGTTATGTAATTAAGAAGAAGGTCATTATTTTTATAATCGATCTCCATATCAGTGTGAATGCAGAAACGGCATACTTTTCTCTTTTTATATGCTACCATTGTTTTCTCCTCTCATTTAAAGTTCAACATCTTCTTCTTCTTCACCTGAAACATTCAGGGATTTCTGAAGCTCTTCGTTATACTTCCTTGAATCGTCAAGCACTTTCTTTTCCTTTTCCTTGACCTCTTCAACAGGTTCAACATTTTTCACTTCCGTATAAACCTGTTTCCGTTCAGCTTTTTCAAAAAGTGTTGTGATCCCTTTTGCGTTTGCGATAAGTTCATCAAGGTTTTCTTTCTTCTCTACCTTAATGGACATGAATTTAAGTACATGTTCCCAGATGTTGAAGTTTCTTTCCACTTCTTCGATCATTTTTCCGTCACCCACCAGATCAAAGAAAAGGTAATGACCTTTCATGTTCTTTTTGATCTCATAAGCAAGCTTCTTTTCTCCCCATGAACGGAGAGTGATGGTTTTTCCACCGAAATCATTGATGATTCCGTCAACGCGCTCTGCAAACTGCCTGATCACATCAGGGCTGCCTTCCGGCTTTAAGATGGCAGTAAGCTCATAATGTCTTCTTTCCATAATTCCTCCTTACGGCTGTGAAGTCCAAACATAAAATTGTTGAACAAGGAGATGTTCCCAGTGTTCAAAAAACAAAAAGCTTATGGATTTTAGTTATAAAAGCCGGACTTGCAACTTTTTTCTTTATTTAAAAAATGTATTTCAGTCCGTCTTTCTAATTCCAGACTGCAATTAACAGAAAAAAAGTCCTGACTTCACATCCGGACGAATATTATTTTAAAAATTCATATTTTTCAGAGTTGTTTTTATTGAAAAAGCAGGAGGAATTCATGAATTTTTTCAAACTGTCAATGTTTTCAGTTGTTTTTTTAAGTGTTTTTTTTATTTCCGCTGTCACAACCATGGATGGAGATGATATCGGACCTGAAATTTCGGTCTACAGCGGTTCTGAGTTGAAATGGGAGGAAGGCAACAGGGATTTTTTTGTGATGTTCAAGTCACTTCTTGACCGTAAGAATGATACTTACAACATCGGAAGCGACGGAAAGCTCAATAAATTAAACCCTCAAGCTGATTCGTGCAAAGAATCTGCAACTTTTGAACTTTCAGATTTCCATTTACCGCCTGATGCTTATGTAACTGACGCTTTTCTGATCTGGAATGCCGCACAGCCTGCTGCAAAACTTGCTGAACTGACTGATAATTCCGTCCATCTTAAATTCACCGACAGTTCAGGGAATGTAATAATTGATAAAGAGATAACAGCACCTGTTCACAACAAGCTCGACGGTGAAAAGAGCTTCGATTTTGAAAGCTTTGCAGGAATAAGACAGTATCCAAATATTGATTATACCGCTCCCGAAGACGGAGAGATGGGATATTACACCTATAGAGTTAATATTACTGATGTTTTTGAAGAAGCTCACGCCGCAGGCAGAGATTCCGGTATTAGTGATTCACGAAACGCCCTACTTGGAAAATGGGAAGTTTCAGGGCTCGATTGTGCAACTGATGATTTTCCTTATCTCCGTGGAACGACTCTGGTAAGCAACTGGTCGATATTTTTTGTCTATACTTCTTCAGCCCCCGGAGTAAAGCCCAAAAAGATCTATGTTTACAACGGGTTCAAAGATTATCAGGATAAATCTCAGGATATACTTGTGAAGGGATTCAAATTTCCAAACGACCCGTCAATAAGGGTGACGATTCTTTCATCAGAGGGAGATTCAGCAAATTATGTAGCAAATTCAACTGATCACAAAATTCCAGAGGGGCTGAAGTTCAGAAGCGATATATCACTCAACTGGGCTCCGGTATTCAATATCTGTCATCCTCACAGAGAACCCTACGCTTTTGCAGGAAAAGGATATGACGATATTTTCAACTCCATTTCAAGTGTCTTCGGCTGGAATTCCACAACTCCGTTCTGTGTTGGCGGAAGGATAGACAGCCCCGGTGAAGTTGACATTGCAACTGCGGAATGGGCAATTGATGTTGACACTTTCCTGTTGAATTCATTTGACTTTCCGGGTTATCTCAACGAAGGAGATACTGATATTGAGATCCAGCTTAACATGAATAACGATGTCGTTTATACCAATATGATGATAGTCAGCCTTGACACGGCTCCTGCAAATTTTGACATCCCTGAAGAGTCTGAGAAGAATTTCTGCAGCTGTTCATCAAAGCAGAATTCCATCTGTTCAGACAGTTCGTTCTATTACACAGTAAAAGTGGAGAACTGGAGTGAAAAAAGTGCAGGAGGGGTTGTCGTTACAGACAAACTTCCTCAGGAAATTGAATATGTTGCAGGAACAACAGAAATTGCATCACTTTTTGATGAGACCGGTGCAGGGATCAACTGGACAGCGGTAGCTGACGGAGCAGGCGGATCGTTTCCCCTTGAATCGGGATATTATGTCGATGATTCACTCGAACCCTGCAGTCTGGAAAGTTGTCCGGAAAGTTATTTAATCCGGTTTAAAGTCAAACCGAAAGCAGGTCTGCCAAAAAATGCGGCAATTAAAAACACCGCGATAATATCTGACAGTGCCGGAGTCACATACAGAACGAACTCAGATGTACCTCTTCGACTTGTATTTGATGCGGCATGCCCTGAAACCGCTGAGTGCAGTGCTCCTGACAGATGCAGTCCTTCATGCGGAGGATGCGGAACAGACGGAACAGATGACAACGGCAACGGATCAGATGATGACAAAGGCACTTCAGGAACAGATGACAGTGAAAACGATTCAAAAGAAGAACTTAACGACAGCGGAAACATACCTGAAGATGAAGAAACCGGCTGCGCGATCATTGTGATTTAATTTAGTGACATCAGGGGAAGCTTAGTGTCTTTTTATGCGGCTTTATTATATGAAATAATTTCCAGTTCACTTGGATTGTTTGAAAGAATTGTTTCGAGCTTCTGCATAACTTCAGTTTCAAAATAGATTTCGCCACAATTTTCGCAAATCAGTGCCGGAATATCTTTTACAATTATGAATCTCCCTTCATTTTCGAACATTTTGTTCACTGTTCCGGGTTTAATTACATTGTGTTTGCAAACAAAACATTTTTTCATTTTATCCTCCTTCTGTATTTTTCATCCCACATATCTTTTGCGGGACGATAAACAGTTATCATGTGTACTTCTAAATCCTCTTCATTCAGTGAAAGAACAATGTGGAAAGGTTCTTTCTGAGAAAATCCCATTATCAAGTATGACGGGAAAGGACTGTCCTCGGAATATTCCTCAATAATTTCAAAGGACTCCAGTGAGTCAAAAACATTTCTCATTGTTATTTTTCTTTGAAACATTCTCTGCAAAAAATGATCCTTCCAGAACAATGAGCCATTTTTAATTGCCTGTGTAATTTTAAACTTAATGTTTTTCAACCCTAAACTCCTAAAAAACTTGATAAATTATAATCAACAGTTAGATTGTTTCAAGTAAAATATCATTTGTGTGGGAGCAAAGTAGTAATGTCTGCATTTAACAGGAGGATTTGAGAAAGTTGGAAAGGATAATTGCTCAGAATAAAAAGGATTTTAAGGCTACTACAATCGTACTTATGGCGCCTTATTTTAATTTATATTTTTACTTAAAGTGAACACATCCATGATGATTTTCTTTATAATACTAATATTGTTACCGGTAATTTTTTTCTTTCTACTAGGGAAAAAACAAGGCGATAAATATTTGCAAAAAACTCCTTCAAACAACATGGATTTTTATGTTGAAACAAAATCAAATACTGAAACAAATACCAGCGAGAGTGAACACGATAATGATCTTGAAAACTCTATAATATGGGAAACAGTTCATCGCTATTCTAAAAGATGGAAACAACTTAAGCTAGGAAGTGGAATCAACTTTCCCGGTTATGGGAAAATATACGAAAGAGAATTTATGGTCTGGTACTGCGATGTCAACTCGAAAGAAAAGAAAAGCCAGCAATTATTTAATGACAAGGGCGTTTTATATTATTATCCAATAAATAGTGAAAAAATTACTGGAGATGGTGTTGTTTTTGAAAGGTTACAGAATATTAAAGAGTTTAAAGCACTTTTTTCGGGTTTAGATAAGAAAAATAGAAAAAGATGGTATTTTGCTCTTGCAAAATATGAACCAACCGGCATAGAAACTGCCCGTGAGTTAATAAGTGAAGAAGAACAGAAAAAAATTGAAGAAGAAGACAACAATGTTCCTGAAGGTTGGACATTGGTTAGAAGAAAATCTGAAGAATGGTTAAAAAACGGCTTTGGAGACGGAGATTTGTTTCCCGGATATGGTAAAATATACATACGGACTTTTGATTCGTGGTATTGCAAAATAGGTTCGAAGGAAAAATTTAGCATGTCAGAATTCAAAGACAAGGCTGTCATAAACTATCACCATATTGTTCACAATATTAGTGAATTAAAAGAGTTAAAAGAGAAAAACTTAAGATTTGAATTTCTCGATAAAACTCAGGGATACAAAGAGCTTTTCTCAGCTGTAGATCAAATAGATAGGAAACATTGGTACTTTGGATTAAAAAAGATAGAGCCGACCTATCTTTACACAAAACCAGCAAAATAAAAATATGAGTTATATGCATCTAAGAAAACCTGTTTCAGAAATTATAAAAGAAAATCCTTTGTACAGAAAATGTCCTCTAAATGGATTAAAACATTTACACCACAACTCAAATACATTTCCTGTACAAAACATGCTAAATTTCTGGAAAGAAAAATGTAAAGGTAACGACGAAATTTCTTTTCAAAATATTCAGCTGAAAAAGATTTATTTTAATCTTTTAAAAGAATTTCCCGAAGATGAAGCTGAGAAAAAAACTTTATTCTGTCTTCTTTATGAAATTCAACTTGAGTCTAAGTTGAGAAAAATGATACAAAAAACAGGAGAGTGGATTGTTTTTGCTCAGATAAATAAAAAAAATTATTATTTATGTTTAGCAACCCATAATGAAGCAAAAGAATTCTCAGATCAAATTATTTATGAAAGATTGATTCCATGTTTCAAAGAATTTCCAGAAGTTAAAAACTATATAAATTAATTTCTCTAAACCCTGATAAGAACTTGCTGAATTAAAACAACTTTTATTCAATTTTCCGCTGACAAGATAAGTGGACATTAATGGTAAATAAATAACACGATGGTCTGGATGCATATTTTAAGAAACTTTGTATTCTCTGATTGATTCTGCGATTATATTCAGTTTTTCGGGTGTGAAGTCATTTTTATAAAATATTTTAAAAAGTTCGGCTATCAGATCTCTTTCACTCATTTCTGGGTGTCATTCAAATGGAATTTTTTTTACTCTTTCTGCTTAATTAATTATAATCCTTATCGTTGTTCACTTATCTGGAGAATCCGAATGTACAGATTCATAAGTTTCATCGGTATTGCAGTTTTCATTGCCATTGCGTGGTTGCTAAGTGAAAACAGAAAAAAGGTTGATTTTAAGATCGTGATAAACGGTCTTCTCATTCAGTTTGCATTCGCCCTTTTCATTTTGAAAACTCCTCCGGGGAAGATGATATTTAATTTTCTCAACAAGATATTCTCAAAGATGATAGATTTCACAAATGCCGGTTCTGAATTTGTCTTCGGCGGATTACTGAAAGAGTTCTCTTTTGCATTCTCAATTCTGCCGACAATAATCTTTTTCTCTTCATTTTTCGCTGTGTTATATTATTTCGGCATATTACAGTTCTTTGTGAAGATATTCGCATGGATGCTTGCAAAAATACTGAAAACAAGCGGAGCGGAAAGTCTTTCGGCAGCGGCAAATATTTTCATGGGTCAGACGGAAGCACCTTTGATGGTTAAGCCATACATCGAAAAAATGACAAGAAGCGAACTTATGTGCCTGATGACAGAAGGACTTGCAACGGTTGCAGGGGGCGTTCTTGCCGCCTATGTCAACATGGGAATTAACGCAGGACACCTCATAGCCGCAAGTGTAATGAGTGCTCCGGCAGCCATAATAATTGCAAAAATAATGGTCCCCGAAACTGAAAAACCTCTTACATCAAGCATAACAGGAATAAAGATCGAAGTGACCGACCGGAATGCTCTTGATGCCGCCGCCCGTGGTGCAGGTGAAGGAGTATATCTTGCCATAAATGTTGCCGCAATGCTTGTCGCCTTCATCGCTTTTGTCGCCCTTTTCAACTATGTATTCAGCATGTTCGGCACATCCCTGGAAGGGATTTTTGGAATGATATTTAAGCCCTTTGCGTTTCTGATGGGCGTTCCGTGGGAGGAAACTTCTCAAGTCGGTTCCCTTCTTGGCGAAAAAACCGTTCTTAACGAATTCATTGCCTACGATTCGCTCGCAAAAATGAATAAGGATGTCGCAACCGCACTTTCAGAAAGAAGCACCGTCATTGCAACTTATGCCCTCTGCGGATTTGCGAATTTTGGATCCATCGCGATACTTCTTGGCGGCATCGGCACAATGGCTCCATCAAGAAGAGGAGACCTTGCATCACTTGGAATAAAAGCACTCATCGGCGGAACCATCGCCTGCTTCATCACTGCAAATATCGCAGGAATACTTATCTAGTTTTTCAACTGACTATCGGCAAGCCATCGCCATGCAGAAATGACAGGAATCTCTTTGTCATCAATTCTGAGGGTTTCATCCTGATGGGCTGTGATTATTATTCCGTTATCAGTCTTTAGCTCTTTCATCGCTTCAAGAAGCCCGCTTATCTCCCTAACCCTATTTGCATCGTTTAGAGAATATGTCACCTGAATAACTTTTGAAACTTTCTCTCTATCAACTATAACAAAATCACATTCTTTTTTTGAGCGGTAGAAATATATGTCGCAACCTCTTCTTTTGAGTTCTATAAAAATCATGTTTTCCAGATGATTTCCATATTCTTTTGAAAACTGGAAAGCTATTGAATTTCTAAGTCCGTTATCAATAGCATAAATCTTTTTCTGATTAGACTGGTGTTTTTTTAAGCTGTAATCAAACTGGAAAACTTCAAAAAGAAGATAAGATTCTTCAAGATAGTGAATATAGTTTGAAACAGTTGTGGTGTTTGTAAAATTGAGATTATCTTTCAAAGTACTGTAATTTGTATCTTTTGTAAAATTAGTGAACAGATAGTGCGAAAGCTGTTTGAACTGTTTAACATTTCTGATTCCGTATCTGCTGACGATGTCGCGATATAGAATATCATCATAAGTTCTTTTCAGAAACTCAGTATCGTTAAAATTGAGATACTCTGGAAATCCGCCGTTTAGAAGATATTCATCAAAATAATTAAGCACTTGAGCTTTTACGGCCGTGGTAACAATCTGAAGATCGAGTCCTTTAAAGTTTATAAACTCTTTGAAAGAAAACGGGAAAAGCTCAATTTTTGAATATCTTCCGGTGAGGTGTGTGCCGAGTTCAGAACTGAGCATTTTGGCATTTGAACCGCTTACAAAAAGTTTATATCCTTCATCGTGTATTCTTCTTGCAAACCTTTCCCACCCATCAACATTCTGAATTTCATCAATAATTATGTTCTTTGAAAGAGATCTTTTGTGAAATATCACCATCATCGTCTGAAAATCATCAACGCTGAAATTTATCAATCGCTCATCATCAAAATTTGCATAGTGCCAGTCATCCATTTTTTGCGCAAACTGCCTTAAAAGAGTAGATTTTCCGGCTCTTCTCACCCCTGACACCACAACAATCCTTTCATGCTTCAAAGCAGTTTCAAAATTTATGTTCCGCTCTGTCCCGGGCGATTTGCCGCCAAACACTTCTCTTTGATCACTCAAGATCTCTTCAATCTTTAAAAACTCCATTTTCACCTCCACTCTTTACACTATACCTTATCATATTTCGCAAATATGTCAATTGCTAATTGAAAGATTTTTGAAATATGAGCAAGCATGTCGCGCAATATTGATCAAAACAGCTCTTCGGGTTTACCACCGCATTTTGTACGGATGATATTTTCCCTTGCTTTCTATCATATTTCTAAATGAGGCTGCCTGAATTGAAACTATTTGCGAAGGCTTTACTTTACCAAAAACAAGACTTTCTTGATCTCTTTTTAATCCGTGAATTATTCCAAAATCTTTAAGACTAAGACAGGACACCTTTATAATTAAAAAAAATGGATTTTTAAAAACACATTGATAAAATTTATCACTGTATTTTCAATGGTTTTGTTCTTTTCAAAATGAGAAAGGGAAGTTGACAGCAACTCTAATGTTTTAAAACTATATAAAAAATAAAAAAGGAGAATAAAATGGAAACTCAAAGAATTGAACAGATAAATATTGTTGATATTATTGATTCGCCTTGGCAGGGGAGACAAGTAAGCATAAATTCAAAAGAGACAAATATAGTTGAACTTGTTAAGGATCTGGCTGAAAGCATCAAGAAAAACGGAATTATGCAACCGTTGATAGTCCGCAAAAAAGGTGATAAATTTGAACTCATTGATGGACATAGACGGGCACTTGCCGCAAAAAGCATCGGACTTGAAACAGTTCCGGCATTGATAATAGAAGCCGATGATAAAAAAGCTCAACTCACAAGTGTTCTTTCAAATCTTGAACGGAAAAATCTTCATCCGATTGAAAAGGCAATCGCTTATAGAAAAATACTTAATGATGGACTTTTTTTCAGCAATGCGGCTCTTGCAGAGGCAATTGGCAAGACTGCTGCCTATGTCGGAGAAATTCTGAATAATTTAAATCTTGATCAAAGAATTATAGACGATCTTGTGAAAAACAAAACGGTCACAGACAACAGAATTCTCAGAATAATAAGAAATTATGCACCGGTTGATAACAAAGGTAAAAGCGAAAAACAATGGGAACTATATAACAAAGTGATAATTCAGAAAATCTCAAGAGATCAACTTTTAAAAATGACAAAAACAAAAAAGATAAAGAAGACCGAAAACAAACTCATAAGAAAAGATGGCAAAAAAAACATCTCATTTGTTATTCCCAAAGATGTTCTTTCAGAAGAAGCTCTGTTGCAACTAACTGAAATGATTGACAATTTTGTGTCAAACCAGGGGGCTGGTCATGACCAACCACAAGACACTGTAACCCAGTTAACATAATGATCAGTTATGCGAAGCCCTTGTAATCATTGAGGGTTTCGGTCATTGACTTTCCATCGTGTTAATATTGTCAGTGATTCCAATTGGTTACAAAATGCACCGTTTTGTCGAAACTCGATTTTCGACATTGCCGGAGCGGTCGCTTGCGACATCAAACAAATGCCGAATATAATCAAATAGTTACAAATGAGGTTTTCACCTCAAAAAACCCGCTTTGTCGAAAATCAACCTGAAAATGGATGAAAACCGGTTTTATGACCGATCGTTTTTGATGGCGTTGCCTTCATTTTGTCGCAAGCGACCTATCTTTGAAGGGTGCTTAAATCATTTTCGAAACAAAAAAATCAAAGATACATCATTTTTAACTGTTTCAATAAAAGCTCTTTTGATATTCCTTTGATCCCGAGAGTTTTAAGATCAACCGTTTCAAGGTTCATTTTTTCAATGAAGATATTCATGTCATCTGATATTTTTTCAGGAATGTCTGCTTTGAACTCCGGATCAGCGATCATTGTCAGTCGGAAAATATCGTTCCTGTGTTTTGAAATATCACGGGAATCGATGCTTTCACCTTTTTCCCTTCTTTCCGACAGGTCAAGAAATGCCTTCGCCTTAAGAGGAATAAGATGTTCAGGTCTTACAGAGGGGATTCCTTCAAGAATTATTTTCCCCGACCGGATGAACTGATAGTAGTCATCATCAAGAAGGATTGCCGATAAACTTGATACGGCTTCATCCGTTGGGACGGGTGTCACAGTTGAACTGCCTGAAATTTGGAGCATATCGGGTTTTCTGGAAAAGAACTCTATCATGAAGGGATAATCAGTATTTTCCGGCTTTAAAAACCGGTAGAGTTGTTTTTTCCCCGATTCCTTCTCCCGCACCTGATACCCGCCTTCTTTAATGAATTTCCAGATCGTTTCTACAAAAGGTGTATCAATTGCCTCAATAAGAAGCACAATGTCAATGTCTTTGGTGACTCTGAAAGGCACTCCTGCGTTTTCCATTGAAAGAAAACAGGCGGTTCCACCTATGACAACAAAGTTTTCAGTATAGTTTTCAAAATATTTGCGAAAAATAGAGAGCCCTTTTACCATTTATAATTCTCCATCATCTGGTCAATTGCCGACTGTGTCCTTTCATCGCTGTCATCTTTAAAACAGAGATAAAGAGAGAAGGGGTCAACAACCCCGTTCCTGCTAAAAAGTCCCGGATCATATTTCCATACCTCTATCTCAATTTCATTTTTCAATGACTGTGAGCCTGAAGCGGATTTTCTGTTAATTTCATTCCATGTGTCTGAACTTACGGCATAAACCGGGCTGATTTCCGCTATCATGGAATATGCCGAAAGAGCTGACAGACCTGATAAATACATTCTTTCAGTTTTATCACCGTAGAACACGGTTCTTTTTTTAACCGGTGATTGCAGATACGGCTTTATTTTTTCCCACAGTGCCTTTTTATCATTTTCAAAAGTTAAGAACCGTTCTTTCCCTGAAATTGTATGAGCCCCTATTCCAGCCGCTTCGAGTTCATCAAAAACACGAGAAAGAGTCATCTGGGAATACCCGAGTTTTTCCGCGGCATTTCTGGGACAGTACTGTCCATTATCATTAATTATTGCCGACAGAAGAAACACCTGTGTGGAAGGGCTGAAAACGGTCTTTTCAATGATATTTTTTCTAAAATATTCCCTAAGATCGATCCCCAGCATGGGAAGATACATCTGGTTGCCCGGAATTATAAAAGGGACATTTTGTTCGATCAGCCGCTTCCGGTTAAAACTGGAGACAGTGTCTTTAACATATACGATATCCACCCCCTCTTTTTCTCTTATCATGGAAATATGTTTTTTTACGGAAGCGGGGGTAAGCTCATCACGCCCTTTATCAATAATGAAGATCACACTGCTGTCAATGAAAGGGGATTCGTATAGATGATACATATCTGTGATAAGTAAAGGCATCGCCCGACTCTTTTTCCAAAGCACCGGATGGATCTTAATCCCCAGGGTCTCTTCAACATATTTTCTTAAATTTTGAACAACCTTCATCACTCACCTCAAAAAACATTAATAGTGCATAATAACACAAACAATGTTAATGTGCAAGAAAAACAAAGGTGGTGTGGAAATTACGCACACACTTTCGACTCAGAACATATTCTATTCAGTGGGCATTTGTCACATTCGTGTTTCATGGGGCGGCAGATGGTTTGTCCGAGTGTGACGATGTGCTGATTGAGTTCTTTCCAGTATTTTTTCGGGAGGACTTTTTTGAGTTCTTCTCTTGTTTTTTCGGGCACATCGGTTTTAACGAGGTTCCACATGTTTGAAATGCGGTGAACATGGGTGTCAACGCAGATGTCGTAACCGTCAAATGCTTTAATGAAAACGAGTGATGCCGTTTTTATCCCTATTCCCGGAAGAGTCGTGAGTTCTTCAACTGTTTCAGGCACTTGACCTTTATATTTTTGAGCAATTATTAAAGCCAGTTTATGCAGATTTTCCGCTTTGACTTTATAAAATCCGACTGGATAAATAAGCTCCATTAACTTTTCCACAGTCAGTTTTGCAGTCTTTTGCGGAGTATCTGCAACACTGAAAAGCTTTTTTGAAGAGATTGCCGTCACACTGTCTTTTGTCCTTGCCGAAAGCATTGTCGAAACAAGTATCTTCCACGGATTTTCACCCCCAGCCGCCATAAGATCAATTATTGGAACATGACCAATTGTTTTCGCCCAGATTGACAGTAATTTAAACGCCTTATCAACTGGAATTGTCTGTTTTTTCATGATATTTACTCCCCAAACATTAACAATTTGAATCTAATTGAAAAACTGCAAGATGTCAAAAAGCTGTTTTTGCAATCCTTGATATTTCCGCTGTTTTCAAATAAAGTGTTGTAACTTAACCGTTTTTTGGGAGAAAAGTTCATGAAAAAAGCGTTGTTTTTTATTTTTCTTGCGGTTTTTGCGTTTTACGGTTGTGAGAACTCTAAAAAAACTGCCAATGACAAGGAGACTGCTGATGACTTTTCCGACGACTTGTCCGACGA
>ENA-UPXM01002517-UPXM01002517.1-activated-sludge-metagenome-genome-assembly--contig:-NODE-2517-length-21388-cov-18.098158_pt1 | contig 21388 bp, 20 predicted proteins | sample MGYA00238178_ERZ772708 | MGnify/ENA primary metagenome ERZ772708 (study PRJEB29002, sample SAMN05720212) | activated sludge metagenome | isolation source: anaerobic digester from wastewater... | reverse complement strand
TAGAGGTATTACATACCACCTAAAAGGCGAACTCGACAAGGCAATAGAAGACTATGATTACGTTATCACAAATTTTGATGGCAATATTGTAATTAATACATCTTTATTTAAAGCTAGAGCACTTATTGAACTCAATAAATCAAAAGATGCCACTATTATCTGCGACTCACTGAAAGTGAGAACAGATCTCGAAGAACAAGCTTACTCAGAGCTAATGAACTTGTACTCCAAGCTAAAAGATTTCTCTAGTGTAAAACAAATCTTTGAAAAATCATCAAAGAGTGTTCAATTATATGAAACTTATACCAAAATACTTGAAATAAATGCAGAACCTAATCTTGAAGAAAAACAAAGGATGCAGTCAGAATTGGATAAAGCACTTGAAGACAATAGACAGAAACAGCAAACGATCGAATCTCTTGAAATTAAAATTAAAGAAAAAGATCAAAAAATTAAAGAAAAAGATCAAATAATCTACGAGGAGATAAAGGGATTAAGAAATGATATCAGAGATCACGACAAAAAACAAGACATATATGCAAAAGAGAGCGAAGAAAGAGATGGTATAACCCATCGAAAACTTGATTCAATATCTGAAATCTTAACTTTCATGAACGAAGATATATCCAAAATAAAGCAAAATGGCGAAAAAACTTTGGCCGGCATCCACGATTTGGATCAAAAGATGGACAAGCTTAGTGAGATCTCTGATAAAATCTATGAAGAAGCCAAAAAAGCATCTCAAGAGCTGATACAAGAAAACCTAGAAAAGTTCAATGAAAAGAAAAAAGAGCTCATGGACAGATTCGAAATCAAATATAGTGAAAATTAACTCATTCTAATTAAAAATTTATTAATATTAGATCCTCTACTTTATTATTCTATAGGGTCTAAAGAATCTGTCCATGAGCGAATCTCAAATGGAAACTCTTTGGGAAAAGAAAGAAAATTTGAGAATGGTGATAATTCTAAAAAAAGAAATATGGTCCCCTTTACAAAAAAGGGTAAGGTTGGGCGGGATATCGAAACAGGAGCGAAGAAACGAATCTGTTGGAAGCATCGGAGAAATAAAAATTGAATTATTTTAACTAAAAATATTATTCTTAATTCTGCTAGTTATACTTATACCAAGTTCTCCTGCAACTTTTGCATGTATACACAATTCTACTCCCCATGTTCCCTCTCCTACAGAATACTTCTGGTGTCGTGATATGTGGTTTATTGGACCTACAATTTGTACAGTATTTATTAGATATCAGAGCTTCTACTATATTTGTTCCATCTTCAGTAGAATTTCTATAAGCTTTCGATTTAGGCTGATTATTTCTACTTTTGATTTCTTCTTTTTCTTGATTCGGGGTGCTATGCCTCGTTTTAGCATTTGAATCAATAAAATTACTATTCAAGAACTCTTCCAAAGTTGGGATGTTTAAAAGGTCCATCCTACATAAAATTTTAAATTTATCAATGAGAGGGGCAAGAACTTCTACATGGGATAATTCATTCAATATATTTGAGGAATCAGGATTTAAGAAATCATCTTTTGTAAATATAATGTTGTCTGCCGAATGGTACTTATGCCATAGATCAGGTTTTACCATAAGCGAATAAATGCTTAAGTAAATGACTATTGAGGAAAATCTATCTATTTTATCATTGAATGCAGACAAGTCTCTTTTGGGATGTTGGTAATTACTTTCTCCTGTTCCGACACTCTTTAGTCCATTAAGCTCTTTTAAATAAATGCCATCATAGTCAACTAGCCTTATCTTGTTACTGTCAATTATTATGTTACCATGCTGCAGGTCCCCATGGGCTATCCCATTTTCAGATAAGAACTTTAAAAGAGATTGAAATTCATATATCAAGTAAGAAAGATTGTTCTTGTTGCTTAAATTCCTTTTGATGTAATCATTTAATAGCTCACCTTTAACCCACTTCATCTTTATTATTGGATACCATTTACTACCCACCCTTATCCCATCTTCAATAAGCTTTACATCAACTAAATACCCACTTGGATTTGAATCAATGAAATTTCCTATCGCCTCATATCTTTGCTTTATCTCAGTCACTTCAGATGTGAAGCACCTTACTGCCCATTCATGCTGGCCGTTAATAAAATGGTATGTAATTGCAAATCCTCCTGAGGAAGAAGCTGGGCATCTTAAAAGTTTGTTATATTCATAAGTTGAGTTTCTAAGATCGTTATCCTTAAATGAAGCTTTTGGCATGCTAATTGCCATAGAATATTCATCATGTAAAGGAAATCCCATCGTATCACTTTATTTCAATCCTAATTAATGTAGCATCATCGTTTCTCATGTGATTAATGCCGATTAGATTACTAACAAACTCTGAGAAATCAAGTCTACTACTTTCTCGATCTATTGAATTAAGAGTAATCCAGGGGGTGTTTCCTTCTTCAACTTCTTTCAAGAACCAATGGGAAAGTGAATCAGTCATCAAATAGAAAGTGTCCCCCCTATGCCAGATCCTAGTTCGCATTTCAATTAAATCTCCAAGACCCATATTTAGGGATGGCAAGGTATAGACAAGATTTGGATTTGAATTAAACAGATTAGAAGCTTTAACTGGATAGTATTTTATCAGAGAATCATTTCTAACTTGAAATGTGCAACTATCCCCTATAGAGATAATTTCATAGATGCCATAATCCTTGCAATCGATTTTGTTTTCTGTGAACTTAATCCCAAGAAATGTTGAGGCAGAGCCTTGCTTTACCTTTTCCTTCCCGTACCATGGTAGATCCATTTTATTGACAACTTTTTCCCATATCAATTGTAGATTGGGTATGTTATCTTCAAAATTATCCCATCTCAAATATCCATTACCATAGGAGTTAACAAGAAGCTTTGCCCATATCCCAGGAAACGCTGCCTCTGTCGCACCATCTGCAATCGCAAAAAGGAATTTCTCCCCAGAACCTGAGAAGTGATTGTTATTATGGGGTCTAGGGATATAATAAGCATCGGCATAATCCTCATCTGAATTACCTATTTTAGACATACTAAAAGCGCTTGCTTCAATTTTCATCTCGTTAACTCCTGTGGCTTAGGCTTGTTTGATTGTTAAGAACTTGGGTAACAGTTCCAATCTCTATGAAGTTGACCACAGAAACTATGTCGGCATTGAAAACAAATCCCCTTGCTTTTGAAGAAAGACGGTGTCCTTTTGTCAAAGCAAGCTTTAGCATTGTTTCAGGGAATACACTTGACATTTCAAATAGCATTTTTGCATATTCATCAGATAGTTTGCTATTTGAATCTGGATATTCAATTGGAAAAGAAGAGCTCGAAGATATATGTGCATTGAACATCAAAACATTGCCATCATTGTTGGATAGTGAGGTCAATGATTTTGCAGCAGTTACAGGGTCACCATCTGTGGCTTCGCCGTCTGTAATGTTAATTACTATAGGTGGGAAAGAGTCAGGATGAATTTTTATCCAATCATTTAGGATATCCCTTGCATAAAGGATCGCTTTTCTCATTGGGGTGTTGTGATTTGCCGTAGGCTCAATCCAAACTGGGTGCTCGACGATTTGTTCTATTATTCCACCCGCACCATCAGGCACCTTTATCTTCCTAGTTACAAATCTAACTGGATTATTGGCTATATCTGAAAGCGTCACAAGATCTTTTCCACTGAGGGCTCCTCCAAGGACACCTTCAATATTTTCTTCATTGTGACCATACCCGATAACCCCAACTTCAAACCTGTTTTTCACGATATTTCGCTCGGTATTCCTTAATATCATGTTAAAGAGTATCCTGTTTATAACAAGTGAAAGCCCTTCTGACTTTGTGTGAGTGGATATCCAGTAGTCATTCATAGAAGCTGAGAGATCAAGCAAAAACAAGAAACATCCAGGATTTCTAGTTTCAGGTCTCCTAGTGTATGTCATCTAGAGTCCCCCAAATTGTTTAAAAATTAAAAATTTTAAATTCATTCTTATCAACTCAGAATTTATTAAACCAAACATTTTTTGATTCCTCCAAAATACATGCCTTTAAACATAGCAATGAATATAGTAAATACTAATAGAAAAACTTCTTTATTTATAGTAAATATTATTTGTTTATTATAAATAACAATGGCTTAATAGGAAAATTACCATTTAAATTTATGGAAAATCTCGTTATTGTATCCTCTGACAAGAGATGCCCCACCTGCAGAAAACATATCTTGCGCCTTGTTAGGTATTTTGTTGTTGTCTTGGAAAAGACAGAAAATGCTACATGCCCTCATTGTGGCAGGGACAATTCTGATCTTTTTGAATCATAAATTATTCTTTACCGCTAGATATCTTTTTTGTGCAGCTGTTGCAGTAAAAAGTATTTCTTTTATCAATATCCTCTAAAGTTTTAGATGGGCTCATTGCACATGAAGGTGTTTCGCAGGGCCCTAATCCTAGGGTGTACCCAATAATATGCAATGCTTCCTTGACTAGCCTATCTTTAGTTAGGAATTCATTAGAATCATCCTTTAGAGGGGATACTGACACTATGGCTATATCCCCATCCACCTCAGCCTCGCCAAACAGAGTGCCAGTAAAACCTGGCTTAAATATATCAAAGTCCACCAATACTAGAATTTTGAGTTGGACTTTTATTTTACCAAATTCATTAAGGGACTCTTCCCGTCTTTCCTTACCAAATAAAAAAAGAGTGTGGGCGTTATATTTTCCTATATTTGCGTTATATGCAGCTCGTGGGATTTTGTATATGGTAATCTTTTCAGAATCAGTATTACTAAAGATGCAGCATGCATTTGCACCAAAATTATTGTGTAAAGCTTTTTGAAAATCATTTTTAAAATCCAATAGAAACTTTTCATCAAAGCCTCCTGCAGCGGCTATTCTTATGAAAATATCTGGAGATATCATTTATTGGCCTCTTCAATAATTTTTGATATAATTGTATTATACTTAGCTGGACTCCTTCCGTATGGTATGTTACAATCGTTGCATAGGTTCTCTACTAATATATCTAAGTTACTGTATGGGTGTTTCTTTGAATCATATATCCCTTCTGCCATCTTTATAGCACTAAGTTCTTTATTCTTTAAGACATCAATGGCTATATTTGGATCCATAACTCTTGATACTACGTTTCCATCTTTCGTTAGATATATAATTTCTATTGGTAGAATATTGTTTTTGATTTGATGCCAAATACTTCTTCTTCGTTTATATAATCACCCTTCTAGCATCTTTTTGATCCCTTCATCCAATAAAGTCTTGAATACCTATTGTCTTTCATACTACCTTCTTTATTTTTCTCAAATATTAACTTATAATTTTATAATAAAAATTATTTCTTTACTATAAAAAAATAATTATTAATATAAGAAATTATTATTGACTATTATGATGTTTTATGGATGCATCAAATTGTAATTCCCGGATTAGGCGCCTTGAGAGGCGTATGTTAGAAGCTCCAAAAAGGGAGCTTGGATCGATTCTAGTTGAACTTTCAACAATATACAATGATCTCATCGAGACCCATTACAATCAGGCATAGAGGTGGCAAATGTCTTCCAGACATAACTCAACTTCTCTTTTTACCCTTTTTTTTCTACTAATTATCGCAATAATGGACAATATCTTCTTAGGAGAAAGGAAACAACGACAAAGATAATCTTCTTTAGTTTAAGCCAAACGTTAGTTGAATTTTTTAATAAATACTATTTCTCAATTTTAATATCAAGCTCTTTTAGAATCTCATTTGTTGTTGTTCTTAGTGTTGCTTCTGTAATTTGGGCAATTGAAGCAATCTTTTTTTGTTTGATGTCTATTTTTTCCATCTTACAAACTATGTATATAGAAGATGCACATAATGATCTGGGATTCTTTCCGATTCCGATGCCTTTTTTTTCTACATCATTGATTATTTTTCTTGCGGCATTTTCAATTAATAGTGAAATATTAAGCTCTTCTGACATTTTGCTAAGATAATCTCTTGCAGATATATTTTTTTTTGGTAAGTTTAGTTCTCTCAGAAGAAGTTTGTATGCACTCAACGCATCTTTTTTGTCTAGATACATCACTTTAGATGTAATTTCTTCGATTGTTATTGGCATCCTTTCTGTTTTAACAGTATAATAAAGACATGCCACAATCATGCTTTCAGTCGTTGTTCTCTTAACTAGTTTTTTGTCCCATGCTTTTCGATAAATAGAAATTGTATTTTCAGATATTTTCTTTGGAAGATTAAGTACAGATTTTAATAAGTTCAATGTTTGTTTGGCTTCTTGTAAATTTTTTTCTTTGCTTGTGGACACTTTAATTTGTTTTTGAATTTTTATAATCCGCTTTATCTTCCTTCTTTTTTCAGATTTTATATTTGAATCTTCATATGAGTCATCTATGCAAGTAGTTAATCCTTTATCTGGAGATTTAATATTAATGGGGGATCTTTCTATTTTTCCAGTTTTTTGGCTATAGGTAGGTGAACTGTCAAGAATAATTTCATCAATTACTAAACCACAATCATTACAAGTTTTTTCTCCTCTTATTATATCCTTAACTATATTTTTGCTTTTACACTCTGGTCAAACATTATCATTTAGGGATTTAACTATTTTTTCTGACGTATTAAACTACCTCTTTTTCCTATACTTATAATTAAATTTTGAATATTTTATCATATACTTACTCCATAAATTTAAGATATATTTTTGACATTTATTTATTTTATGTTTGTATAACTTTCCTTTAATACTTTGACTATTAAAGCTAAAGCTACCAGGCTATTTCTTTTCTTGAATATTCTAAACTATAATAGTCCAGTAGCAATCCTTGTTTTTGTGGATCATACTTTGCAACTTAGAATGTCAGAGAAGTTATATTACGTGTAAAGAAAGTAGCAATCCTTGTTTTTGTGGATCATACTTTGCAACATTATATCCGATTTTACAAATATACCTCAATACCACCAGTAGCAATCCTTGTTTTTGTGGATCATACTTTGCAACTTAAACAAACCGCCATAATATAGGTAAGTAAGTAAGTAAGGTAGCAATCCTTGTTTTTGTGGATCATACTTTGCAACAATAAGAAAGAAGTGATGGAAAGGATAATTGATGAGATAGTAGCAATCCTTGTTTTTGTGGATCATACTTTGCAACTGGCCCAAACGTTGGAAAATGGAAAAGGTGTCACCTGGCTAGTAGCAATCCTTGTTTTTGTGGATCATACTTTGCAACTTAGAATGTCAGAGAAGTTATATTACGTGTAAAGAAAGTAGCAATCCTTGTTTTTGTGGATCATACTTTGCAACTCATAACACTTTTGGAAAAATACAAAAAAGTGATGAATATCGTAGCAATCCTTGTTTTTGTGGATCATACTTTGCAACAAAAACAATGGCAGAATTTAAAAAAATTGTAGAAGAAATCCAGTAGCAATCCTTGTTTTTGTGGATCATACTTTGCAACAAAGCCATCGATAAAAAATTGGGCTATGAAAGAACACCAGTAGCAATCCTTGTTTTTGTGGATCATACTTTGCAACGCAACGAAGACAACGACATACAAGTGAGGCTCTTAAGTTGGTAGCAATCCTTGTTTTTGTGGATCATACTTTGCAACTGGAGTAATAAAAAAAGGATGTGATATAATGGAAAAAGTAGCAATCCTTGTTTTTGTGGATCATACTTTGCAACTGAATGCCCCTGTGCTTGCGTCGGTTACCGTGGCTGTAGTAGCAATCCTTGTTTTTGTGGATCATACTTTGCAACAAATTGACATTGAGAAGCAAAACGAAATAAGGTGTAAAGTAGCAATCCTTGTTTTTGTGGATCATACTTTGCAACAAAGCCATCGATAAAAAATTGGGCTATGAAAGAACACCAGTAGCAATCCTTGTTTTTGTGGATCATACTTTGCAACGCAACGAAGACAACGACATACAAGTGAGGCTCTTAAGTTGGTAGCAATCCTTGTTTTTGTGGATCATACTTTGCAACTTGAAATAGAAGACTATTTCTATAATCAATGGGAAGACGAGTAGCAATCCTTGTTTTTGTGGATCATACTTTGCAACTGATTTAATCGGGATGGAGAGATATTTTGCAAACTAGTAGCAATCCTTGTTTTTGTGGATCATACTTTGCAACTCAGCTAAGATTGGATAATCCTGAAGTTGTGGAAATGTAGCAATCCTTGTTTTTGTGGATCATACTTTGCAACGAGTAAGTACGATTAGAATATTGTCCGACCTATATAAAGAGTAGCAATCCTTGTTTTTGTGGATCATACTTTGCAACAGAAGGAAACGAAAATAGATTATATTATTACTCCACAAAAGTAGCAATCCTTGTTTTTGTGGATCATACTTTGCAACCTAGCTCCGCCCACGTTTTGTTCAGACGTGGCAACTGTAGCAATCCTTGTTTTTGTGGATCATACTTTGCAACATGGTTGCATTGTTTATATCATTAAGCGTGGCTTCAGGTAGCAATCCTTGTTTTTGTGGATCATACTTTGCAACAGCACATTTTTTTCCTCCTTTTGGCTTAAAAAGCTTTCTCCTACCTCCTTTTTGAGGGGGGTGTTGGCTAACCTCATCTTAGCTTGTCCCTTTATAAAGGTCAGCCAAAATGCGAGATTGCAGAACTAGCCCATAATACCTGTAATATTGCCTAGGTATTGCCACATATAATTAGTTATTATTTTTTTAAATTATAATATAGCTTTAGTCTAGTAATTCAAATTAGAAATAATGTTTTGTTTTCTAGTAATCTATTAAAGAGCCTATAGTAACTATTTTTAACTGATTCTACTGGCGTTTCCAAAATAAATATAAAAATTAAGTAGATGAATTTATGCTTTCAAGGATCCTTCCAAGGCCTTCTTCAATATCTCTTTTGAGAATATCCAAATTCTTCTTTATGCGCTCTCCAGCATTATTTATACTTGTTATGTCCTTGTGGGAATCATTGATGGAGTTTAGCTTCTGTGAAATCCTTTCAATCTCTTCCTGTATTCTATCGATGTCAATTGCCATCCCTTCATTTAACTTCTTTTTTTCTAGAACAATCCTGGAAAGTCTATATGCAAAATATAGGGAATCATTTTCATATGCACAAACAATATAGTTATTTCCTATTTTCAAAGGGAATAGTTCGCGTGGCAGTTGCTCAAAGCAATTGAAAAGAAATATGCCAAACTTGGCATCCCTGTTCTTTATGGCAAGTTCAATTTCCTGTATCGTTGTTTTGGCTGTATAACTACTGCTGTCTTTACATTCTATCACTACTCTCTTGTTAAGGTCACCATCAATATCTATTATAATATCCCCAGTCTTTCCAGTTTTACCTTGTTTATTGCCAACATGTTCAATGCTATCTTTAAATGGATTAGAAAATATTTGAAGTTCCCTTAGAACATTTTCTTCAAACTGCCCACCCTTTAATGTTGTCATTGAAACAGCTTTACCCAAGACTTGCTCTTTAATTATCATTTCTTTGATTTCATTGATATTTGTAAGTAAATCATTTCTTAGCTTTTGGATTGGCGCACCATCAATAAAAGGGTCAAGAAGATTGCAAATCCTGCCCCTTTCTAGATCAAAATAGTCTTCAAACAATAACTTAAATCTCCCAAGAGGTCTTTGGCTATCATCTATATTTAATAAATCGGCAAGTCTGTTCCTTAATTCTGCATTTTCTCTTTCAAACTTCGATATGAGTTCATTGAACTCCTTTTGTACATAATCGATGTTCTGAGCTAGATCCATATTCTTTAGTCCGATGCAACCTATTGTTATTGCCTTTGATACTGCATCCTCCTGATTTTCTTCAGGTAAGCTTGATATAAAGCTGTACACATTACCCTCGTCTATTGACATCCCAATAATTTCTATTTTTTTCTCATTATGATTTACTACTATACCACTCATAGCCTTCAATAAGTGTATTTGACATTGTTATATGGAAATTGTGCATTATAATAAAGAAATATTATTTAACGTAAATAATTAAGTTTAAATATATAAAAATAAAATATAGATTATGAACATTCATATTGCAATGCTTGGAAGAGTAACAGAACCTATAAAAACTGCTTCCAACAGATTTGGCAGGATTGATAAACTGATACTTATAGTAGGAAAAGAATTTGAACAAAATGCCGAGGATTTAAAAACTGAATTTGAAAAAATTTGGGGCATTGATGTAACTTATTATACTATTGATCCCTTTACCAAAAATGGAGTTATGGAAATAATTGAGATTATGAAAAAAATTAAAAATGATTATCCCAAAGATAATATGTATATAAATATTTCTGGTGGAACAAATTTAATGGCCGGCGTTGCATTATCCGGAGCCTTCATGATAGGGTGCAAGGAAGTTTACTATCTTTTAGACCCCAAGTTCTTAAAGAAAGGAGAAAATGATCTTATCACCATTCCGGTACCAAAGATAATATTCCCTGATGCTTTGACCCCCATACAAAGAGCTGTTTTAATGGCAATTTATAGTGAACTTGGTATGGGGAAAAATAATGGCAATGAGGACACAAAGATTAAAAATATAAAGGAGTTTGCTGATAGATTCTATAAAAAGAAAAAGAAAAATCCCCTGCAAACTATAAAGAGTCATATTGACACGCTAAAAGAGATGAATCTTATTGAGATTTCAAGGGATGAGGATAATGCCAAACAAAATGTAATTAAGCCTACTGAAGCAGGGAGGATGATGATGAGGTTTATTCAATGAACATCCATATAGCTACTGCTGGAGAAAAGTCCCCGGTGGAGGCTGCTTTTAGATATCAGGATAAACTCGGTAATATTGATAAACTCTACATTGTCACAGGAGAAGGTTATAAGGAAAAATTTAAGAATGCTCAATTTAATATTGAAACAAAAGTGCTAGAGGTAAATTCATTCAGTTTCGAATCTGTTGTGAGTTGCCTTGTTGGGATATACACAGGTGAGAAAACAAGACTTGGAAAGCATGACAAAATATTTATGAATCTTACGGGCGGTACAAATATTTTATCTGTTGCAGCATATGTTATTTCAATGTTTCTCGGAATTGACTGCTACTATCTCCTTAACGAAGGCCCTATTTTTTTTGAACATTCAGATAGGCTTTATTGTATTTCAGAAAAGAGCAAGCAATGTTTGAAATTATTTGAAAATAGAGATGAAGTTGTTACCAGTAAATCCAATTCTAGACATTTTAAAATTCTTGAAAAAAAAGGACTTGTTCAATTTTCTCCCCACACCAAAAAGAAACATGTAGGATTAACCCCAGAAGGAAAATTTTATTTTGGTATTCTTAAGGAATCAAACTGGAAAATATAGTGTTACTCCCTCAACCAAAATATTTAAATGAAAATATGTGATATATTTGTTTCTCTGAGTCATATTTAGCAGCATATACGAGGATGTATTGCATTATTTTACAGATATATTTGATGTTATATGGAAAAATATTTTTTCCATATCCTTCTTATTTTTTTCTATATCTTTATATATTAGGAAATCTATTTTATACTAAATAATATACTTTAGCGTAAATAGCAAAATATAAATATCATTAATTTTTAAATATGATGGGGGTATTATTTTGGATGAAAGAGAGCTAGTTCAGATGGCTGCATTACTCCACGATATAGGTAAATTTTCTCTAAGAGCAGATGTAGCCGAAAATGTAAAATATTCTAATTTGTCGGATTCCGATTATGGCTACACTGGGGCACATTCTAAATGGAGTGCAAGCCATATAGAAGAGCTTGGATTAGGGCCTGATTTAGAGCAACTAGTTTTATATCACCATAATCCTGGTATATTGAAAGGTAAACTAAAGGATCTTGGTATAATTATCCAGGAGGCAGATCATCTCTCATCCTCAGAGAGAGTTAAGGATGAAAAAAAAGATCCTATTAAGGAGCCTCTAATTTCAATATTCTCTAGATTGAAGGTAGAAGATAATAAAGAAGAAAAACACTATTATTACCCCCTTAAGTCGCTAAATTTTGATAGAATACCTTATCCACAACAATATAAAAAGGATGCAATTGAGGGGTGGAAATTAACTCCAGAGTATAAAACTCTTTGGTCAGCGTACAAAAAAAAGATGAATTCATTCAAGAACAATATTTCAATTGAGAATCTACTTTTCACCTTGGAAGAATATACCTCTTTCATACCCTCAGCAGCCTATGTTTCCCTTCCTGATGTTTCTCTTTTTGATCACTCTAAAACAAGCTGTGCTATAGCAGCTGCCTCTTATAACTATGTTAATTCTGGGGGAAATTTAACCTCAAATAATAAATGGATATTCATTGGAGGAAACATTTCAGGCATACAAAAATTCATATACAACCTAAAATCTTCTAAAAATACACTAAAAATCCTTAGAGGAAGATCGTTTTACCTTGAAATGATAATAGAATCAATTTCTAACAAAATAATTCAAGAACTAAATCTTTGTCGTGCCAATTTGATATATTCTGGTGGAGGTAATTTTTTCATTATTGCACAGAATACTGTAGAGGCAATTTCAAAAATCGAAAAAATTAAAAAAGAAGTAAATAAGGATTTGTTTAATAAATTTGGAACTAAAATATATGTACTAATTGATTATGTTGAAATAGATAAAAAAGATTTTGAAAAATTCAGTGATGTTTGGTCAAAGCTTTATGGAAGGATTTCTCAAGGCAAGTTTAAAAAATTTTTAGAAGAGATAAATGAAAATCCCAAAGATATTCTTGGTCCGCATCCAGACAGACCAGACCTTGAAAAGTGTGCAATATGTGGTCATGGCCCAGGAGATATTTCTCCAATGGGGGAAGCGGAAGTTAAAATATGCAATGTTTGCAATGATATGATATCTTTAGGAACAAATATTCCAAAGTCCGATCAGCTCTACATAGGAAAAACTCAAGGAATGCCATTAGCACTTGGATATAATTTGACATTCAATAAATCTAAATTTGACTATGAAGACGGATTTGTTTATAATTTAAACTCTTTTTACTTAGATAAAATACCACAAAAAACAATACTTTACCCTATAGGTAATTATTATGCCTCAGATAAAGATGGCCCTAAGACAACAGATACTTTTGCAAATGAATCTATTGGGATAGATAGATTAGCAACTGTAAGGATAGATGTCGATAAATTGGGATTGGCATTTAGTAAAGGGCTTGGTGATGATTCTTCTCTTTCAAGAATGTCCACCCTATCAAGGCTTTTGAAGTATTTCTTTGGGCCGTATATGAATGTAATTGCGGAGAGAAAAGATGATGTCCAGGACATTCCAAATATATCCGAAAGTAACGACAGCAGAAATATAGCAATAGTATATTCAGGAGGGGATGACGCTTTTTACATAGGCTCATGGAATGACAGCATTGAACACGCATTTGAGATAAGGCAGGCTTTTAATAGCTATACTTGTTCTAATATGGGATTATCATGTGGCATTTCATTTAACAAAGAAAAATATCCAATATACAAATCAGCAAAAGATTCAGAAATAGCTGAATCTTGGTCAAAGAAGAATGATAGAGACAGTATTACCTTGTTTGGATCAACTGTAAAATGGGAAGAGTTTAAAAAATTATGGGAGCTATTTGGAGGGCCATTATTTAATCTAACAACTTTAAAAAAAGATGAAAACATAAGGGAGAGCTTCATATCTACTGGATTTTTATACAAGTTGGATTATCTTAGACGAAGATATATCAACGATAAGTACGTTATTATGACACCATTTGTTTATAATTTTTCCAGATTTAGAGATAGAGAAAAGGATAAACTTGAAAGAGAGGGCAAAATGAAATACTTCAATCAATTTTATGACAACTTTGTTAGAAATATTGAACTTATTGAAAAAATTAATATTCCACTATTTTGGGTAATATATAGTATGAGAAAAGGTGATGAAAATGAATAATAGAAATAGGACAGGACCACAAAATTTTAGGGGAAATGATTCAAGACGCTTTCCGACTGAAAGTGCCCCCACGGTTGATATAAATAAGGCATTTAAAGCTTTAGAAAGTCTTAAAGAACCAAAACAATGGATAAAAGAAAATAATTCAAAAACCTTGATAAATGAGGTTTGTGATCCACTAGGGAATGCATTTTCAAAATCGGTAAATACAAGTCAAATTAGAAAATTTTTAAATGAAGTTCAAAGACTGGATAAGGATTTCCACATCGAAAAAGTTCCTTTCCTTAAAGCAAAACTGGCGTATGCTACCGGGAGAAACAGAAAAATGGAATCATTTCAAAAGATTGTTAACTTTGCACTGGACCAGATTCGTGATAAAGACGATTTCAATGGTTTTAAGGAACTAATTTTAGGCATAATAGCCTACCATAAATTTTATGGGGGGGATTAAATGGAATCAAATGAAAGGCCACTTCTGGGAAAGACCATAATAAAAGGAAAATTGAAATGCCTCACAGGCCTTCATATCGGGGCAGGTAAGGAAACAATGGGAATTGGAGATATAGATAATGCAGTTGTAAGGGATCCTATGTCCAATGAGCCTTATATCCCAGGATCATCGTTTAAGGGAAAAATAAGAAGTCTAACTGAAAGAAATCTTGGGATGCCTTTAAAGAGCTTCTCTGGAGGAAAAATATTCCGACATGAGTGTGGTAATCTAAGTTGTCCTTTGTGCAGACTTTATGGGGCTTCTATTGAAAAGAATTCAACAATTCCTTCAAGAACTATATTTAGAGATATGATGTTGACCGAAGACAGTAAAAAGATATTGGAAAATATGGATACCGGTTTAAAAATGACTGAGTGGAAATTTGAGAACACTATTGACAGAATTACTTCTAAGGCAGATCCAAGAAATCTTGAGAGAATACCTGCTGGGGCAGAGTTTGGATTTGAAATAGTTTATGATTTAGTCAAATCTGATGATGTCAAAGAAGATCTTACTAACATTTTGCACGGCATGCTGCTCCTAACTGACGATTATATTGGTGGAAATGGAAGCAGAGGCTACGGTAAAGTTTCTTTTATAATTGAGAAGGTAGTTTTGAAAAAGAGGGAGGACTACTCAAAAGAGATTCCTATTGAAATTAAAGAGGATTGGGCCAACATTCCTTTAGACATATCTTCCAAATTAAAGTGATTATATGGAATTCAATGCTGTCAAAATGAAGATTGAGGGTATCCATATAGGGGATGAAGGGAAATTGGACGCTACATCTCCTGTAATTCACTCAGATACTATTTTTTCTGCAATATGTAACGTTTGGGCGAGATCCTATGGCAAAGAAGACTTAGAACGGATGCTAGATAATTTCCAAAATAAGATACCATTTATAGTCTCATCAGCATTTCCATATTCAGGGGAAATTCTTTATTTTCCAAAACCTTTTATGCTGCCTAATATTGACATCCCTGAAGATAAAAGGAAAGAATTTAAGAAGATGACCTCTTTACCAAAACCACTTTTTGAAAAGTATATAGGTGCGTCATTAAAAGAAGAGGAATTGATAACTGCCCTTAATACTACTAAATCAGATTTTTCTAAAGACTACTACGTACCTAAAGTTGCAATTGACAGAAGAAGTTCATCTACTGAATTATTTTCTTTTTCCGAAAATAGATTTACTAGCGATTCTGGATATTTTTTCCTTTACCAATGCTCCAGTGAATACCTTGAAAAATTCAAGAACATTGTTCAAATTCTATCTGACGAAGGAATAGGTGGAAAAAAGACTTGGGGTTGTGGACAATTTAAGTGTGAATTTAAAACAATAAACATTGATCTTCCCCAAAGCGACTGTTACTGCATTTTATCTCTTTATTATCCAGACAAAGATGAAAAACTTAACTACAACTGTAGTTATAATTTAGCTGAAAGGGGAGGATGGATAGTTTCTCAAACAACTACTAAAACTAAAAGAAATACTGTGTATATGCTTACAGAAGGAAGTGTTTTTGACTATAAGCCGAATGGAAAATTAGTTGATGTTTCGCCTGAGGGATTCCCCCACAAAGTGTATAGAAATGGAATAGCATTTGCAATTCCGGTGGTGAGAAAATGTTGATTGAAACTATTTCGCCGGTGCATATTGGAGGAAAAGAGCAAACCCTCTCATTTTTGGATTATGTAGTTTCAAAAGATAGGATATTTGTTGCAAATGAAAATGCTTTACTCCAAGAGATGGAAAAAAAAGGAGTTTTAAAAGATTTCACTCAAGGTGTTATTCAAAAACAAAGAACTGGGGAAAACGATCTTACATCACTTATTAAAAGCTATGGAGCTTATGACAATACCTTTGTTAATGCCATATCTGCTTATACTGTTTCAAAAAATTTTGTTTTGGGCGCATCCGATAAGCCAGAGATAAAACCTTTTGTTAGAAACGGCCATTATCAACCGTATATCCCAGGTAGCTCTCTTAAGGGAAGCATAAGAACTGCTATTTTATACAACTATCTTAAAAAAGTCAGTAGGAATGACTATGAAAGAGTAGTTTCAACTTTCAAGAAAAAAATAAACGAAGTTCCAAGAGGAAAAGTAATGAAGGAATGGGAACAAAAAAGATTTTCAGAAAAATTTTTGACATCAATTTTCAACTCTTATTACTTAAGTCAGGAGTCTAAAAATGACTATAGGTATAGATTTGGCCCTAACACAGATATAATGAGGGCAATTCAGATTTCGGATACTCCTCCTCTTAATAAGAACTCTTTGGAGCTAAATAGAGTAAGAGTCTTAAATTATAAGAGGGGAGAGGAGAAACTTCTTGGAATAAAAATGTCACCAGAGTGCATCCCTGTTGGAAAGAAAATTGAATCGTTTTTAAAAGTAGATACCCAAGTTCTAAAATATTTCAAAGAAAATAATGGCAAGCAACTCCCTTTTAACAGTGAAAAAGACATAATTAATTGCTGCAATGAATTTTCTAAAGATATTATTAGAAGTGAGATTTCATATTATGAAGGATTTAAGAATGTAAATACTGAGGATATACTTGAGTTTTACAATGGACTTGATGCAAATTTAAAGCTTGGCTGGGGCAGTGGGCTTACAGCTACAACTATATTCCTTCTATTAGAATCTGAAAGTGACAAATATAAATCAATTTTCAAAAACTATTCTTCAGAAATACCAGTTTCTAGGAGGGTAGTGACGACTGAAAACAATGAAATAGTTTCTTCTCTTGGTTGGGTGAAGATTTCATGAATCTTTACCTATTGGCAAATATTGGTAATAGTGACGTCTACCTAGATTCAGAAGAAATTGTAAAACCAAGAATAAAAGGCAAAGATATCCTTTTGAATATAGAAGAATATAAAAAAAGAATAAGTTTTCCCATAATATCAAAAATTTTTGAGGATTACTCATTTGAAAAAGTATTTCTCTTTGCCACTCGCCAAAATAAAGATTTAATTGATCAAAAATTCTGGGAAAAAGATACAATATATCTTGCTGAAATAATTAAATCCCACTTCAATAACGTCGAATATGAGATTATTTCAAATAATCCCTCCGACTATACTGACATGTATAAGTTCTTTGCTGATAAACTACCAAAAATAAAGGAAAAGATTCCTTCCGATTCTCTAGTATTTTTATTACTTTCAGGGGGGGTGCCTGCACAAAATACCTCCCTTTTACTAACTGGAGTCAAAGTATTTGGCTCTAATTCCCAGCCTATCTATGTCAATCCAACAGGGAGGATAGATGTTCTTGAAATAAATAAAATTTTATCAAAAGAAAGATCAATTGATGATGCCGTAACTGCGATAAATAATTACGATTATTTTTCGGCCATTGTTATATTAAAGCTTATTGATGGTGATCCTTACATAATTAACTTTTTAGAGTATCTTGATAGAAGAGTGAACTTTGACTTCAAAAGAGCGAAAAATATAATCCTTACTATAAATGCAAGTGGACAGGATAAACTATATCTAGACAATCTTCTCAACTACCTTATCTCTCTTGAGGCAGGAAGTGATGAAAAAAAGATACTGGAATTGTACTATCACATATGCATTGCATATAAAAAATCGGAATACCTTGAATTTCTTGCATATCTATTCAGGTTCCATGAAGGATACCTATACCATCTATTTGAGAGGGAAACGGGTAAAAAAATAATAGACTTTAAAAAAGAATCTGAATTTAAAAAATTCATTTCAGATCCAAGCGTAAAAAATTATCTTTCTAGGCAGATACATAATGGGGAGAGATTAAAGTACTGGGTATTTTCAAGACCTGTAGCGATGAATATTATTAAATATTTCATTGAAGTTGAAGGAAAAAAACAGCTTTATGGGGAATATGAAAGATTGAAATTTATAGAGGGGCTTGCGGATATTAGAAATAAGACTATCTTTGGGCACGGGTATGAAGGGGTATCTAAAGAGGATATATTAAAAAAATACCAAGAAATTAAAAAAAATTACTATGAAGAAAGATATGGTAAAGACATGCCTGTTGGCGAGTATGAAACTAAGGTGGATAAGCCATCAAGAAGGGACATCTTTATGGATCTTAATTTTTTGATTTCAAAGATAGCCCCGATTGACAATGAATTTGATGAACTAAACAATTACATTATTCCCAAAATAAGGAGACTAAGATGAAAATAACATATCTAAAAATAATTACTAACAGGCCTGTATCAGAAACATCATTTTACCTCAGGGGATATTTTGGTAATAAATTTAGAGATAGATCTATTTTCCACCACCATTTGGATGATATAGGTTTGATTTATCTATATCCAAGAATCCAATATAAGATTATAGAAGGCATCCCCTTAATCGTAGGCCTTTCCGAAGGGGCAAAAATTCTTGAAGAGATATCTCCTGATATCAAAGAGTTAAAGCTTAATAGCTCTTATTACAACGTGGATTCCATAATAGTTAAGACTATTGAGTACAAACCTACAATGACTAGAAGGCCAATTCAATATTCTTTGATTACCCCTTGGATTGCATTAAATCAAAAAAACAATATAATATACAACAATCTGCGCAACTTCAAAGAAAAAAAAGATTTTATAAATCGAATACTTGTCGGGAATATCCTATCTTTTTGCAAAGGATTTGGAATCGTGTGCAATAGAAGATTGTATGCCCATACTCATATAGATGCTGAAGAAGTATTATTCAAAGGGGTTCAAATGAATGCATTTAAAGGAAAGATAAGAATGAATTTTGACTTTCCTGACTTTATAGGCATAGGGAAGGCTTCTTCTTTTGGATTTGGCTCCATTCAGAAGGTGATCAATGGAGATAGTAATCAATGAATATGGGACATTTTTAGGCAAGAAGGGAAAACGATTTATTTTAGAAGGAAAGGAAACTTTAGAAATACCTTCATCATTTGTTGAAAAAATAATTTTAGTTGTAAGCTGTTCACTTTCTTCCGAGGCATTAAAAATGGCGGTAGAATCGGGTATAGACATAGTTCTTTTGAATGAGTATGGAGACCCAATAGCGAGACTCCAATCTTGTAATGAAAATGGACATGTACAACTGAGAAAAAAACAGCTTGAACTTTCAATTTCAAATGAATCTATCAAAATTTCGAAAAAATTCATTGTTTCAAAGATTTCAAACCAATATAATCTCTTGGATAGAATATTAAGAAACAATGAAATTGAATTGCCACAACTAGAGAGTATTAATGAAATGCTACGAAATTTATCATCCTCTGAAGGTGACAGAAACTTAACAAAGGGCATCTTGCTGGGAATTGAAGGAAATGCATCAAGATTGTATTTTGATGCAATAAAACTTTTAATACCTGATTGGATGGAATTTAAAGGACGGACAAGAAATCCTCCCAGAGACCCCTTCAATGCTATGTTATCATATGGATATGGTATTTTATATAATGATATTGAAAGAGGGATTGTCCTTTCTGGAATGGATCCTTACATTGGCTTTCTGCATTCAGACAAGAAAGAACGAATGTCTTTAGTTTATGACTTGGCTGAGGAGTTTAGATCGTATTTAGTTGATAGAATATGTCTTACAATTGTGAGGCGTAAGGAAATTTATAGGGAGGATTTTGACTACGGAGACGGATCTGTTCTTCTGAATAAAGAAGGCAAACGAAAAATAATAACGGCTTATAAAAAAAATTTTGCTTCAAAAATTAATTATGAAGGGAATGAAGTGGAAACTGGTGAACTTATTATACTCCAAATTAAAAAATTGATTAAATACTTGAATGAGGATTTAGAATATAAACCGTTTATTCTAAGGTGGTAGGATTGAAAACTTTTGTAGTTTATGACATCACATCAAATAAAACAAGAGAACGATTGAGTGAAAATCTTCTTGACGTTGGATTTATCAGATTGCAAAGGAGTCTTTTCTTAGGAATAGTTGATAAATCTGTTTTCGACGATTTATTGTATAAAGTTAACTTGGAGGAAGGGGACAAAGTTCTCATAATTCCCATATGCGAAAAATGCTTTGGGCAGCTCTATAAAAAAGGTGAGATGAATCTTTCTTCTGAAAGACCTAGAATTCTTATTTTTGGCTGACCTTTATAAAGGGAAAAGCTAAGATGAGGTTAGCCAACACCCCCCCAAAAAGGAGGTAGGAGAAAGCTTTTTAAGCCAAAAGGAGGAAAAAAATGTGCTGTTGCAAAGTATGATCCACAAAAACAAGGATTGCTACTAATATTTGCTGTATTCATAATTACCACCTCCAGGTGGCACCGTTGCAAAGTATGATCCACAAAAACAAGGATTGCTACTAGGGAGTACACCTCCTTTGATTTCACTATGTGAAATCCCTTGTTGCAAAGTATGATCCACAAAAACAAGGATTGCTACTATAGTAAAGAAAATGTATTTACTAAGGGTTGCCTTAATTGTTGCAAAGTATGATCCACAAAAACAAGGATTGCTACTCGCTTAGGCTAATATCTTCTTTCTCTTTTAATATTTGTTGCAAAGTATGATCCACAAAAACAAGGATTGCTACAAGATGAGATAGCGGGAGGGTATACCCTGGATGCAGGGGCTTTGGTTGCAAAGTATGATCCACAAAAACAAGGATTGCTACTCAATCGGGTCAAAATTAAAATGACTCCTAGTCTCTCGTTGCAAAGTATGATCCACAAAAACAAGGATTGCTACTCTGTTGCAGACCCCGCCACCTCTATCTCCTCGTCAGAGAGAGTGTTGCAAAGTATGATCCACAAAAACAAGGATTGCTACTCTGTTGCAGACCCCGCCACCTCTATCTCCTCGTCAGAGAGAGTGTTGCAAAGTATGATCCACAAAAACAAGGATTGCTACGCATAATAACGGTGATGGTCTTCGAATCTATATTTTTCGTTGCAAAGTATGATCCACAAAAACAAGGATTGCTACTCTGTTGCAGACCCCGCC
>ENA-UPXM01002509-UPXM01002509.1-activated-sludge-metagenome-genome-assembly--contig:-NODE-2509-length-21423-cov-5.318373_pt1 | contig 21423 bp, 15 predicted proteins | sample MGYA00238178_ERZ772708 | MGnify/ENA primary metagenome ERZ772708 (study PRJEB29002, sample SAMN05720212) | activated sludge metagenome | isolation source: anaerobic digester from wastewater... | reverse complement strand
TTTCATGAGTTTGCCTTATGATAAAATGAGCAATATTGGGATGTTGCTGCCTTTTTTGTATGAAGAAAGTAGGGTAGGTTATGAGAAAGGTAAAAATCCTGAAGAAATTATGGAGGAATTTTTTGCCAAACATACCGAACTTCAAACCGATGATCAGAAAACAGAATTGCTCTTCAAAATCATCCAATATATTGAGAGACAAGTTGTTTTGTTTGACAGTATTGAAGATGCTGCTTTTGCAGAACTTCATTCAGAAAATGATTCCGGAACGGTGATGCAACTTCAGGAGCGAGCTACCCAAGAACATCTTTTGGAAGAGACTCGTGAGAAAATGAAAAATTTTGCGATAAAAGTAGTTTTCACCGCGCATCCAACGCAATTTTATCCCAATTCCGTACAAAGAATTCTGCACGATTTACGTTCTGCGATTATGGAAGATTCGGTTACCGAAATCGATATGCTTTTGCAGCAGTTGGGAAAAACGCCTTTCGTTAATAAAGAAAAACCCACGCCTTTAGATGAAGCGATGAGCATTATTTTCTATTTGCGCTATGTGTATTACGACACGATCGGAGAATTGTACAAAAAAATAAAAAATGCTTTTGCCACCGATTCTTTTGTGCCTAGTCAGGAAATGATCCAACTCGGTTTTTGGCCGGGAGGAGATCGCGATGGAAATCCATTTGTTACGGCAGAAATTACGCAGAAAGTTGCGGCAGAATTGCATTTTTCTATTCTAAAATCTTATTATGAACATCTAAAAAATGTGCGTCGAAGATTGAGTTTTCGTGGAGTTTCTGAAATATTAGAAAAACTAAGTCATCATTTGTACGACGCTATTTTTAAAGAAGATCAAAGCATTCACTCCGACGAAATTTTAAAATATTTGAATGAGGCCAAAAAAATAATCGTCGAGAAACACAATGGTCTATTTCTTCATTTATTGGAAGATTTTGAAGACCGTGTGAAAATTTTCGGAACGCATTTCGCAACCTTAGATATTCGCCAAGACAGCCGCGTTCATCAGGGAATTATTGATGATATTCTTACTAAAAAATCGGGTTTAGAGATAGAAAAAATTTCAGAAGAAGAGAAACTGAATTGGCTTCTGAATACAAATTTGGTTCTTGATCCCAATGATTTTGAGGGAATTACAAAAGACACGCTGGAAAACATCAATAACATTAAAAATATTCAGAAAAGAAATGGCGAAAGAGGAATGAGTCGGTACATTATTTCAAATTCTGATCACATCAAAGAAGTTTTGAATGTTTTTGCACTTTTCAAATTATGTGGATATCAAGAAGAGGAAATCAATATTGATATTGTTCCCCTTTTTGAAACCATGGAAGGATTGGATGCGGGTGAAAATGTAATGAAAGAATTGTACAATTTTCCTATTTATCGAAGACATGTTGAAAGACGCGGCAATGAACAAACGATCATGCTTGGTTTTTCTGATGGGACCAAAGATGGAGGTTATTTGAAAGCCAACTGGGAAATTTATGAAACCAAGGAACAACTCACCAAAGTTTCGGAAGATTATGGTATAAAAGTAATTTTCTTTGATGGAAGAGGTGGTCCTCCTGCAAGAGGTGGTGGTAAAACGCACGATTTTTATGCCTCTCAAGGAAAAACAATTGCCAATAACAAAATTGAAATTACCATTCAAGGTCAAACGATAACAAGTGTTTTCGGGAATAAAGATCAGGCGAAATATAATTTTGAACAATTATTAACCGCCGGAATTGAAAATGATGTTTTCAAAAATTCCAAAAAAGATTTAAGTCAAAAAGAGCGGGAATTAATTGAAGAATTAGCAAATATCAGTTTCAAAAAATATTCAGATTTGAAAGCGCACCCAATGTTTGTGCCGTATTTGCAAGAAATGAGTACACTCGAATATTACGGGAAAACCAATATTGGCAGTCGTCCTTCAAAACGTGGAGCTGGAAACGAAATTAAATTTGAAGATTTGCGCGCGATTCCTTTTGTAGGATCGTGGAGTCAATTGAAACAAAATGTTCCGGGATTTTTCGGTTTCGGATTTGCGCTGCATGATTTAAAAAAAGAAGGTCGCTTCGATGAAGTTCTTGCATTGTACAAAGGTTCAGATTTCTTCAAAACATTGGTCTTAAACTCCATGATGAGCATGAATAAATCCTATTTTCCGCTTACGTATTACATGAAAAATAATCCGAAGTTTGGCGAATTCTGGAGTGTTTTATTTGAGGAATATGAACTCTCGAAAGCAATGATGTTAGAATTAACCGGCTTCAAAATGTTGATGGAAGAAGAACCACTTTCGCGAAAATCAGTCAAAATTCGGGAGAAAATTGTATTGCCGCTTTTGAGTATTCAGCAATATGCTTTAATGAAAATTCAGAAAAAAGAGGGAAAAATGGAAGCGTACGAAAAACTCGTCACGCGGTCGCTTTTTGGGAATATTAATGCGAGTCGAAATTCGGCTTAAATGTTCACCTTTTTCAAATCTTTTTACCAAAAAAACGCTTCCAATAGAAGCGTTTTTTTTGATATTATTTTAAGTATTTTGATAGTAAAGAATTGATTTATTTTATTCGAAGTCTATTCTCTTTATTCTTTATTCTTTTTTCTTTTCTCTTTATTCTTTTCACCATTTACTGCTTCATCAATTTTTCGATATACTCGTTTTTCTCCGTTTTTACTTTCACGAAATAAACGCCTTTTTCAAGATTTTCGATATTGTTTGTTTTCTCGTTGGTCAGGCTTTTTATTTTTCTTCCTAATGTATCATACAATTCCACAGAAACAATTTTTTCTGAAGTCGTGATCGTAAAACTTGATTTTACAGGATTCGGATAAATATTTAAATTACTTTTAGTACTGCTTTCAGCGGTTCCTAAAGTCGCATTTAGTGCTTTTCCTAAATTTAAAATTCCGTAACCCATAGGATCGGTATGATTCGGGAAAAGAGATGAATTCTGTCGGAGAAGATCTCTAATTTCAGATCGTGATTTCGTTGGGGTTGCTTGGAGTAAACATGCAACTGCACCTGCAGCAAGTGGTGTGGCGAAAGAAGTTCCACTGCTCGAAGTTACCCCATTATTATACCCCATAAATGTAGAAGTTCCTCTTGCACTTGCATCGGGTTTAACAACACCAACAGAATTTGGTCCATACGAAGAAAAGCTAGAGCTTGCTCCAGTCGAAGTCACTGCTCCAACGGTGAAAACTTTACTATTATCCGCAGGAGTAATAATGTAGTGCCAAGAATTTTGAGCTTCGTTTCCAGCGGCTGCTAAAACAAAAATTCCTTTTTCAGTTGCGATTTGAGCGGTTCTTGCGATGAAAGAAGTCGTGCCGTTCATGTCAGAATAAAGCAAATTGTAGCGCGCATCATCAAAATCATAATATCCCAATGAAGTCGAGATTAAATCAACTCCTTTTCGGTCGGCTTCTTCTGCGGCTTCTGTCCAGTACAATTGCTCTTCAGGAATTTCGTTTACAGCATCTTCTGTGGCATAGAGATAAAAATCTGCATCTGGAGCTGAACCTACGTAGCTGTTCGCAACATATCCTGCAATTGTTCCCAAACAATAAGATCCGTGATTATTTAGAGAGGTGTTGTAGATATCTGTGCTTTTGTTAATGAAATTGTAACCGCCTTTTATTTGACCGCTATTTCTTATTCTTGAATAAGCTGAACCGGTATTTACAGTCGGAAAACCAGTGTCAATAACCGCAATTGTCATACCTGCACCCGTAAAACCTGCAATATGAAGTGGTCTCAAATTGATCTGATTAATTTGCGCTAAACCTTGTCCGTAATTAAAATCTATTTTTCCTTCTGTATTGTTAAATTTTTCAAACTTATTCCGCTTTACAGGGGTACCAATTTTTCCGCCATGTTTGATGAATCTTTCCACTGTATTTACATAAGGTTGACTTTGTAGTTGGGTAATCTGTAAAGCAGTAGCGTTTACAGCAACGCCATTCATCCATTTTGAATAATCCGTGACCGTAAATCCTAAATTTCGAATATTTTGCACATAAGATTGTTCCAAAGGTGCATCCTGATCATTCAGTGCAATTCCGAGCCGTGTTCTTCTGTCCAAAGATTTCTGTGTAAGTTCTGATGTTGGATTGGCATAAAAAGCTGCTTTGTTAGGTTTATCTTTGAAATACACAAAAACAAGTTCAGTTTGTGCACTCACAAAACCATACGCTACCAGAATAACAACGGATAATATTTTCTTCATACTTAAATTATTAGATTGAAGCAAAAGTAAAAAAAATACTGAAGATTGTAAGCGTTTTCAGGGGAAATATTTTAAGAGTCTTATATAATATGCGTTTTGTTTTCGTTTTTATTAATCTCGACTTTTCCGCCTTTTAAACCAATATGAACTTGATATCTGCAATAAAGTCATTCAGTAGAAAAAAATGTTTTTTTCCTAAATTTAATGAGGGCAATTTTTATTGAAATTGGGTTAAAAGCTTTTCTTAAACAACTGGTGATGAAAAAACAACAGATTGAATAATTGATTGAAGAAAAACATTAAAGGAATTTAGTTTTTTCAAAAACTTAATTTTAGTAAATTTGAACAAATATTTTTTTATGAAAAAAATTCAGATGGTTGACCTGCAAAGTCAATATTATAAGATAAAAGCCGATGTTGATAATGCGGTTTTAAACGTAATTGATTCCGCTGCTTTTATTAATGGACCTGAAGTGAAATCTTTTCAAACAGAACTAGAGCAATATTTAGACGTAAAACACGTAATTCCTTGTGCAAACGGGACAGATGCATTGCAGATTGCTTTGATGGCGCTCGACTTAAAAGAAGGCGATGAGATCATCACCGCAGATTTTACTTTTGCAGCAACCGTAGAAGTAGTGCATTTATTAAAATTAAAATCGGTTTTGGTCGATGTGGATTATGATACTTTTACGATTGATATCGAAAAATTGAAAGCTGCAATTACTCCGAAAACAAAGGCGATTATTCCTGTTCATATTTTTGGTCAGTGCGCGAATATGGAAGAGATTTTGAAAGTGGCGAAAGAGCATGGTTTATTCGTTATTGAAGATAATGCACAAGCAATTGGTTCTGATTTTATATTTTCAGATGGAACAGTAAAAAAATCCGGAACGATGGGGATTTTGGGAACAACTTCTTTTTTTCCTTCTAAAAATTTGGGTTGTTACGGTGATGGTGGTGCGATTTTTACCAATGATGATGAGCTTGCCCACAAATTGCGCGGAATTGTAAATCATGGAATGTACGAAAGATATTACCACGATGAGGTTGGTGTAAATTCTCGTTTAGACAGTTTGCAAGCGACGATTTTAAGAAAGAAACTGCCACTTTTAGACGGTTATAATGAGGCTAGAAGAAAAGCAGCCGATTATTATGACGAAGCTTTTGCAGAAAATCCAAATATTCTAACCCCAAAAAGAGCTGCGTATTCAACGCATGTTTTTCATCAATATACTTTAAGAATTTTGAATGGTCAGCGAAATGAACTTCAGAAATTTTTAACCGAAAAAGAAGTTCCGGCCATGATTTATTATCCGGTAGCGTTGAGAAAACAGAAAGCTTATTTCCAGGAAAGTGATCCGAAAGATTTTGTAAACACGGATAAATTGTTAGAACAGGTTATTTCATTACCGATGCATACGGAATTGGATGAAGAGCAGTTGAAATATATTACTGATGCTGTTTTGGAGTTTATGAAATAACTCAAATCTCGAATCTCAAATCTCAAATCTCGAATCAAATTAACATGACCATACTCGTAACAGGCGGACTCGGCTATATCGGTTCACATACCGTAGTTGAACTGCTTCAAAATAATTTTCAGGTTATCATCGTAGATGATATGTCGAATTCTGAAAAATTTATTCTCGATAATATTGAAAAAATTGGCGGAAAAAGACCCGTTTTTTTTCCATTTGATTTAAGAAGAAAAGAATTGCTTTCTCAAGTTTTCGATGCTTATGAGATTGATGGTTGTATTCATTTTGCTGCGTATAAAGCAGTGGGAGAGAGCCAGGAAAAACCTTTGGATTACTACGAAAATAACCTTTTTTCTTTGATTAATGTTTTACAAGAATTTAAGGCTAGAAATATTTCAAACTTTATTTTCAGTTCTTCGTGCACCGTTTATGGGCAAGCTGATAAACAGCCGATTGATGAAAATACACTGCTGAAAATGCCAGAATCTTCTTACGGGAAAACGAAGCAAATGGGCGAGGAAATTTTGAAGGATTTCGCAATCGCATATCAGAAAAAAGTTTCCTTACTAAGATATTTTAATCCCATCGGTTCGCACCCATCCGCACTTTTGGGTGAATTGCCAATTGGTGTTCCAAATAATTTGGTTCCTTATGTTACCCAAACTGCGTCTGGAATTCGGGAAAAATTATCGATTTGGGGAAATGATTATGAAACTCCTGATGGAACCGCAGTTCGGGATTACATTTATGTCGTTGATCTCGCAAAAGCACACGTGAAAGCTTTACAAAAATTGATGAATGAAAAGTCCGAAACCTTGATTGATGTTTACAATCTCGGAACTGGAAAAGGTTCTTCCGTTTTAGAAGTCGTGGAAGCTTTTGAAACAGCCAATGAAGTGAAAGTTCCTTATCAAATCTGTGAAAGAAGAGCAGGAGATATTACCATTGCTTATGCCAATCCTGACAAAGCAGAAAGAGAGCTCGGTTGGAAAGCTGATACTTCTCTGGAAGAAGCGTTGAGAACAACTTGGGAATGGCAAAAATATCTGCAAACCAAAAATTAAATCTTTACGAAAATCAAAAAAAAATCCTGAAAATTTAATTTCAGGATTTTTTTGTACTTAACTCTTACCAACAGAAAATTACATTGGTGGACCTTGATCATCACCTCCTTGACTGTTGGAGTTGATGTCTTTTTTACGCTTCGGTGCCTCTACTTTTTCTCCTTGTTTGAAACGGTAGGTTAAAGAAAGCGAAACCTGTTGCGGTTGCCATTGCATATATCTTTCTTGTGTATATTCTGCGGTGTTGATCGAAACTTCTCTGGCTCTTGTATTGAAAACATCTTGCATGTTAAAGGCGAGTGTTCCGTCTCCTTTCCATATTGTTTTTGTGGCACCTAGATTCATGAAATACATGGCTTTCTGATCATTTGCACCTTCGATCTGTCTTCCTCGAAATTGTCCTTGTAACTGTACGTTGAATGTTTTATCGATTTTGAAAGTTGTTGCTAATCTTAATCTATTTGAAATCCCATTTCCATCATACGAAATATTCTTCGAGATGATGTTGGATGCATTGTTTGGATCCTGATATTGATAATGATATTCTCCAGTAGTTTTATATCCATAAATATCGATCTCGCCAGAAATTTTTAACCAAGCAAATGGATCGTAAGAATAGTTTAAATCTAAACCAAATCTTCTGTCATTTCCAAGGTTTAAAGGTGTAGTGTTGAAAACAAATCGTTGTTCGAAATTATCGAAGACATACGCAACCGTCATTTTTACATCATTATTTTCATTTCTGAAATATAACGTAGGATTCAGTGTGAATTTCTTTTTCGACAGGTTGTAGCCCAATTCAAATGAATCGATATAGGCTGGATCTAAGTCTACATTTCCTTTGAAAATGTTTTGATTGTCGGTATAAGACATAAATGGAACCAGAAAGAAAGATCGTGGCCGATCGATTCTTCGCGAGTAATTTAATAAAAACTGGTTGTCTTTAGAGAAATTATAACTCAAGAAAACACTTGGGAAAAGTCCGTTATAGCTTTTCTTTTTGTCATTAATTTGCTCGGCTGGATTTCCGGTAAGATTGTTATAATTGATATTAATGTTCGAAAATTCATCTCTTAAACCCAGTTGATATCCGAAATTTCCGATTTTACTTTTGAACTGAATATATGCAGCATTAATGGCTTCTTCGTATTTGGTGGTACTGTTGTATCGCGCCAAAGGAAGAAAATCAGGATCGCTTGCTTTTTTTTCAAAAACACCAAAATCGTAGTCATTCCTGTTTAAATCTAATTTGTAACCCGCGTTGATTGATGAGTTTTCGCCAATAGGCAATTCGTAATCAATTTTTCCAACCACCGATTTGTTGACGGTTTTTTGGTTGGTTTTATCGGCAAGTTGAAAAGTACTTCCCAATGATTGTTCGATATTCGAGTCTCCTTCTGAGTCGTTTTTTTGAAGACTTAATGAAAGGGAAATGTTCTGTCCTTGATCATTAAATTTATGATCTAAGCCAAAATCTCCCTGCATTCCGGTATTTTTATTATTTCCGGTAGAGCTTCGTAAACCAGGAATAAGTTTTCCTGAAGCATCATAATTGCTATACTCTACGGGTTGATCGCTCTCCGAATTAAAGCTGCGAATCGTTCCGGAAGCGTTCACCGAGGTTCTATCATTGATGTCATAAACGATTCCTGCGGATCCATTGTAATTTTTCGAGGTATTTTTACTGTTGCTTATTTGGTAAACTCTAGAATATCCATCGCTGTTTGGCGTGGCAAAATTGGTGTCGGTCCAGTTTTTACCTTTATTTTCAGTATAACCGCCTCCTCCAGTTGCAAACCAGGTCCAGTTGCCTTTTTTCCAGCTCAAGTTTGTGTTCAGAGAAGTTCTCGGTTGGAAACCTACACTTCCTACAATACTCCCATTGAAACCCATCTTTGTGGTTTTCTTTAAAATAATATTTAAAATTCCGGCTGTTCCTGAAGCGTCATATTTTGCGGAAGGATTGGTAATTACCTCAATTCTATCAATCTGATCAGCTGGAATTGCCTGTAAAGCATTGGCTCCATCATCAATTCCTAATAGTGCAGAAGGTTTTCCGTTCACCAAAAATTTTACATTAGAACTTCCTCTCATCGAAACCGTTCCATCTGGATCAACACTTACAGACGGTACATTTTGCAAAACATCTTGAAGATTTCCGCCAATTGCTGTTAAATCGCTTTTTACATCGTACACTTTCTTATCGATTTCTACTTTGACAGGTTTGGTGGTTGCAGTAATTACAACTCCTTGAATGTTAGAAGTTTTTGTACCTGTGATGGAGCTTTCAGATTCAACTATGAAATTTCCCAGATTTAATGGACCAGAGATTTGTTTATTTAATGTTGATTTTTTAAAGTCGATGGCTTCAATAGTAATATCGTAATTCCCTGGAGTAAGGTCGAGTTTGTAGATTCCTTTATCATCACTCAATACAGCGTCACTATACAATTTATTCGCTTTGTTACTGAAGGTGATGGAAGCATAAGGAACCGCATTGTTTTGTTTATCGATAATTTTGCCCGTCACACTTGCTTTTTGCTGTGCAAAAGCCAAACTAGCTGCACCAAGAACAAAAGTTAGTCCCAATGTTCTTCGCTTGATAATTGATGAAATCTCAATTCTGTTCGTCATATTTTTAGTTTAAACTATACTGATTGTTTTATTTAACAAAAGTTAAATGTTTGTATGTAAATTATTAAATTCAAAAAATATCCTAAGAATTTTTTGTTATTGATAGTGAAGAATTCAGCAATTATTTGATGTTTTTAGAATTCAGCCATTGCTGATATTCTTTGGCGTTAACTGCATGTTCTGCAGCACTCGCCGTGAATTTGTGAAAACCAAATCTTTTAGGATCAGCGCACATATAGATATAATCACTTTTTTGAGCATTTAGAACTGCATCAACCGAATTTTTATCAACTACACATATAGGTCCTGGTGGAATTCCTGCGGAGAAATAAGTATTGTATGGAGAAGGTTCCCGTAAATGTTTAAAGAAAACTCTGCGCAGCGGTTCTCCCTGAAAATTATTGGCTTTGCTCACCGCGTAAATGACGGTAGGATCGCTTTGCAATTTCATGCCTTTTCGATATCGGTTCAAATATAATCCTGCAACCGTTTTCATTTCATCTGGTTTTCCGCCGGTTTCTTTATAGACCAATGAAGCGAGTGCATAAATTTGATCTCGGCTTAAACCCAATTGTTGTTCTTTTGCTTTTCTTTCTGCCGTCCAAAAACTGTTGTATTCTGCTTCAAATTTTTTAAAGAAATCTTTCGGAGTAACGGTCCAGAAAAAGTTATAGGTATCGATGAAGAAATATTTTTTAAGATCTTCTGCATTGTTGAATCCTTTTTCTGTTGCAATTTTATTCAAATCAGTAGCAAATTTCAACGAATCCAGTTCCGTCTTTTTTACCACTTTGCCGATCATTTGATAAACAGAGAAGAAATCTCCAATTCGGAAGGTGTTTTCGGTTTGGTTTCCGGCTTTGATCATATTGACCAAATCGCTGTTGTTGGTTCCCGATTTTATTCGGTATCGACCAGCATTGAAAAATTTTTGTAAATTTTTACTTTTTGCAACTTCCGCAAAATTTTCTTTATTCTTAATATAAGGCGCGATAGAATCGAGGATCGAATTATAATTGGCAGAATGTGGAATTAATATGTAACCTTCCTTTTCAACATTGTTACCGTAAAACTTTTTGTAGTATTTGTAGCCAAAAAAACTTCCGATTGCAAAAATTAGAAATAAGAGGACTGAAATAATTCCTAAAGACTTTTTCATTAAAATGATCTGAATATGCTATAAATTAATTTTACCTTTAAATACTTGTTTTGCAGGTCCTTCTAACCAAATATTTTTGAAAGTTTCGCCGTCTTGTTCTGCGTATACTTTTAGATTTCCACCCAAAACTTTTACATTCACAGAAGTTTCATTTTTATCTTTCAAAAAAACCAAAGCTGAAGCTGTTGCTCCTGTTCCACAACTGAAAGTTTCATCTTCTACGCCTCGTTCGTAAGTTCTCACAAAGATTTGATCAGCAGAAATTTCCTCCACGAAGTTCACATTGATTCCTTCTTGACGATAAGACGCTGAATTTCGGATTTTGTTACCGTTTTCAAAAACTTTATAATTATTTAACATTTCAACGAAAGTAACATAATGTGGAGAACCCGTGTTGAGTTCGAAATTTCCTTCCCTATTTTTAATGGAATCTACGTCGATCATTTTGATTTTGATAATTCCGTTATTGATTTCAGCTTCGTGCAAACCGTCGATTGCAGTAAAGGTGGTTTGATCTTCAAAAATATCCAGAAAATGAGCAAAGGCGACCAAACATCTTCCACCATTTCCGCACATGGTACTTTCATTTCCGTCGGAATTGTAATAGACCATTTTGAAATCAGTTTTTTCATCAGTTTCCAATAAAATAAGACCATCGCCACCAATGCCAAAACGGCGGTCGCAGAGTTTTTCGATGATTTCTTTCTCTTTCGGGAATTGCTCATCACGGTTGTCGATCATTACGAAATCGTTTCCTGTCCCTTGATATTTAAAAAATTCTATGGTGTTTTGCATAAAACTAAGCAGTTATTAACCCAAAATGTTTGGGTGCGTAAAGGTAATGAAAACTTTAGGAAGCAATGTAAAACCCAATAGTTTAAATCAGTTGATTTGATTGGTTTGATGGTCTTTTTTCCACTCGAAATAGCCAATGATCGCCATCGCCGTGAAAGCCAAATATTGCAGGGAAGTAATTCCTAAACCTTTGTAAATCATCATCGGAATACAAATGAGATCACCGATGATCCAGAAAATCCAGTTTTCAACTTTGCGTTTCGCCATGAGCCACATTCCGACGAGGAAAATTGCAGTGGTAAAAATATCGAGCCAATTCGCCCAATCTAAGTGATATAAACCCAATTGAACATTAATCATCGAAAAATGATTGTCGATAAAAGGTTTGTAATAATAAACAATGGTTACTAAAATCAGACTCAGAAAAAATAAAATTCCCGATAAAAACCATTCTTTTTTGGTTGCCCAGGAAACTTCGACATGAATGTGATCTTCGGAACTTTTCGACCAGAGAATCCAGCCGTAAATGCTCATGACGCTGTAATAAAAATTGATCATCATATCTCCTAAAAGTCCGAATTTAAAGAGAATATAAACGTAAAGTACGGTAGAAATAATTCCTGTGGGATAAACCCAAATATTTTTTCTGATGGAGAAATAAACGCTCAACAAACCGAAAATGGTGGCAATCGCTTCCAAATAAATTTGGTAAGTTTCGTAGGAATCGTAAGGTTTGAGAAAAAGATCATGGAAATTCATGCGTTCAAAGATAATAATTTCGGTAAATAAAATGGGTTTAACTTTGTTAACAGCTATTTCTTAGACATTTTCTATTTATTTGTCAATTGTTAAAAGAATCTGCACCATCTTCAAAATTCGTGAAAAGAAAAAAATCCCTGCAAAATGTATTGCAAGGATTTATCATTTAAAAATTTCCGCTTAAACTCGACAAGAATCCGCTTCATTAGTATATCCCATTTTACCTAAAATCTTATCAAGCAAACACCAATTCGTCATTGAAGACTGAAGTAAATTTACACCGACAAAACCAGTCAACCAGAGCCAATTTTGGCTTACATAAACGGACAAAAGGATGCTTACTAAGATCATAGCTCCTGCAAAAGCGTGTATGATTTTATTTTTCATATGTAGTTTTTTATTGTTTTTTTATTGTTTTTTATTTGTCATATGCAATCGCCTATCTTCATGGGTGTTTGTTTGCAAGAAAATCTGTTAATGGCGATTTCATATTATTTATTTTAGCGATATTTTTAATTTAAAATTGTTGTTCCAAATTGATTAATGCAATATGAACTTTGGAAAGTGTTTCCTGTCCTGCGTTGAATTCCTCGATTTTTTTTAAAATTAAGGGCGTATTTTCTGCCGGAACAAAAACGGTGAAAAGCAAAGAATCGATTTCGGCGTGAGAAGATGCAAACCAATTGTCTGCAACATTGCTTTCGGTACCATTTTTATAGCCTTTTACGGAATTGTAGGTGAAAGATTTCGCACCCGATTTTACCAATATATTTTTGATTTCGTTTTCAAATTCCTTAATTGCGGTGATGAGTAAAAGTTTCATTTGTATCGTTTTATAAATTCTCTGCCGATATAGTTTTCGGCAGAGATTTGGGTTAATTAATCTTCAATTTGGTTTTCGATAGAAGCAGTATGCACAGGTTCATTTTGTTTCCAATTATTCTTTTCGGACATATAATAAATCAAAGGAATGACGATCAAAGTCAAAAGTGTAGAAACAATGGCTCCGAAAACCAGTGAAATTGCTAATCCCTGGAAAATCGGGTCGAATAAAATCACGATTGCTCCGATAACTACGGCTCCAGTTGTTAATAGAATCGGCGTGGTTCTTACTGCTCCAGCTTCTATGATTGCTCTTTTTATAGGTGCACCTTCTTTCAAACGAATTTCGATAAAGTCGATCAAAAGAATCGAGTTTCGCACCATAATTCCTGCTAAAGCGATCATTCCTATAAAGGAGGTTGCCGTAAAGAAAGCGCCTAATAACCAATGTCCGAGTACAATTCCCACCAAGGAAAGTGGAATAGGGATCATCATCATAATCGGCGTTTTGAAGTTTTGGAACCAACCCACAATCAACATATAAATAATGATGATTACGACTAAAAATGCAACTCCCAAATCGCGGAAAACTTCCAACGTAATTTGCCATTCTCCATCCCATTTTACGGTGTAATCCGATTCGTCTTTTGGGGTATTCATATACAATTCGTTCAGGGAATATCCTGCCGGAAGTTTTATATTTTTAAGTTTTTTATCCATTCCAAGGATCGCATAAGCGGGACTTTCTAATCCTCCTGCCATGTCTGCAAGAATGTAAACTACGCGTTTCTGGTCTTTTCTGTAAATAGATTTTTCTAAAGTTTCGCGCTGAACTTTTACAATATCACTTACCGGAACCATTCCTGCTGCACCTTTTACTTTTAAATTGGTGAGATCTGCAATGCTTGTTTTTTCGCCATCTTTTAATTTCATTACGATATCTACGGCGTCATTTGATTTTGGATCAAACAAGTTTCCAATGGAATGTTCTCCCAATAAGTAATTCAGATTTCCGACAATTTGTTGTGAGGTAACACCATTAAGCATCGCTTTTTCTTTATCTGGAACTATTTTGAATTCTTTTTGTGGTGTTTCAACCATCCAATCTACATCGACAACATCATCAGTATTGATGAGGATTTTCTGAACTTCATCTGCAATTTTTACTTGTGTTTCATAATCGGGACCATAAACTTCAGCAACAATAGTTGATAAAACGGGTGGTCCAGGTGGAACTTCTACAATTTTTACATTTGCGCCATATTTTTTGGCAATCTTGTGAATTTCTGGACGAATCATTTTTGCGATATCATGACTTTGCTTATTTCGGTCTTCTTTGTGCAAAAGATTTACCTGAATATCCGCAGTATTGCTGCTTCCGCGCATATCATAATGACGAACCAAACCATTAAAAGTAATAGGAGAGGCAGAACCAACATAAGATTGATAATTCACCACTTCCGGCACGGTTTTTAAGTATTGCGCAATATCTTGCGTTACGGCAGAAGTTCTTTCCAAAGTCGTTCCTTCCGGCATATCGATCACAACTTGTACTTCATTTTTATTATCAAAAGGAAGCATTTTCACCGCGACCCATTTTGCCGCAAAAGCAAACATCGAAATCATTAACAAAACACTGGTAATTCCGAGCATGGTCCATCTTTTCTTACCATTATCCAATAAAGGTTGCTCAATTTTTTTATAAATTTTATAGATGAAACCTGTTTCTAAACCTTGCTCTTCTTTATGTTCCTCGCTGTCTTTTACTTTTAACAAATGGAAACCGAGATAAGGCGTAATCGTTAAAGCCACAAAAAGGGAAAGCAACATCGCAATTGAAGCACCAATCGGCATCGGAGACATATAAGGTCCCATCATTCCGGAAACAAAAGCCATGGGTAAAATCGCGGCGATTACGGTAAATGTTGCCAAAATTGTTGGATTTCCAACTTCATTAATGGCGAAAATAGCGGCTTGTTTAAAAGGCAATTTCTTTAGATGGAAATGGCGGTGCATATTTTCTGCAATGATAATACTGTCATCGACGACGATTCCCACTACGAAAACGAGGGCAAAAAGCGTAATTCTGTTCAGCGTATAACCCAACATATAATACGCGAAAAGCGTCAATGCAAAAGTTAAGGGTACGGAAAAGAATACGACCAATCCGCCTCTCCATCCCATTGCAAGCATCACCAAAAGAGTTACCGCAACAATTGCGATTCCCAAGTGGCTCATTAATTCTGATACTTTATGAGAAGCAGTTTCGCCATAATTTCTAGTGACTTCTACGTGAACGTCATTTGGAATTAAAGTTTTCTTTAATGTTTCTACTTTATTCAAAATTTCTTCGGAAATATGCATTGCATCTGCACCTTTAACTTTCGAAACAGAAAGCGTAATAGCAGGATATTCTGATAAAAAATTCTTTCCTTTTTCCGTTGCGTTTCCATAACCGAAGTTTACATAATTGGTTGTAGAAGCGGGTCCATCTTCAATTTTAGCGACTTGTTTTAAATAAACGGGCATATTTTGAGAAGTTCCGATCACTAAATTTCCAACATCATCTGCGGAACTTAAAAATTCACCCGTTGTTACTAAATATTCTTGGTCATTACTATTAAAACTTCCAGATTGGGAACTTCCGTTTCCGGCTTGAATCATTTGCATAATTCCCAACGCATCCACATTGGATTCCGCCATTTTGTCTTTGTCCACAATCACTTTTAATTGTCGGGATCTTCCACCAATCACGTTGGTTAGAGAAACATCTTTAATTTTTTTAACTTCCGAAGAAAGTTCTTCCGTAATTTGTCTTAATTGAAAATCATTGTATTTTTCACTCCAAAGCGTTAATCCCAACATTGGAACATCATCGATGGAACGTGTTTTAATCAAAGGTTCATACACTCCTTTTGGGAAGATGTTTTTATTTTTCATCATCTCATCGTAGAGTTTCACATAGGAACGTTCTGTGTCTTCACCTACGAAAAATTGGACAATAATCATGGCTTTTCCGTTCATCGCCATGCTGTGAACGTGCTCAACTCCTTTGATGTTGGAGATGATTTTTTCCAAAGGTTTCACCACGCGGTTTTCTACTTCCGTAGGATTTGCTCCTGGATAACCGACCATTACATCGGCCATTGGAACAATAATCTGTGGTTCTTCTTCTCTCGGTATTAAGGTGGAACTGTATGCGCCAATAATCATCAACGCAATCATTAACAAAATGGTTAGTTTTGAATTGATAAAAAATTCGGCGATGCGCCCTGCAAATCCTTTTTCCATAAAAAAATATTTTTTAATGTATCAATCTGTTAATGTAAGAGTGTAACAATTTTTAAAAACTGATATCATCGTTACATTGGTCAATTATTACATTGTTACATTACTTTGTTGTTATTTTTGCTCCGTTGTATAATTTTCCTTGCGCCGAAACGATATAAGATTCTTTTGAATTTAATCCCGATAAAACCTCGATTTGGTCGCCAAAATCTTTCCCAGTTTTCACCCAACGCAGAACTGCGGTATTGTTTGAACTTATCGTGTAAACTCCCGTTAACTGTCCTTTTTCTACCAAAGCTGATTTTGGAATCATCACGCTTTCCTGGAAATCCTGATTCACTTTTCCCGCATTTTTAAAAGGAAATTGTACATTCACAAACATGCCCGATAATAAATTCGCACTGTTGGAAACATTCACTTTCACCATATATTGACCACCCGTGTTTGCTGATGATTTGCTAATTTCGGAAACGGTTCCTGCTATTTCTTGGTTGGTGGATTTTAAGGTAATTTTTACTGGCATTCCTTGATTTATCAAAGTAATATTCTGCTCCGAAACCAAAACTTGTGCTTGCAAAGTTGAAGGTGATTCTATGGTTAACAAAGGCATTCCTGGACTTGCCATATCGCCTTGTTCTGCAAATTTTGCAGTGATTACTCCAGAAATTGGTGCGGTAATGTTGGTGTAACGATATTGTGAATTGACTTCACTTTTCATTGCGTTTGCTGCATCTAATCCAGCTTTTGCCATTTCGTAGCGCGCTCTCATATCATCGAGTTCTTTTTGGGAAGCACTTTGATTTTTATATAAATTAGAGAAGCGATCGTAGTCTTTTTTAGAAATATTATAATTCGCTTGTGCTTGAGAAATCTGCGCATTGGCTTGTCCGCCTTTTGCCTGAATATCGGTAGAATTAATACTTACCAAAAGTTGACCTGCATTGACGTTTTGGCCAACTTCGGCTTTCATTCCAGTGATATAACCCATCATTCTGGTACTTACATTGACTGAGTTTTTTGCGACTAATTTTCCACTCGCGCTTGCATAAGCTCCTTCGGAATTGTTTCCGGATTGATTGACAGTTACTTGAATGGGCTTCTGAGAGAGTGTTGCATCTTTTTCGTCGGCAGAGCAACTCATCGATAATCCTAAAAGTAGGACGGAGTAAACTAATATTTTCATTGTATTGATTTTTAGAGGTTAGATTTTAGAAATTAGATTGTAGAGGTTAGAAATTAAAAGTTGCTTTTCTTAGGCATATTCTAATGTCTAACTGCTCATATCTACATTCTATCGTAAAAATTTATAATATTCTAAAGCCGAATTGTATTCGAAAATCGATTGTTGATGTTCCAGTTCTTTTTGTGACATCATGGTTTCTGCAGAAAGCAGATCAGAGGATTTTTCTAAACCTTGATTGTATCTGTTTTTTCGGATTCTGTAGGCTTCTGCACTTTGTTCCCAGGATAATTTGGTCAAAGAAACTTTTTTGTCCGCATCTAAAACCTGTCGGTAAGATTTGTTGAGTTCTAACTGATTTTGTTTTTGATATTGCTGAATTTCCGTTTGTGCTTTTGATAGATCTGCTCTGTATTTTTCCTTTTCGCTTTTGGCTTTTAAACCATCGAAAACATTCCAGGATAATTGCAATCCAAGCAAATAACCATTGCCATTGAATCGGTACACTTTGTTATCATTTAATTCAAAACTTCCGAAGGCATTTAATTTTGGTAAAAATTTCGCATCCGCAGATTTCATCATATAATCATAAGCTTCCAGAGACTTCTCGTAGGCTTGTAAATCTTTTCTGTTTTTGTTTAAAGTTGGGTTTTGCTCCACGATATTTTCCTGATAAGAAAATTCATCCATCGGTTTGAAAACTTTATTTTCCGAATCTTCATTCAATAAAAAATAAAGATAATCGGAGGCATTTCTCACATTTGATTTGGCGTATTGAATTTGACTTTCAATTTCAGAAACACGAACATTCATATACAAAACTTCAGATTTCTGAATCATGCCGTTTTTGTAATAATTGTCGATTACTTTTTTGTTGGCAAGAGTGGTGTTTTTGGCTTCTTCTAAAACCTTCACTACTTTATATGCCATTTGTAACTGTAGATATGCTTTATTCAAATCGAACTGAAGATATTCTTTCGTACGTTCTGCTTTTATTTTCAAAACATCTACTTTCACTTCGCCCGCTTTTTTCTGATAAATGGCATCTTTGTTAAAAATCGGTTGCTGAACTTCTAATTTCGTGGCGAAATTGAAAATGTTATCAGGTTTATTTAACTGCTCTGGATTGAAATCCATCATCGTAATTCTTGATTGGTTAAGTTTTGTACCAAAAGCCATCAAAGGACTGTTTGTAGCAGTTCCCGTGTAGGAAGCCGTAATGTTGGGTAAATACATGGCGCGACTTTCGAGCAGACTTGCTTTGGCAATATTTACATCATCATTTGCTAATTTGAGAGATAAATTTTGTCCTTCAATTCTGGTTTCCAGATCTTTTTTTGAAATTTGAATGGTATCTTGACCGAAAAATTTTGTTGAAATAAATAGTAGAAATAGTACTTTCTTCATGTCTTATTAATTTGATGACAAAAGTATTGCAGTAAAGAATCCTGCACAGTGACAAAGGTTACACAGCTAAAAAAACAGTGAGGATTTTGAAGATTTTACATAAAAAAACCTCAATTGCTCGAGGTTTAAAAAAAAAGTGATGAAAATATGTTTTACTTTAAAATGATGTTTGTATTCATAGTCACTTTGGATTTGATCGAATTAGAGATCAAACAGTGCTGCTCTGATTTTTGCAAAACACGGTCTGCTTTTTCACGGTCGCTTTCATTGGCAATGGTTACGGTAGGTTCTAAAATAACTTCAGTCATTAAGAACTTCCCTTCTATTTGTTCTAATTTTCCATGAGATTTACAGGAAAATGCCGTGAATTCTAATTTTGAGTTTTCTGCGATGGATAAAAAAGTCGTCATTAAACAACTTGCAACCGCAGAAGTAAACAAATGTTCTGGAGACCATATTCCTTCTACACCATTGGGAAATTGAGGGGGAGTTGCGATTTCTATCACTGTGGAAAGTTCCGGAGAAGACATTTCTCCTTGTCGCTCTTTGGTCCACGAAATATCTACGTTATATAAATGAGGTTCCATATATTTAAATTTTACCGTTTAAACTTCCCCAACCGCCACCATTGTGCACATCGGTATAACCATTTTTTGAAAGAATTGTTTTTGCCGAACCACTTCTCATTCCGGATGCACAACATGTAATAATCGTCTTGTTTTTGTCTTTTAATTTTGAAAGATTATTTTGAAGTTGATCCACAGGAATATTGATGGAACCTTTAATATGTCCACCTGCAAATTCTCCTTTGCTGCGAACATCAAGGATAATTGCCCCTTTTTTTACCAAGTCTGCGTAATCGGTTTTCGTGAAGCCGAAAAATTGGTTAATTGTATCTAACATAAGTTTGCGTATTTGATTGATACTGCAAATTTAAGTCAGGGAAATGAAGACTTCAGTAATCAACATCACAGAAGCTCAATTTTATTTCGGGAAAGAATGAGGAGGTTTTCTTTTTCCATTTGTTTGAGGACACGACTTGTCGCTTCTCGCGTAATTCCCAGTTCATCGGCTAATTGCTGATGCGTTACCGAAATTTCTTTGGATTGATAAAGCTGTGTTTTCTGCTTGATGAGGTGTAAAAGTCGGGTATCAATTTTCTGAAAAGCCACAGAATTCACGACCTCTAATAATTCTTCAAACCGCTTTTGATAAAGGTTAAAGATAAAATCTGTCCACTCCGGATATTTTCTTACCCATTCTTTGGCTTTGTCGGCAGGAATCAACATAATTTCAGCATCTTCCTCCACAATGGCTTTGATTTTCGAAGTTTCATTTTTCATTCCCGCCAAAATAGAAACGATGCAGCTTTCTCCGGGCGTCAGATAATAGAGGAGGATTTCGCGGCCATCTTCTTCGGTTCTGATGACTTTCATACTGCCCGAAATCACCACAGGAATATGCTTGATGTATGAATCCATATTCACAATGGTATCGCCCGCTTCGAAATGTTTCAGGTTCCCAGAATTTTCAATTTCTTTCACCAAATCGGACTGGAAAATATCTTTTAAATTCATGGTTTAAAGGTAATCAATTTTATCTTCCAGCACTTTGTTTCAAAGGTTTTAAAAAGGGAATTTTACAAATAAGACGAAATGTATATTTAAAAAAGCATTATTAATTTTTAAACTTTTTATGTTTTTATTATGAAAGTCAGTTTTTTATCGATTTTTTAAAGAGTTTTTGAAAAAGAAATTGAGAAAGAATAGTTAATAATTACTAAATTTTTATATTTTTGGAAATCTTAAAAATAATTATATCGTATGTCAAATATTTGGATGAAAAAACCAATGGAAGCTTATGAAGCTGACATTAAAAAAAGTGAATTAAAAAGGGTTCTTGGAAAATGGAGTCTTACAGCTATTGGTATTGGAGCAATTATCGGAGGAGGAATTTTCGTTCTTACCGGTACTGGAGCTTATTATAATGCGGGTCCTGCTTTGGCATTATCTTTTGTAATTGCTGGGATTGCTTGTGTTTTTGCGGCTTTATGTTATGCTGAATTTGCTTCTATTCTTCCTGTCGAAGGATCGGCTTATGCTTATGCGTACGGAACGGTAGGTGAAATTTTCGCATGGATCATCGGATGGGGATTGATTTTAGAATATGCAATGGGATCAATGACTGTTGCTGTTTCTTGGTCTGGCTATTTTGCGAAAATGTTGAAAATGGTAGGTCTTCATTTGCCTTATTGGATGACCACCGATCCCGGAACTGCCAATAAAGCATTCGGCGAAGCATCCCGACAAATCGCGGCAGGAAATTTATCTTTAGAAAAATTGCAAACTTTTCAAGAAACAATAAGCAATTTCAATGCAGCACCTGAGCTTTTCAATATGAAGCTTTTCTTAAATCTTCCGGCTTTGTGTATTGTATTGTTTGTGATTTCAATTTTGATAAGAGGTACAAAAGGTGCTGCAAAAGCCAATAACTTTATTGTAGTTTTAAAAGTTTCCGCAATTATTTTTGTAATTATTGCCGGAATTTTCTTTATCAATGTTGATAATTGGATGCCTTTCATTCCTGCAGCGAC
>ENA-UPXM01002501-UPXM01002501.1-activated-sludge-metagenome-genome-assembly--contig:-NODE-2501-length-21475-cov-14.842437_pt1 | contig 21475 bp, 23 predicted proteins | sample MGYA00238178_ERZ772708 | MGnify/ENA primary metagenome ERZ772708 (study PRJEB29002, sample SAMN05720212) | activated sludge metagenome | isolation source: anaerobic digester from wastewater... | reverse complement strand
AGCAGGGCTGTGCGCAATTTTTCCAGATTCCCCGCGGGAATCAATAATTCCGGAGAATGCATTTTAATTTTCCATCATGTGCAGTATCGACGAACCTGTTCCAGGACTTTCCACGATTTGACTTCCCGTCCGAGCACATGGGATATGAAACCCGTGAGCAGGCAGCGTGATTCCGTAGCTGACGAATCGGTCAGGGTGACCAGTTTGATTTTATCGATGTCCATGTCTTTTCCCAAAAGCAGGGTGCGCAAGGTCCCTGCGGAAATCGGCTGCTCATATTTTTGCGTTTTCGCGCAGGCGCTGCAGGTGATGCCGCCGCGGCCGGCGTTGAAAAAATAGGCATTGCCGTTGGTCACCGGCGTCCTGCAAATCACGCAGTGATCGAGCGCCGGTTCGAAACCGGCCAGTTTCAGCAGACGGATTTCAAAAAAACGGACAATCGAATCGGAGACCTTTTCCCTGCCCAGCAGGACGAGAAAATCCTGAAGCAATCGGAATATATCTTCATTCTTTTTCCCTTCCGGGCTGAAGTGGTCGGTGAGATCGATGAAGTAAGACGCGATAAGCGTTTTCTCCATATTGGCGCGGATGGCGTCGTAGTGGTCGACGATGTCGCACGATTCGATGAACGCGAGGGTGTCGCGGCTTTTTCGGGTAAAAATGATATCGGTCAGGGAAAACGGTTCAAAGACGTTGGCAAATCTTTTTTTGCTTCTCTTGGCCCCTTTGGCGATTCCCTTGAGCTTGCCGAAGTCATGACTGTAGAAGCTGACAATTAAATCCGATTCGCTGTAACTCAGGGTGCGCAGGATAAACCCGGTAGTTTTAAAATGTTCCCTAACGGCCGTCATACTTGATTTCACCGCCGACGATGGTCATGAGGGCTTTGCCCTGCATCTGACGTCCGTGGAAAGGAGAATTCTTACCCCGCGACCGGAACGCCTGCACATCCACTGTCCACGGCAGCAGGGGATCAATGACCGTGATGTCTGCATCGGCGCCTTCTTTCAGCGTTCCTTTCGGCAGGTTCAGGATACGCGCCGGCCGGGTGCTCATCCTGGAAACCAGTTCCGGCCAGCTCAGGATTTTGCTGTGGATCAGGTTCAGACTCAGCGACAGCGATGTTTCCAATCCGCTGATGCCGTTGGCGGCATATTCGAATTCCACTTCTTTATCGGTGCGCGCGTGCGGAGCGTGATCGCAGGCAATGACATCAATCGTTCCGTCGGCCAGTCCTTCCTTGATGGCTTTGACATCCTTTTCGCCCCTTAACGGGGGATTCACTTTAAAAAACGTATCGTAGCCCTGCAGGGCCTCATCGGTTAACGTGAAAAAGTGCGGGGCTGTTTCCGCCGTGACGTTTACACCTCTTTCCTTGGCACTGCGAATCAAACGGACGGAACCTGCGGTACTGACATGCGCGATATGCACGGAGGTTCCGGTATATTCGGCAATCAAAATATCCCGCGCCACCATCACTTCTTCGGCGATGGCGGGGATACCGTTTAATCCTAAAATCGTCGAATAATAACTTTCATTCATGGCTCCGTTTGCGGAAAGATGGATGTCTTCACAGTGATTAATAACGGGTAATTGCAGCGAATGCGCGTATTCCATGGCCCGGCGCATCAGAGCGGCATTCATGACCGGTTTGCCGTCGTCGGAAAGCGCAATCACGCCCGCTTCCTTGAGGTCCCAGAATTCCGTCAGCTGATCCCCGTCTGAATTTCTGCTGATGGCGCCGATGGGATAGACGTTGGCGAGGTTGGCTTCTGCCGCCTTTGCCTTGATGAATTCCGTAATGGAGCGGTTATCATTGACGGGGTTGGTATTGGGCATGCAGGCGATAGACGTAAAGCCTCCGGCCACCGCGGCGGCAGCACCCGAAGCCACGGTTTCCTTGTATTCGAAGCCAGGTTCGCGTAAATGCGTGTGCATGTCAATCAGGCCGGGTACAATGATCATTCCGGCCAGATCGATAATCTTTGTTATCTTTTCCGCGTCTTTGGATTTTGTGGATTTGGAAAGATTGGCGCCGACCCGGGCGATTTTCCCGTTTTCCAGAAAAACGTCCAGGCGGGAATCTATCTTTTGCGCCGGATCGATGACCCGGGCGCCGGTCAATAAGAGTTTCATTCGCTACCTCCGGTGAGCAGGTAGAGCAGCGCCATCCGTACGGCAACGCCTTTGTTTACCTGATCGAGAATTACAGAGAAAGAGGGATCGTCGGCAATGTCGGGGGATAACTCGACACCGCGGTTGATCGGTCCCGGATGCATGACAATAACATCTTTTTTCGCCAGTTTGATGTTGTTGCGGTTCAGGCAGTAGCGCTGGGAATATTCACGCAGAGACGGAAAGATGTTTTGCTTCTGCCGCTCCAGTTGAATGCGCAGCATCATGACCACATCGGCATCGGTGATGGCGTCTTCCATTTTATCAAAGACCTTGACCCCCATTTGCTCAATATCGCGGGGCAGCATGGTGGCCGGACCGGCCACAACGACGGTGGCGCCCATTTTGGAGAGCCCGTAGATGTTGGACCGGACCACCCGGCTGTGTTCAATATCGCCGATGATGGCCACTTTCAATCCGGGGAAATTTCCTTTGCGTTCTTTGATGGTCATCATGTCCAGCAGGGCCTGTGAAGGATGTTCATGTGCGCCGTCGCCGGCATTGATGATCGACTGTTTCACCAGCGACGCCAGAAGATGCGGAGCGCCGGCGGCGCTGTGACGGATAACAATCACGTCAGGATTCATGGCTTCCAGGTTGCGGGCTGTGTCGATCAGCGTTTCTCCCTTCATGACGGAGCTGGTGGACGATGAAATATTGATCGTGTCGGCGCTTAATCGTTTGCCGGCTATTTCAAAGGATGTTCGGGTGCGGGTGCTGGCTTCGTAAAACAGATTGATGACCGTTTTCCCGCGCAGGGTCGGCACTTTCTTTATTTTGCGCGTCGACACCTCCAGAAAAGATCCGGCCGTTTCCAGAATCAGGTTGATTTCATCGACCGATAAATCTTTTATTCCTAAAATATCTTTTCGTTCAAATTTCATAGGGGGCCTTAAAAAATTCTTGTTTATGTTCCTTCTTCAATGACGACTTCATCGACGCCGTTTTTTTCCACCAGGTCGACCCGGACGGCTTCCCAGAGCGAGGAGGGCAGATTTTTGCCCACGAAATCCGCCCGGATGGGCAGCTCGCGATGACCGCGGTCAATGAGAACCGCCAGTTGAATCATCCGGGGGCGTCCGAAATCAATCAGAGCGTCCATGGCCGCGCGGATGGTTCTGCCGGTGAAGAGCACGTCGTCCACAAGGATGACGATTTTTTCATCCAGTGAAAAATTTATTTTCGTTTCGCCCAGCCGCGGTTTTTTGTTGGACACGGAAATATCGTCGCGATAAAGGGTGACATCCAGTATGCCCATCGGGATCTTGCCGTGCTCGATTTCGGACATTTTCTTTTGCAGCCGTTCGGCGAGATACACGCCGCCCGTTCTTATGCCGACCAGGACAAGGTTTTCCATTCCCTTGTTCTTTTCCAGAATTTCATAGGCGATTCTGGTCAGGCACCGCTCAATGCCTTCCTTATCCATGACGGTTTTTGTGCTTTTCGTATTCGACATGTGCGCTAACCCCTTGCCCGGTTAAAAAAAAAGCCTTTCCCCAAAACGGTAAAGGCTTCATAATCTTCATGGATCTTTGATTTTCTCATCAACGTTTCCTTTTTCAATCTCTCCGGATTAAATTAAAAGGCTTTATTGGGGATGGTTATATAACCAAACCGTTTGTGTGTCAAGATTTTAAAATAATTTCCCGAATGTCTGCTGATATGACGCAATGACAAACGGCGGAAAGCGCCGAAACCTTCCGGAGAACGGCCTAGTGCAGCAATTGACCCAGCCGGTTCCAGCGAAGATTGTTCTCATCGCGGTTCCAGGACCAGTAAATGACAAAGGCTTTCCCTTCGACGTCTTTCAGGTTGACAAATCCCCAGAAACGGCTGTCCAGGCTTTCATCGCGGTTGTCGCCCATGACGAAAATGGATTTCTCGGGAACGATGATCGGTCCGAAATTGTCCCGCGGCTGCAGGGATTGCGGTAAAACGAGGCTATCGCTGAAAATGCCGTAGGAATCCTTGAACTCCTCGTCATTGATGAATATTTTCTTGTTTTTTATTTCAATTTTGTCGCCGGCAACACCGATCACCCGTTTGATGAAATCTTTGGACCGGTCGTTGGGATAAATAAAAACGACAACTTCGCCTCTTTTGGGTTCGCTGACGGGAATAATGGTTCTTCGTAACAGCGGGATTTTCACGCCGTAGATGAATTTATTGACCAGAATATGGTCGCCGACCAGCAGTGTCGGCACCATGGAACGGGACGGTATCTTATAGGCGCATATGATAAATGTTCTGATAAACAAAGCGATCAGAATGGCAATGATGATGGATTCGACATATTCTTTAACTTTTGATTTGGTTTTGTTTTCTTCCGTCATGATGGTTACAGACTCCTAGGAATAAATGTTGGATAGAGAAAAGGCAATCATGAACAGGGATATAAATCCTTTGACGGCGTTTTTCCCGATGGTATTAAAAATAACACTGCTGAGCGTCCAATGATGAATTTTTGCTTCGCAGTGCCTGATGATTTCCATCATCAGAATGCCGGCAAGGCCTCCCAGAAGGAAACCGGCAAAAGCACCCGGCGCTGCCCAAAAGGGGGTCAACAGGAAGGCTCCCGTCACCGCTCCGATGATCGTCGCTTTCAGGGATTTCAGAGGACGGTGCTCCTGCGGAGGCGTTTCACGGATAGTCCAGAAAAATTCGAGGGATTCGGCAACCACGGCGCAAATTAGAAGCAGTACAATAATTTGCCAGCCGACTTGCTGAAATCCGGTCAAGATCGCATACAACACAACATCAAAAAAAATGACAACGGTTCCGGGCAAATCGACGAAATTCAAGAAAATACCCGCAAACAGTATCAGAATAAAAATTGTAAGTCCCGCTGCCGCCCAAAATGACAAATTATGGAGTCCTCTTCATTTTCGAAATTTGAAGGTTTTCAAACATCAGAACAATCGTACAGGCTATGTAAATGGAGGAGTAGGTTCCGATGACCACACCTACCAGAAGCGCGAAGGCGAAATCGCGAATTACCGCGCCGCCGAAAAGATACAGGGCGAGAACCGTGAGAAAAACGGTCAGTGAGGTCAGAACGGTTCTGCTGAGCGTCTGATTAATGCTCAGATTGATGGTCTCGCGGAGTTGTCTTTTGGGATTCAATTTAACATTTTCCCGGATTCTGTCCAGAGTGACGATGGTGTCGTTGATCGAAAAACCGATGAGAAAAACCAGCGCCGCCAGGATGGAGATGGTAAATTCCATGTTCATGATGGAAACAGCTCCGATCGTAATGATGACGTCATGAACCAGCGCAACGATGCCTCCCACGCCGTAGCGGAATTCGAAACGAAAGCCTACGTAAATGAGCATGGCTATCCAGGACAAGACGACCGCAATGACGGCTTTACGTTTGAAGTCGGCGCCGACCTTTGACCCGACGACCTCCACGCGCCTGATTTCAAAATCTTTACTGAACGCGGCGGCCAGCGGCTGCTCAACGTTAGCGGCCAGCACCGTTTGATCCGAAAAAGATTCTGACGTGCGGATTAAAAATTCGTTGGTTCCGAACTGTTGAATGGTGCTGTTTTGAAGCCTGGTCGATTTGAGAGCCCCCCGGATTTGATCGGCGGAAATATTTTTTGAAAATTTTACCTGAATGACCGAGCCGCCGGCAAAGTCAATACCGGGATTTAACCCGCCATGATAAATAACCGATCCGATACTGACGATGATAAGAATGACTGAAAATGTTATCGCGTATTTTATTTTTCCAACGAAATCCAGATTGATTCCCGGTTTTATCAACTGCATATCATGTCTCCTGCCTGCCTGTATATTTTTAAATACTCAGCTTTTTAATGTTAAAGTTCGTGGTGATATAATCGAAAATTACCCTGGTGACGAAAACTGCCGTAAAAAGACTGGCCAGCAGGCCGATGATGGTTGTTACGGCAAATCCCTTGATCGGGCCTGTTCCGAACATGATCAGAAAAGCAGCGGCGACTATTCCCGTGATGTGGGTGTCAATAATCGTAATGAAGGCCCGATTATACCCTGTATCCAGTGCGATTCTGATGGTCTTGCCCGTGCGCAGTTCTTCACGAATCCGTTCAAAGATCAGGATATTGGCGTCCACCGCGACACCCACCGTCAAAAGCAGTCCGGCAATGCCCGGCAATGTCAGTGTGGCCCTGAAGGCCGCAAGAATGGCCAGTACAAGAAAAATGTTTGTGATCAGGGCAACGTCGGCGATTGCGCCGGAAAGGCGATAATAGATGATCAGAAATAAAATGACCAAAAGCGATCCGATCATGGTGGCCATGACGCCTTGCCGGATGGAATCGCTGCCGAGCGAAGGACCGACCGTTCTTTCCTCCAGAATATTGACGGGCGCGGGAAGAGCACCGGCCCGCAAAACAATGGCGAGATCGCGCGCTTCTTCCATGGTAAAGTTCCCGGTAATCTGCGCCTGACCGCCGGATATTCTCTCCTGAATGACGGGCGCGGAATGAACAACGCCGTCCAGAACAATGGCCAGCCTTTTGCGGATATTTTCCCCGGTGATTCTTTCAAAATCGACAGCGCCCTGAGAATTGAATTTCAGGCCGACGGTCACATCACCGAAACGGTCGGCAATCTGAACCTTGGCCGTTTCGAGGGAAGCGCCGGTCATCAGGGACTTGTCTTTGAGCAGATAGGGAGAAGAGCCTCTGACTCCGGTCGATTGATCGGCGCGCAGACCGTAGGCGATCACATCGCCTTCGGGGATGTTGCCGCGCAGGGCTTCATCCAGCGAGTTTTCGTCATCAACCAGTTTGAATTCCAGCAGGGCGGTTTTCCCGATCAGATTTTTTGCCCTTTCGGGGTCTTTAATGCCCGGGAGCTGAACAAGGATCCGGTCGTCTCCTTCCGGGATGATTTCCGGCTCCGAGATGCCGAACTGATCCACTCTGTTCCGGATCGTTTCCAGAGAATGTTCCACGGTTAATTTTTTCAATTCGGCGGCGCGTTTGTCGTTGATTCGTAACGTGACAAACTTTCCGTCTTCCCGCGGACTGGCGGATTCTATTTCAAGATCGGGGTAATGTTCGCGCAGGACGTTTTCCAGCCCCTTTTCTTCATCGGCACCGGCCAGCTCCATGGAAATTTTTGCCGGTTGCATTTTTTCCAGATTGCGGAAGCGCACCTTGCTGTCCATCAGAGATTCTTTTAAATCGTTGGAGAGTCGCTCGACCATGGCGTCCAGTGCTTTATCCGTGTCGATTTCAAGAACAAGATGCATGCCGCCCTGCAAGTCCAGCCCCAGATGAATTTTTTCTTTAAACATGTACTTATCCCAGGGGGAGGGGATATTGGAAAAAAATGTCGGAATCAGAAAATAAAGACAGCCGAGACACACGATTAAAGTTATAGCTCCTCTGAGCTTTAAGGATTTGAACATGAAAATGCCCCTTTCTTAAAAATTATGACTTGGTTGGCGCTGCCGGCGCTGCCGAACCGGATTTCTGAACAATGGCCCCGATGGCGCTGCGGGCGACTTTGATTCTGACCTTGTCGGCGATTTCCAGGGTAACGATTGCATCCGTCAATCCGGTGATTTTGCCGTGGATGCCTCCGGTCGTCATGACCATATCGCCGTAGGCCAGATTATCCAGCATGGCCTTGAGTTCCTTTTGTTTTTTTTGCTGCGGGCGAATCAGCAGAAAGTAAAAAATTACAAAAATGATCACCATGGTGATGATGAATCCCCAGTCTCCGCCTCCTCCGGCCGCCGGGCCGCCGGGCGCTCCGCCCATTGCATATGCTAACGATGTCAATGTCATATCCTCCTTGCGATTTGCTCTATGTTAGATGTTTTTTCGATTCGGTCCTGTCCTTCAGAAAAGCGTTTTTAAATGCTTCAAAACGGTTTTCTTGTATGGCCAGCCTTATATTTTCCATCAGTCTCATATAATAACGGACATTATGAATGGTGTTCAAAACCATTGCCAGTATTTCACCGGCGAAATAAAGATGTCTTAAATATGCCCGGGAATAATTCCGGCAGGTGTAGCAATCACACGTTTCATCAATCGGATCAGCGTCTTCCCGCCAGCGGGCGTTTTTTATAACAACATTTTCCGAATTTGTAAACAATAATCCGTGACGGGCGCACCGGGTGGGAATAACGCAATCGAACATGTCGATTCCGCAAGATACACCGAAAACAATGTCCTCCGGCGTGCCGACGCCCATCAGATAACGGGGTTTATTCTCCGGCAGCAGGGGAGCCATTACATCGGTTATGGTATACATGATTTCCTTGGGCTCGCCGACGCTGACGCCTCCCAGGGCGTAGCCGTCGAAGTTCAGCAAAACGGTTTTTTCCAGGGATTGCCTGCGCAGATCAGGATACGAGCCTCCCTGAATGATCCCGAAAAGCGCCTGCCCGTTGTTTGTCTTCGCCTCCCGGCATGACAGGGCCCATTTTGCGGTCAGATTCAGCGATTTTTCGGTTTGGGACGGGGTCGACGGATACGGCGTGCACTCGTCGAGGCACATCATGATATCCGATCCCAGCGCTTCCTGGATTTCGATCGCTTTCTGCGGTGTGAGAAAATGTCTGGATCCGTCAATATGCGAACGAAACATGACGCCCTCGGGGGTGATTTTTCGCAGGGTTCCGAGACTGTAAACCTGAAAACCGCCGCTGTCGGTCAGGATCGGATAAGGCCAGTTCATAAAACGATGCAGCCCTCCGAGTTCTTTGATGGTTTCATGACCGGGACGTAAATATAAATGATACGTGTTGCTCAGAAGCATTTGCGCGCCGCAGTTTTTTATCTCTTCCGGCAGCATGGATTTAACCGTTCCCTGCGTGCCGACCGGCATAAAAACCGGCGTCTGCACTATCCCGCGGGCGGTTTTGATCTCTCCCATGCGGGCGGCCGTCTTGTCGTCTTTTTTGATTACGTCAAAGCGAAACATTTTTATGTCCTGGCTCCGGTAAACGGGATCAACGCGTGCACGCATTTGCTTCCCGTAAAAAATGGCGGCGTTAAAGTATCAGCATGCAATCGCCGTAGCTGTAAAACATATAACGGTTTTTTACGGCATGCGCATACGCTTTTTTGATCAAATCGGTGCCGGCAAAAGCACAGACCAGAAGAAACAGCGATGATTGCGGCAAATGAAAATTGGTCAGCAGGCCGTTGATTCTTTTAAATTTGTAACCGGGATAAATAAATAAACTGGTGACCCCGGATCGGGCGCTTATATATCCGTCTTCGTTTGAAACGCTTTCCAGCGTGCGGGTGGATGTGGTGCCCACCGCAATAACGCGCTCGGCGTTGTTGATGATTCTGGCGCTTTCGGGACTGATTTCGTAATGTTCCGGTTCCATGACATGTTTTTCAACCTCGTCCGTTGTCATGGGGAGAAACGTGCCGTAACCCACGTGCAAGGTGACGTGAGCAATTTGGATGCCCCGGTCTTTTAATTGCTGTATGACCCCGTCTGAAAAATGCAGACCGGCTGTCGGAGCCGCGATGGAACCGGGATGCCGCGCGTAAATGGTCTGATAACGATCCAGATCGGCAGCATCGGGCCGGGTATTTTTCATCCTTTTTATATAGGGGGGAAGCGGAGCCCTGCCGAAGGTGTTCACATAGGATTCAAAACCGTCCGGAGCAGAAAATTCCAGCAGCCATTTTTTTTCGGAAATCCTGGCTAAAACTTTTGCCTCGCAATGACCCGCCAGACGGATATCATCCCCTTCATGCAGCCTTTTGGCCGGTCTGATCAGCACTTCCCATATCTGGGAGGTCGGCTCCTTTTTTTTCACGTTCAAAAGCAGAATTTCCAGCTGTCCCCCGGTTTGCTTTCTGCCGAACAGCCTGGCCGGGATGACCCGGGAATCGTTCACGACGAGGACGTCGCCTTTTTTCAGCAAGTCCGGCAACTGAAAAAAGGACATATCCGCCAGGGTATCCTTGTGCCTTCCCATCAAAAGCAGGCGGGATTGGTCGCGCCTTGCACAGGGATGCTGCGCGATCAATTCCTCCGGCAGATCATATGAAAAATCTTTTAATTGCATAGGGCTGTCATCATGAAAAAGTGCTGGCAGGTAACCAGATTGTGATTTTAATGTCAATGCCATTGTTTTCAGCGTCTGCCGAAGTACAAAAGAATCAAACCGAGAATCATGGACGATATTCCGATGAACCGCAACGTCGAATCCGGCAAGGTCATTATTTTGGCGAGGTATACTTTTAACTTTTCCGGGAAAACAAAATACGGAAGTCCTTCAATAATAAAGACGAGTCCCAGCACGCAAAGCAAATCCTTCATTTTCAATCCTTCTTTTTCGCTTCATCCCATAAAGCGTCCATCTGTTGCAGGGTTGCTTCTTCCGGCTTTAAGCCGCGGGATGATAGCTGTTCTGTGACATGAGCGAAACGCCGCAGAAATTTATCTGTCGTTTTGGATAGGGCGGTTTCCGCGTCAACACGCAGAAACCGGCTTAAATTGACCATCGTGAATAATATGTCGCCCAGTTCTTCCTCCGTTTTGATGCGGTTTTCTGCCCTTACGGCAGCCTCAAACTCCTGCCATTCTTCTTCCAGCTTATCCCGGACACTCCGGATGTCTTTCCAGTCGAAGCCGGATTGCGATGCCAGGGCCGTAATTTTCTGCGCCCTTTTCAGAGCCGGAAGCGAGCGCGGTATGCTGGAGAACAGACTTTTCTCCCGGCCGGTTTCCTTGCGCTCCTTTTTTTTGATCTGCTGCCAGTTGTCTTTGACATCCTGCACGGAGGTTACTTTGACAGTGCCGAATACATGGGGATGCCGCCGGATCATTTTTTCGTTGACGCCGTCCATGACATCCTCAAGGGAGAACAAGCCTGACTCAGCGCATATTTCGCAAATAAATAATATCTGAAAAAGCACATCGCCCAGTTCTTCCTTCAGGGCCTCCGGATTTTTCTTTTCAAGAGCATCAATGGCTTCATATGCTTCTTCCAGCATGTATTTGCCGATGTCTTCTTTTTTCTGTTGACGGTCCCAGGGGCAGCCGTCGGGTGCGCGGAGCTTTCTGATGAGATCAATTAATCGGTTAAGGCTTTCCATGTTCCTCGTTCCTCTTGCTTTTTCATGAATGCACGGCTTGTCTTTATGACGTCAACGTTTCCAAGCCCGTTTTATATATCATATTCGATCAGCCGGTAATATACACAAAAATGGTTTTCTGAATTTTACAGAATTAAAGGAAGGAATGATTGTCTCCTTTAAGAAGGAGCCATTGTTTTGCTGCGGACGGCGGCTCGTTTCAATTGCATAGACGAAAGTTAATATGAATAACAATAATATCAAGAAGATGCATGCGTGGCTGCTCTTTTTCTGAGTTGCAGGAAAGGGGCATTTCTTTGCATAAAATATCGAAAAGAAAAGGCGCAAAAAACGGTGAAAATTATTCTTGACAAGGCAAATAAAAAGCGTATTCTTCCCGTTCAATACAGATAACAGGCTTTTAAAAAAGCCGTTTATTATGAAATCTTTGAAAGGAGGTTAGCCGTTAATGAAAAAAATATTTGCGATTTTTGTTGCTATGCTTTTTGTTGCTTCTTTGTCTCTTGCAGTCGTAGGCTGCAAAAAAGCTGAAGAACCTGCAGTCGAAGCTCCTGCAGTAGAAGCACCGGTTGCTCCGGCACCTGAAGCAGCGCCCGCGCCCGCTCCTGAAGCAGCGCCAGCACCTGCTCCCGAAGCAGCACCTGCACCTGCACCTGCAAAATAATTGCATCGCATCCAAAAGCAGGATAGATTGATCGGACATTCCCCGAAAGGAATGTCCGATTTTTTTTCTGAAGAAGTTTAATTTTTAAAAATATGTTATACTCAGTAAAAGCAAATTTTATAATCATTATCCTGTCAATCGAGCTTTGGGGTATTTACTTTTTTATAAGGAAGGTGCTTTATGACGGAAAAAAACGGTGACGTATTAAAAGGTCTGTTTATCGGGGGCCTGATTGGAATCGCTCTGGGTATTTTGTTTGCTCCCAAAAGCGGCAAAGAAACACGTGATGATATTTTACTCAAAACCGACGAAATGCTGGCTCGTGTGAAAGAGGAATATGAGAAGGCGCTGGAAAAGAGCAGGCTTGCTTACGAGGATTCTCTGAACCGTTTGAAGGGTGTCAACTTATCCGTGAAAGCGAAGGCGGGGGAGGCGGAAGGGAAAATCAGCGAACTGGCTCAGCAGGGGTCTGAGGCCATGCTGAGCAATAAAAACAAGCTCAAAAAAGCGATCGATGCGGGCCTGAAAGCGTATAAAGAAGAACTCGGTAAAGAAAAAATCTGACCCTGTCTGGTTTATAAACATCATAACAGGATTCGAAAAAACGATCTTTAAAGGAGAAAATCAATGACTCTGGAAATCGCCTTGTTAATTTTGGTTGGCATTCTTATCGTTTTGGCTGTCGGTTGTATTCCGCTTCTTGTACAAATCTGGCGCATATCGAAAGATCTGGAGATGACACTGCAAACGTTCAACCAAAGTCTGCCGCTGTTATTGAAAAATCTGGAAGAAATTACCACGAACGTCAACAGCTCCTCCTCGGTCATCAACAAAAAGATTCAAAACTTTGCCCATCCCTCGAATATGTCAGGTCTGCTTCTGGGGGACATTATCAGTAATATCCATCATTTTGCGCCGCTGGCGCTGAAATTGCCGATTTTCCGTATTATGAGAAATGTTGTGTCCATTGCCAAAGGTCTGCGTGTTTTTGTGGAAGTCCTTTTGAATAAAGAGAAAGATGAGACATTGAAGCAAGGTTAACGATGGGCAAGGTAACGTTTTCCAGTAAGTGGGGCAGTGTAAAGGTTCAGAAAAAGCCGGCTGCGCCTTCGTCCGAATCGGCTAAACCGATGGAAGCGCTGGTCCGGGAAATGAAGAAGGCTCAACAATCTTCATCGGGAGAAGATTACCGGGAAAAGTCCCTGGCGATGAACGGCCTTGTTTGCGCGCGGTGCGGCCGGGAGTTTCCCGAATCAAAAAGACATCTTTTAACCGTCCATCATAAAGACGGTAATCATCACAACAATCCCGCCGATGGAAGCAACTGGGAAAATCTTTGTGTCTATTGCCACGAAGATGTTCACAGCCGGGAGGTTCTCGCGGAGTATCTGGGTGGAGAGGCACACGGCAAGGAAGTGAGCCTGGTCTATAATGATGCTCAGGGAACTGTTGGATCCGGATTGCTGGCGGAAAAACTCAAAACCGCCCTGAAAAAAAAATCGGATAAATAATTTCAGTTGATGACCAGACCGGAAGGGGCAGAATCTTTGACCAGTTTGTCGCCGATGGATGTTCCGCAATGCACGCAGGTATAATCGTACTTTTCGCCTTCCTGAAGAATCAGCAGCAATCTTTTTCTGACGGCTACCGCTTTCTTGCAGCGGGGACAAAACAATTCGGTGGCGTCAAAATCTTTATAGGTTGCTCTCATGATCGAATGTCCTCCTCCGGTATGGTTGCCCAGTTTTGCAGCCAGATTTCGGCCTCGCTGTCGCTTGGCGCCCGGTAGTCGCCTCGCGGCGAAAGCGAGCCGCCGGATCCGACCTTGGGGCCGTTGGGGATGCAGGAGCGTTTGTACTGCGATGTTTTAAAGAATCGATACAAATAAACGTGAAGCCATTTTTTGATTTCTTTCAACGAATAGGCGTTTTTCTTTTCCCGGGCGATATTATCGGGCCAGAGACCTTTGTCTCTGTCCTTCCAGGCGTGATACGCCAGAAAAGCCACCTTGGAAGGCAGATAACCGAATCGGGAAATATAGAAATTATTAAAGTCCTGGAGCTCATACGGGCCGATGGTGTCTTCCGTTTTCTGGACGAGATGATCTTTGTTTTTCCCCGGAATCAGTTCGGGGGATATTTCCGTTTTCAGCACATCGATTAAAATATCGGAAACATCCTGTGAAAATTGCCCGGTCTGGGCCACCCAGCGGATCAGATGCTGAATCAGTGTTTTCGGAACGCTGGCGTTTACGTTGTAATGAGACATGTGATCGCCGATCCCATACGTGCTCCAGCCCAGCGCCAGTTCGCTTAAATCGCCCGTGCCCACCACCAGTGCGTTGCGCATGTTGGCCAGACGGAAAAGATGCGCTGAACGCTGTCCGGCCTGAACATTTTCAAAGGTGATATCGAATTTTTGCTTGCCGTTGGCATACGGATGTTTGATGTCCTTGAGCATTTGACGGCAGGCAGGTTTGATATCGATCTCATTGGACTCGACGCCGAGGGCCGTCATGAGTTTCAGGGCATTGTTGTAGGTTTTTCGCGATGTGGCGAATCCCGGCAAGGTATACGCCTTGACGTTTTTCCGGGGCAATTTCAGGGTATCCATGGTCCTTGCGGCGACAATGAGGGCGTGCGTGGAATCCAGACCGCCGGAAACACCGATGACGATATTGGGAATGCCGGACGCTTTCAGCCGTTTGGCCAACCCCTGTACCTGTATATTATAGGCTTCGTAGCATCGCTGATCCCGCTTTGAAGGATCGGCCGGAATATACGGAAAGCGGGGATATTCGCGGGTCAGCAGAATTTTACCTGTCGGCACATCGACATCGAATTCGGTCTTACGGAAGGATAAAATTTTCTCTTTATGCGCAGCGGCGTTTTTACTGAAGGACGTCAGGCGCATTCTGTCCTGAGCGAGACGGTCAAGATCGATGTCGCTGTAGATGATCTGCGCTTGTTGTGAAAAACGCGGTGACTCGGCGAGCAGGTTGCCGTTTTCGTGAATCATGGCGTGGCCGTCCCAGGCCAGGTCCGTTGTCGATTCGCCGGGACCTGCCGCGGCGTAAAGATAAGCGGAAACGCAACGTGCCGACTGATTCGCCGCCAGTTGTTGACGGTATTCGGATTTGCCGATCGTGATGTTGGAGGCCGATAGATTTCCGATAACGGTCGCTCCGGCCATAGCCGCAAAACTCGAGGGTGGAACCGGAACCCACAAGTCTTCGCAGATTTCGATAAAAAAGCTGAAATGTTTAATGTTGGCGATTTTAAAAATGATATCGGCGCCAAAAGTGATATCGTTCTGCCCGGCCAGTTTAATTTTTGAAGAGAAAGCGGCGTCCGCCGGTGTGAACTGGCGGGCTTCATAAAATTCGCGATAATTTGGCAGATAGGATTTCACCGCAACGCCCAGAATCCGTCCGCGGTAGAAAACGACGGCGCAGTTGAACAACCGGCAATCGACCTGCAGCGGCGCGCCGGCGATCATAACGATGTTAATTCTTGCCGAGGCCTTTTTGACATCTGCAATGGCTTGCAGCGTTCCCTGCAGAAGCGCATCCTGGTGAAACAGATCTTCGTTGGAATAGGCCGACAAACCCATTTCGGGAAAGACAGCCAGAATGGCTTTCTGTTGCGCCGCCTGGCGGGCCAGTTCGATGGTTTTCTTCGCGTTGAAAACGGGATCGGCTACTTTGACTTCCGGTATGCAGACCGCCGCGCGAATAAAGCCATGCTGATACAGGTTGAAAAAATTTTTCGATTTGTTCGCCGGCATGCCATTACCCCTTTTCTACGAGAGCGTACGCGCTGTGATTATGAATGCTTTCAAAATTTTCCGCTTCAATACAATACCAGGTGAAGTTGTCATCCTTGTTCAATTTCACGGCGACACTGCGGACAACATCTTCCACGAATTTCGGATTTTCAAAGGCCTTTTCCGTAACGTATTTTTCGTCAACGCGTTTCAGAAGAGAATACACTTCGCCGCTCGCGGAATCTTCCACTATTCTGATTAAATCTTCAATCCAGAAAAATTTTTTGAAGCGGACTTTTGTCGTCACGACACTTCTTTGATTGTGGGCTCCGTATTGGCTGATTTCGCGGGAGCAGGGGCAGACGGTTGTGACCGGGACAATCACTCCCACGAGAAAATCCGATGTTTCGGCGTTGCTTTCTCCGGCAAAGATACAACGGTATTCCATCAGGCTCTTTGCCTTGGAAACGGGCGCCGTTTTTTCCAGGAAATAAGCAAATTCAATTTCCATGTGGGCGGAATGGGCATGCAGCTTCTGCCGCATTTTCTCCAGAATAGTCCGGAACGTTTTAATATTGATCTGGCCTTTGAATTCATTGAGCGCTTCCACAAAGCGGCTCATGTGCGTTCCCTTGAAGTGGTGCGGCAGGTTCACATACATGTTGATCGTTGCGTTGACCAACTGCGTTCCCTTGGCCCGGTCAAGTACAATCACCGGGTATTTGATATTTTTTACGCCGACCTTTTTAATATCAATATTGCGAGAATCTTTCTGGCTTTGAATATCAATCATGGCACTATGCTCTTTTCATCATTGGCGTTCTTACCGGGTGTACGACACGGCGGCGTTTTCCGATTCCCAGATTTTGACCCGAACCATGTGCACACCGGCCGTTTTGACTTTTTCATCCATCTGATCGTAAATATATTTTGCTATGTTTTCCGCCGAGGGATTGATGCCTTTAAAATGGGCCAGCGCGTTGAGGTGTTTGTGGTCGATATCGTCAAGAATTTCCCCCAGGATTTTTTTTAAAAACCGGAAATCGATCAAAAGACCGTTGGCGTCGAGTTGATCGGCTGCCACGGATACTTCAACCTTGAAATTGTGACCGTGCAATGTTTCGCATTTGCCGCCGATGTCGGCCAGCAGATGTGCGGCGGAAAATGATTTTATTATCGTAACTTCATACATTGGTCATGTGCTCCGTTTCTTAAAGTAGAATTATTATCATATTTTCAAGAGATGTTGAATCATTAATTATTGACAACCGATAATATGAAGCATCGTTGCGTCCTCTGAAATGAAGGGTGCAGATTTCATCAGGGGGAATATCTATCTGAAAACATCAAAAAAACGGCGAACGACTGTACGAAACTGGCCCGGGGAATGGATCTCCTTGAGTAATCCCCAAAGAATACGGGGACGAAAATAGAACGCGGCGAAGGCTTTTCTCATCAGTCGTCGCATTTCCCGGGGCGAAATATTTTTCGGCGTATAGACGACGCGATTATTCTGGTAGAGATCCCAGGGCAGGGTATCGGGAGCAATTTCTTTCCTTTGGATGAGCCGATCATATATTTCTGTTCCCGGAAGGGGAAGAAAATTGCTGAATTGGGCTCTGTGCAAAGGGAGTTTCATAGCAAGTTCGATGGTTTTCTCAATATCATTTCTCGTTTCCTCAGGGTAGCCGATCATAAAAAAACCCGTTATTCTGATCTTTGTTTCCCGGGCAATAAGATTGATTTTTTCAATCATGATGTCGAGTGTTTCATTTCTCTTCATGTCGTTGATGATTCTGGGAGAACCGGATTCGATTCCTGCCGCTAAAGAATAACACCCGGCGCTTTCCATGTTCTGCAGCAATTCTTTGTCCAGGGTATCCAGTCTGACGCCGTTGGTGCAGGCCCAGTGCAGCTTAATATTTTCTTCCTTGAGTTTATGGCAGAATGCCATCACACGCGCTTTGTCCAGCGTGAAATTATCATCCTCGATGTGAAACTCCCTGATGCCGAATGTCTTTTGCAGATACTTTATTTCTTCAACAATGTTTTCGACACTTCTTTTCCGGAAGTGTCTGCCTGTGTTTACGTTCGCACCGCAATAGGTGCATTGAAAAGGACACCCTCTGCTGGTTATGACGGGCGCTACAGGCAGACTTTTTGAAAACGTGCCGTGCGGCGCCGCCGGATAGGTTTGCGGGTCGATCAAATCCCAACCGGGAAAGGGGATGTCATCCGGGTTTTGGATGGCCCCTTTTTTGTTTTTTATGATTTTTCCGTTTTGGCGATGAACCAATCCGTCGATGGAATCGATTGCAACCTGACCGGCAGACCGGGTATATTCCAGCAATCGGGGAAGGCCCGATTCGGCTTCTCCCACGAAAGCATAATCCAGACCGGGAATCTCCATGGTTCCTTCCGGATCTCCCGACGGATGCGGACCGCCGACGATGGTAACGGTTTTGCCGTTTACAGTCTTCGCAATTTCAATACATTGTCTGGCCGAGGAGAAATCGCAGGTGTGCATCTGGATGCCGACGATGTCCGGTTGTTCATCCATGAGACAATCCCGATATTGTCGGTGGGTTGTCTTTGTCTTCGCGCAATCGAGAAGACTGACCGTGTGCCCGTTATGCCTGAGAACCGAAGCGAGGTATCCCAGTCCGAGATTGGGAATGATGATCGGCATTTTAAAACTCGGCGGACGTACAAGCAGAATTTTCATATCATTGAACTCTGTAATGGATTCATTGCTTCATGCTCATCGTGATGTTGACGGTGTTCATATCCGTTGCCAGTAAATAATGAATAACCATCAATAATGTAACTTTCCTGAAGGCCGTGCGGAAAATTTATTTCTCAGATCGAAAATGTAAATCGAATGACCGACAACGGCAGACGGTTCGAGATACCTGTATTGATCATAGTAGTTGATATCGATGTACAGCAATTCGTGCGTGTTTTCCCTTAAAAGATAATAAGGTCTTCCCACGAGGAAATTTATGCTGATGGCGTATATTCCTTGCGTTGGTTTTTGTTCCGCAAGAGAATAGTCGATGCCGTATATTTCAGGATCAACCCGTCCAAAATACCCCAGTTTGATTTTATCAATGTTATTTTTGTCCATGTATTTTTTTAAGGCAGGCAAGCTCTGTCCCCAGTCCAGGTTGGAATCCATCAGCCAGTGGCTTCCGTTTCGGGAGCCCCCGGCGGCGATATTAAAATAAGATAAATAATCCGGAAAAGCAATGAGCGAGGATGGAACATATATAATGATGAGAAACATCAGAAGATATTGTATGCGTTTAAATTTTATGATGGCCTGATGAAAAAGAAAGCCGGATGCCAGAAACAGAAAGGGGAATATTGGCAGCAAATATCTGATGCCGATGGGAATGTTTGTAAAAAAAGAGAAATAAATACAATAGAAGATCACCGGCATCGATATGCAGAGAAACGTAATGATATCATTGCGTGCTATTTTAATTTCCAGCCAGGCGATGACGGTAAGGCATAAAATGATGAGCCATGAGACCGGATTCTTGACGAGAAAAGCAACAATGTAATAATACCACCAGCCCGACATCGAGTGCTCTCCCATCAGATAACCGATATAAAAAGGGTTTCCACCGACAGATTGCATTAACTGGGAATCAAACCCTGATATATAATGATCAGGCAGCGGAACCGGAAGTCCGCTCCATAGTAATGAGGCGAGATTATTGAAAAGCCGGCTGGAAAGATTATATTCAGATAAAGGCATAAAAGAACCGGAGAACAAATAGCCGAGGTTAATCATAAAAATGCTTATGAAAATGATCATGAGAAAATCTTTGCCGTATTTGCTGATGGTCATCACTGAAGATTTTATCCCCTCGTCTTTTCTTTTACAGAGGCTGATGATGCATAAGGTTCCAAAGATGAAAAAGTAAACCGGGTAAAGCAGCAACGCCGTAAACTTACTGAGTTGCGCCAGACCCAAGGCAACACCGGCAATGACAATCGAAAAGGCATTCGGTTTTTTAAAATATTTCCACAGGCCATAAACGCTGAGGAATATTGTCAGTGTTACACCTATATCCATGGTAATGAGAGAGGCGTGAGCCAGGATATTGGGATTAAAAGCATATAAAATTAGAGCAAACAGGGCGCCTTTGTATCCATAAAGTTCTTTCCCCCAAAAATAAATTGTGATCCCCAGTAGAAAACCCAGAAAAATAATCATACTGCGGCCGTAGGTAAAGATTGACCGGTATCTGTCTTTGTTCTGTTCCATAAAGCGGTATCCCAGACCGTATAAATCCGGATATTTTTGGAATAATTTTGTTTCTATTTCGGGATGCGTGAAGATTGCGCTGACAGCAGGGAAACATTTTACCAGCGGGGGCGCCGGATGATCCATCCGCCAGTCCATCGTTTTTAAAATATATATGCCGGCTGGAAAATGAACAAATTCATCCACCGTGACGGAGTTGGAAAACTGACCGAAAAAACAGAGAGAAACAAAACATAAAAGCAGAATGGGCGGCATTATTTTTCTTAAGATGTTCTTGGCAGCGGAGGATGATAAGATGTTATTCATTGAGTTGATCAATTTAATACTCCTCCTGACCGGAAATCAACGACAATCAGCGGATTTTAATACGGTGCAATTTCCCAGAGCACATGCTTTCCGCGCATCAGCACAGCCCAGTTTATGGTTGCCCTGCTTGAAGTGAACCGCGGCTCTGTTGCCGTATGCATGGGTAAAGTTTTCTTCAATACGAATCGCGTTGCTGAAGTCTTCAAGAGCGCGATGTCCTTTGCCGATTTTTGCGTAAGTGATGCCCCTGTTGAAATAGGCTTCGGCATAATCTGTTTTTAATGTAATCGCCTGACCAAAATCTTGAATTGCCGACTGGTAGTCGCCAAGTCTAAAGAAAAAAATTCCTCGGTTGTTGTAGGCTTTTATATGTTCAGGATTCAGAAGGATTGCTCTGCTGTAATCATCAAATGCCTGTTGATGATGTCCGAGACGATTGTAAGTCAATCCCCTGTTGTAATAAGCATCGGCGTAATCCGATTTCATTCTGATAGCGCGGTTAAAATCCACCAGAGCTTTTTCGTAGTGGCCTGTTTCTGCATATAGCATCCCTCTGTTATTGTACGTTTCAACATAATCCGGGTTGATAATGAGCGCTTTGTCAAAGTGATCCTTTGCTTTTTCGTATTTGCCTTCAGCAAAAAGAGATAAAGCGACATAATCGTGAGCGATATAATTGTTCTTTGTAACCTTCAATGCATGAGTGAATAAAGCGGGATTATCTTTCCAGTAACCGCACTGCTTCCATGTTAATAATGTCATGATGACCATAAAGGCGACACCGGCAACGGACAGGATTCTTTTGCTTCTGTAATCATTCGTCATTAAAACAGACAATCCCCATGCGATCATGACAGCAATGCCGATAGACGGCAGATAATGGTAACGGTCGGCCAGCGCATGTTTCCCGACCTGAATGATTCCGATAACCGGCAGAAGCGTGATGACAAACCAAAACCATCCGGTGAAAAGAAAAGGACATCGCTTGTATAAGAGGACGACAATCAGGCTGATTGTGATGAGCAGAACGGTTGCTCCCGAAACCTGTAAGAGAGCAATGTGCGCATCAAAAGGATAGAATACGGCCAGATCATGCGGCCAGAAGGTTTTCTCCAGATAAATGGCAAAAGAGCAAAGACTGTTTGTCAGTCGTGAATGAAAAGAAAAATGCATTGCGTGTGGTTTGTACTGGGCAAAGACGGTAATCATGGAAAAGAC
>ENA-UPXM01002495-UPXM01002495.1-activated-sludge-metagenome-genome-assembly--contig:-NODE-2495-length-21519-cov-6.514210_pt1 | contig 21519 bp, 22 predicted proteins | sample MGYA00238178_ERZ772708 | MGnify/ENA primary metagenome ERZ772708 (study PRJEB29002, sample SAMN05720212) | activated sludge metagenome | isolation source: anaerobic digester from wastewater... | reverse complement strand
TTGGGATGGATCAATTAAAAAATATAAATTAACTTTGTAAAAAATATCAACATGCAAACACTTACGATATTAGCACTTTCTTGGCAACACTTATTAATTGTTGCAATCATTGTATTAATTCTTTTCGGTGGGAAAAAAATCCCAGAAATGATGAGAGGATTGGGATCAGGAATTAAAGAATTTAAAGATGCTGTAAAAGAGGAGGATAAAAAAACGCCAGAAGAAACCAATAGCACAACCGGAACTCCAACGAACAATAACTCAACACCGACGAACTAATTCTGACTTCTATGAGCATTACAAATACCGCCTGGGAAATTTTCAATCAGTCAATCAACGATTATCATGTGAAAGATAATGTAGATGCACCTGTAAAAAACCAATTTCCCAACGGAACTTTGGAACGAATTTTGTATGCCAAGAATTGGATTGATACCGTTCAATGGCATTTGGAAGATATTATTCGCGACACCAATATTGAGCCAAATGAAGCTCTGAAAATTAAGAGAAGAATCGATGCTTCAAATCAGGAAAGAACTGATATGGTTGAATTTATTGATAGTTGGTTTCTAGAAAAATACAAAAATATCACGCCAAATGATAATGCGAGATTAAACAGCGAAACTCCTGCATGGGCTTTTGACAGACTGTCGATTTTGGCATTAAAAATTTATCACATGTCGCTTGAAGCTCATCGAGATTCTGCAAGCGATGAGCACAGAAATAATTGTTCGCAAAAACTAAATGTTTTATTAGAACAAAAGAAGGATCTTTCTGAAGCGATCACGCAATTGCTTGATGATATAGAGAACGGTAAAATTAAGATGAAAAGTTATAAACAGATGAAAATGTATAACGATGAAAGTCTTAATCCGATCCTTTATCAAAACCTGAAAAATGATCAAACTAAAATTTAGATATCTTTTATTTCTGCTTCTCCCTTTATCTTGTTCTACAGAAAAAATTAATCTTTCCCCAGTTGGAGACAACCTCTCTCAAACAAATGGCAAGACTTTAAAGTATTCTTTAGAACAACGCAAAAACCTTATTTTCTATTCATCAGAAATCACCAATTTAATTGCATCTTTTCCTAAATTAGGCAATGATGCAGTGAACAAAGAAGTTCTTAATTTGAAAAGTTGTTTAAAAGATTATATCGGTGCAATGGAAGAATCTAATAGAAATGCATTAGAAGATTCTCAAAAAAGATATGAAAAATCAAATAAGAAACTTCAAAATTTGCGAAAATATCTTAATAAGCAAGACGACGATGTTTTAAACAGATACTTGGTGAGAATTAAAACTAGTATGACCCTTTTAAATAGCAATATTTCACCCGATCAACAAACTGCCCAATAAAAATTTCTTTTTTTATGTTGAAAATTCAAGCGGAAGCAAACGTTCCTACTGACGATGGTAATTTCAGGATGATTGCTATATCTGAAGACGTAAGTGATTGGATGCCGCATATGGCGATTATCGCCGAAAACACCAATTTCGAAGAACCTGTCAATGTTCGATTTCATTCAGAATGCATTACCGGTGAAGTATTTCATTCTAAAAAATGTGAATGCGGTCAACAATTAGATGCAGCGATGAAATACATGCATCAACATGGCGGAATAATCGTTTACCTGCGACAAGAAGGCCGAAATATTGGCATCATCAATAAGCTAAAAGCGTATGCACTTCAAGAAAAAGGTTTTGACACCGTAGAAGCTAATTTAAAATTAGGACTTCCTGCAGACGACAGAAATTTTTCAGTTGCCATCGATATTTTGAATATTCTGGAAGTAAAAAACATCAACCTTCTTACCAACAATCCCGAAAAAATGAAGGTGGTCGAAAATAGCAATATTCATTTAAATAAAAGAATTCCCTTGCAAATTGATTCAACAAACGAGAGTGAGTCTTATCTAAAAGTTAAAAAAGATTTCTTTGGTCACCTTTTGGAAAATACAGAAGAAAAAAAATAACGCACTGATTGTTCAATGCGTTATTTTTTTTTCTAACTGAATCCTTTAGAATTTCAGTGCAGTTTCTAAAGCCAGTTCGATCATCGTTTTCAAAGCTTTTTCTCTTTGATCGGCAGAAATCTGTTCCCGCGTCGGAATAATATCTGAAACCGTAAGGATGGTTGCTGCATTTTTTTCCAAATATTGCGCATTTGCAAAAAGAGCAAAAGCTTCCATTTCTACCGCAGAGCAATTATACTTTGAAGCAATCTCGGGTAAACCTTCGTCTTTTCTGTAGAAAATATCACTCGTATGAATGTAGGTAGGCTTAATTTCCAAATCCAGACTTTTCGCAGTTTCATTAATCAAACCAAATGCACTTCCTTGGTGCGAAATCAAATCACCTTCAATTCCCCACGCAAATTTAGCATACGTTGATTCGCTTGCCGAAAATTCTACATTAAGCAGATCAAAAAGCTTTAAATCAGTGGTATAAGCACCACAAGTACCGATTCTGATGATGGTATCGACCTCAAATTCGGTAAAAAGTTCGTAGGAGTAAATTCCAATACTTGGGATTCCCATTCCACTTGCTCCCACCGAGATTTCTTTCCCTTTATATTTACCCGTGAAATAGTAAATATTTCTCGTTTGGCTTACGAGTTTTACTTCTTCCAAAAAATGATCGGCAATATATTTTGCGCGCAACGGATCTCCCGGTAGTAAAACAGTTTTTGCAATTTCTCCTTTTTTTGCAGCGATATGAACACTCATAATTGTAATTTTAATTGAATTTTAAATGTAAGGAATTCTTAACAAAGCAAAAATTTATACATAATGATTTTTGGCATTATCCACCAAAAAAAGCTCAATGGCGAACAATTGAGCTTTTTTTATAAAAATTAAATTCCTTAAAACTTATTATTTTCGGTCAGGAATGTTGTAAAATTTAATTACGCTTTGGTAATCGCTAAAATCAACTTGTGCATTTTTTCCTTTTGAAGCGGGAACTAAAACGATACGAAACCGTTGATTACTCAAATAGTTTGCGATAAAAGCTGCGTTTTGCAAAGAAAAATCAATTGTTCCACCGGCTTTGATGAGTACATCATTTTTAGTAAAATCGAAATCATAATCCAATTCTCCTTCAGTTAAAAACAATGTTCTTGGAATTTGTTGCCAAATTGGATTTCCGTTATCAACACCAGATTGTCGATAAACCAGAACCACATCGGTGCTGTTTATGCTTAAACCTTGCGAAACGGAATAAGAATTCCCTGGATTAAAATTTGCTGTAATATCGGCCATTTTGGGATACGTATCGGTTGCCACGACAGTTTCATCTCTATTGGTGCAACTTACCACGACAAGACCAAAAATTGCTAAAAGCAAATAAATAAAATATTTTTTCATTTTTAAAAGTATTTATAGATTAATTGTATGCTAAAGATTTCAAGATGTATGCCAATAAATTTTAAATCTAAATTTTAAAAATTGTATTTTTGTTTACCCTCATATATTAGATAATGAAAAACGTAAAAAGTCAAATCACTTTCCTAATTATTCTTCTTCTTTCTTTAAAAATCTCCGCACAATATCAACCAAAAAATCTCAGCAAAGAGGATTTGAAAAAAGCCAATGACTGGGTTCATAAAACTTACAATTCTCTTTCACAAGATCAAAAGCTCGGTCAGTTATTTATTATTGCCCTGTACACCAACAAAGGCGAAGATTACATTAATAATGTAAGAAATATTGTAGTAAATGAGCAAATTGGTGGATTGATTTTGATGCAGGATGATGCCGCAAAAGAAATTAATTTAGTCAACGAATTTCAAACCAAATCCAAAGTTCCTTTGATGATCGGAATGGATGCGGAATGGGGCATTTTTCAAAGAATCGCGACTGCACATAAATTTCCGTGGGCGATGACTTTAGGAGCAATTCAGGATAAAAATCTCATCACAGAAATGGCAGCGAAAATAGCTGAAGACTGTAAAAGAATGGGCATCAACTGGGATTTTGCACCTGTTGTAGATGTAAATACCAATCCCGATAATCCCATTATCGGAAACAGAAGTTTTGGTTCGGAAGTTTCCAACGTGGTACATTCAGGACTCGCGTACTCGAACGGATTGCAGAATAATAATATTTTAGCAGCCATCAAACATTTCCCCGGTCATGGCGACACCAATACGGATTCTCATCTAGATTTGCCTGTAGTTTCTCATGATTTAAAAAGACTGACCGACATCGAACTTGCTCCTTTCAAAGCATTGATGGATAAAGGAATTGGTGGAGTGATGGTTGCACATTTGTATGTTCCCGCGCTGGAAAAAGAAAAAGGAATTCCTGCCTCCATTTCAAAAAATATTATTACCGGAATTTTAAAAGAAAAATTCGGCTTCAAAGGTTTAATTATTACGGATGCTCTCAATATGGGCGCCGTTGCAAAACGCTATAAACCAGGAGAATTAGATGCACTTGCTTTCAAAGCTGGAAATGATATTATGCTTTTTTCCGATGGTGTGAAAGAAGGAAAAAGATTGATCCAATTAGCGATTGACAATAAGGAAATCTCCCAAAATCGTATTGAAGAAAGTGTGAAAAAAATTCTTTTGACCAAATATTATTTAGGTTTAACAAAATACGAAGCAAGAAATCCTGAAAATATTAATGCTGATCTGAACAATGATTCCCATAAAGTTTTAGTTCAAAATTTGTATTCAAATGCGTTCACTTTAATTAAAGATGAGAAAAAATTGCTTCCGCTCCATTGTAAAGAAACCTATTATTATGTTCCTTTGGAAGAAGCGCCGTATCAGACTTTCTTGGATCAATTAAATTTGAAGGCAACGGTTATTGTAAAGAAAGCATCAGAAATTGGAACAATTCCCGCCAATTCAAAAGTGATTGTTGGTTTTCATAAAGATAATTCTACGGCTTACAAACCGTACAAAATTTCGGATGCAAGCAAGAAAGTTTTGGCAGATTTAAGCAAAAATCAACAAGTCATTTTGAATGTTTTTGGTTCTGCTTATGCTTTAAAGAATATTGATATTTCTAAAATTTCTACCGTTTCTGTTTCCTATGAAAACAATGATGATTCTATGACTGCGACGGCAAAAGCCTTCAATGGAGCAACCAGAATTTCGGGAAGATTGCCGGTTTTGGTCAATGAAAAATTAAAAGCCGGAATGGGAATAGATTTGAATATTTTAACAGGCAAATAATGAAAGTTTTTTTTAATTCTTACCTTAAAATTGAAGATTGGATAAAATCTGAAAAGTAAATTTTATAAAAGTACATCGTTAAAAAAAATATTGAGAAAGAGAACCGAAATTTCTTTTAGCCCCGATTGAAGCGGCATCCTTTTTTTGACGAGGTACGAGGAGAAAAAAGATACAGCGGAAAGCGGGACCGAACTGAATGAGAAAACCGGTTTTTCTGCTCCTCCAAAAAAAATAAAATAACAATTAAAAAAATAGCGAAATTATCGCAATAAAAAATATGAAAATAGGAATTCTCTGTTACCCAACTTACGGCGGAAGTGGCATTGTTGCTACAGAATTGGGTATGGCGCTCGCAAACAAAGGCTACGAAGTACATTTTATTTCTTCAGCATTACCTGCAAGATTAGATATTACTAATCCCAATATTTTTTTTCATAAAGTAAACGTACAAACCTATCCACTTTTTCAATATCAACCTTATGATATTGCGCTATCATCCATGATTTACCGCGTTGTCAATTTGTATAAACTCGATTTGCTTCACGCTCATTATGCGATTCCTTATGCTTATGCAGCCTTCACGGCGAAGCAAATGTTGAAAGAAGAAGGCAAAGATATTCCTTTGGTAACCACGCTTCACGGAACCGATATTACTTTGGTTGGGCAACATCCAAGTTACAAACATGCGGTGGAATTTTCGATCAACCAATCAGATACGATTACTTCTGTGTCTGAAAGTTTGAAAAAAGATACGCTTCAGTTCTTTCAGATCAAAAAAGAAATCCAAGTCATCACCAACTTTATCGATAACTCAGAATTCATAGGAAAATCAGACTGTCAAAGGAATCAGTTTGCTACTCCAGATGAAAAAATATTGATTCACGTTTCTAATCTTCGTCCCGTAAAACGAGTAGATGAAGTGCTCGAAATTTTCAAAAATGTTCAGAAAAAGATCAACTGCAAACTCATTATTATTGGTGAAGGTCCCGATATGGAGAAAGTCAATCAGTTTTTAGAGGAACATCCTGATTTAATAAACAGAGTACGTTTACTAGGAAAAGTGAATGATTTGTACAAAATTCTGCAACTTTCTGATGTTTTCCTTTTGCCTTCCGAACAAGAAAGTTTTGGTTTGGCCGCGCTCGAAGCGATGGCTGCAGAAACTCCCGTAATCAGCTCAAATGCAGGTGGAATACCAGAAGTTAATATTCAGGGAGAAACCGGATTTTTGGCCGAGATTGGAAATGTAGAAGCGATGAGCAACTACACCATCAAATTACTCAGCGATGAAAAACTTCTGGCTCAAATGAAGAAAAATGCCAAAGAACAAGCGATGAAGTTCGATTTGAAAAACATCTTGCCGATTTATGAGAAAATGTACGATGATACCTTAAGTAATTTTAAAAAATAGTTCGTTCCACTCTTTCCTATTAAAAATTTGCTTCGTTACTTTGTAAGGTAAGTTTCTGGCAATGAACGAAAAGCTCCTTCAATATCTTTGGAATTTCAAAATTTTCAAAAATTTTGACTTTAAAGATGTGTCGGGAAACAGCTTAGAAATACTCAATTTTGGCAAATGGAATTTTGATTCAGGACCCGATTTTTTGTTGGGAAAAATCAAAACTAACAATATCGTTTTAGCAGGGAATATTGAACTTCATGTAAAATCTTCAGATTATATATTTCATCAGCACAGCGGAAACCCAGAGTTCGAAAATTTGATATTACATGCGGTTTTTATTCACGATGTTGAAATTGAAGAACTGAATAACAAAGGCATTCCGACCTTAGAACTGAAAGCTTATATTGATGAAAGTCTTCTGTGGAAATACGAGTCGCTATTAAAAGAAAACCAGTTTATTCCGTGTGCCAATTTATTTCAGCCCGAAAAAGTTCCATTCCATTTTTGGGAAGAATCTCTGCTGAAGAAATTAGATGAAAAATCCCTCGAGATCGAACAAGCTTTGGCTAGAAACAAAAACAACTATGAAGCAGTGCTATTTCAAACTTTAGCTTATTCTTTTGGATTAAAAGTGAATGCCTCGATTTTTCTACAGCTGGCCGAAAGTATCGATTATTCTATCATTAATAAAATCAGGCAAAATCAGGTACAACTAGAAGCATTGTTTTTTGGAATGAGTAATTGGCTGGAAAACCCACAAGATCATCACCCCAAAATCTGGAAACGCGAATTTGATTTTTTAAAAAACAAATATCAACTTTCTGACCTTCGATTCAATCCGAAATTTTCCAAACTTCGGCCACCGAATTTCCCTACTGTTCGGCTTTCCCAGTTTGCGTGCCTCTATCATGTAAATCAAAATTTATTTTCAAAATTAATCTTTGCTAAAAATATTGAGGAAATTTACTCCCTTTTCGAAAAAATAAAAGCCAGCGAATTTTGGAACAACCACTTCAATTTCGGGAAAATATCGCCGATTGAAGGTGAAAAATCCTTAACGAAAGATTTTGTAGACCTCATTTTAGTCAATGCAGTCTTACCGTTAAAATACACGTATCACAAAAATTCAGACGAAAACATTATCGATGAAATTCTAGACTTCTACAGAAAAATCGCCGCTGAAAAAAACACCATCGTCACTGGTTGGATGAATCTAAAAGTTAAGGTAGAAAATGCCCTTCAAAGCCAAGCAATCCTTTATCATCATAAGCATTACTGCGATAAAAAGAACTGTTTAAATTGTGGCATCGGATTTCAATTATTGCAAAGCCACCAATAAAATAAAAATAATTCAATTCTGACAAAGTTCATTATAATTTCAACTGTTTTTGATCTTTTTAGGTTTAGTTTTGTATAAAAATTAAATAATGTTTGATTGGTTAAAAACGCTTCTGCTTCCTGTTGAGAATCCAACTGTTACAAATTCCCTTGTCGCCATCATGCTTGCAATAGCAACTGGCATTTTTTTCGGGAGGCTAAAACTAGGAAAAATCACGTTCGGCGTTTCGGCGGTGATGTTTACAGGATTATTATTGGGACATTTCGGGTACCGAATTCAACCCGGGATTTTAGATTTTATTAGAGATTTTGGTTTAATTCTTTTCGTATATGGAATTGGATTACAGGTTGGACCGTCTTTCTTTTCCTCCTTTAAGAATGATGGATTAAAATTTAATATTCTGGCCGTTTCTACGGTGCTTTTTGGCGGAGTTGTCACTTTAATCCTCTTTAAATTTACGGGTCTTAAAATAGAAAATTTGGTTGGAATCATGAGTGGCTCCGTTACCAATACTCCGGGTTTAGGTGCTGCAAAAAACACCATTGAAGAAATAAAAAATTCTTTTCCAAATAAAACCTTTGATGATCCAACCATTGGGTACGCAATTACCTATCCGCTTGGTGTTTTTGGTATTATCGGAACCATTATTTTCTCCAAGATCTTATTGAAAATTGATCCGGAGGAAGAAATGAAAAAATTTCGAAAAGCAAAACTTAACAGTGAATTGCCTTTGGTTCACAAAAAAATGCGCGTTACGAATCCTGCCTTTTTTGGGAAAACATTGCATCAGATTTTGAAAGAATTTGGCGGGGGAATTGTGATTTCAAGATTAAAACACAGTGGTAGTATTGCGGTGAAATCCCCTACTTTAGACCACGAATTGCGCGATCGAGATGTTTTAATGATTGTGGGAATCGAAAAAGATTTAGATGAATTTATTACTCAAATAGGGCGACCTTCAACGGACCTTTTTATAGAATCTGATTCTGACCTTCACAAAAAAAATATTTTTGTGACCAAATCTTCTGTCCTTCATAAAAACCTTTCCGAACTCGATCTGTTTAATACCTATGATTTAAAAGTTACCCGAGTTTTTCGCGCAGGAAAAGAAATTTTACCCAGACCTTCTTTAGAATTATTTTATGGAGATAAATTAAGAGTCATCGGCTCCCAAGAAGCGATAGACGAGGTAGAAAAAATCATTGGAAACTCAGAGAAAAAATTATTAGAACCCGATTTCCTTTCTTTGTTTGCCGGCTTATTGTTAGGCGTAATTTTAGGATCTATTCCGATTGTAATCCCAAGTTTACCGGTACCCATTAAATTGGGATTTGCAGCTGGACCACTCATTGTAGCGCTTCTAATTTCAAGATATGGCGGGATTTCTTTTATCCATTCCTACATTAATAATGGAGCCATCTATTTTATGAAAGACTTTGGGATTTGCCTCTTTTTTGCTGCAGTGGGAATCCATGCAGGAGACGGATTTTACGAGAATTTTGTAAAATACAACGGCTGGAACTGGTTGCTTTTCGGTTCTGCAATCACTTTTATTCCACTTATAGCAATGGTTATTGTGGGCAGGTTTATCATGAAAATCAATTACCTGCAACTGGCAGGAATTATGAGCGGAAGCTACACCGATCCTGCTGCATTATCGTTTAGCACGAACTATTTAGATTCCGACATTCCGATTCAAAGTTATGCGCAGGTTTATCCTTTAGTTACGATCTTTAGGATATTCGTAGCGAGTTTACTGATATTGATTTTTTCATAAAAAAAAAGCAACCTCAAATGGGGTTGCTTTTTTTTTATGTATTTAGAAATACTACTTTTTTTCCTCAATAGTTGCGTCGGGAAATCTTTGTTGAGTAAATTCTCTGGAGATTGCTGCTTTTTCAAATTTCAATTTTCCAGATAGCGTTTCAATGACAACTCCATCTTCTTGAATTTGAGCAATTCTTCCGTGCATTCCAGAAGTAGTAACTACTCTGCTGCCAACTTTCAATTCAGATTGAAAGTTTTTTTCCTGCTTCGATTTTTTCATCTGTGGGCGAATCATCAGAAAATAAAATCCGACGAACATTAAACCCATCATCAACATTGTTGGCATTAAGGAACTTTCGGGTGCTGCTGCTTGTAAAAATATTGCAATCATTATTGTTATTTAAAATTAAAATACTACGGTTGAATGTCTGCTGTAAAAGTAATCACCATCGGTGCTTTTTCTACGTTTGCGTAAATTTCTGCCTGTTTGCTAACCAATCCATCAAAATTTGAAGAATCAAATTTCAAAGTGATTTTTCCTTTTTTTCCGGGCATAATTGGGTCTTTCGTATAATCTGGAACGGTACAGCCACAACCTGGTTTTACCTGAGAAATAATCAAAGGATTTTTCCCTGTATTGGTGATTTCGTACGTGTGTTCTTTGTGATCCCCTTTTTTGATCTTTCCGAATTCAAAACTTGATTCTGAAAGTGCAACGGTAGTTAAAGGTTTAGATTGTGCTTCACTTGCTCTATCATCTGCAGTAACAAGTGTTGCATCTTGCGTTGGAGCTTGTGCTTCACTTGAAACTGAATCCGGCGCAGTTGCTGTAGTTTCTTCTTTTACGACTAACTGATCTGCAGATTGGTCTTTTTTGCAAGATACTAAACTTAAAGCGGCAACTAAAGGCACAATTTTAATTAAATTTTTCATAAATTTCTTATTAATTTCTGTTGATATCTTTGGTGTATTTATCTAAAATTCCGTTGATAAAGATATTGGAACGGTCTGTAGAAAAGACTTTTGAAATCTCGATATATTCATTAATAATTACTCTTCCCGGTGTTAATGGGAAATATTCAATTTCTGATATTGCGGCAATCAATATGATTTTATCGAGTAGGGAAATCCGATCCAAATCCCAGTTATCCAACATCGATCCGATTTTTTTTTCGGTTTCTTCAAAATGATTCAACGCGTCTTTTAGCAATCTCCCTGCAAATTCACGGTCTTCTTCATTTTTAATCATTTTGATTAAAGTGTGACTTGGTTCATCTTCTTTCAAGAAACCAATCGTTTTTTGCATCATGGAATTGGAGATGTGAAAATCATCGGCCCAACTCATTTCTTTTTCCTCGAGATGTTCATGAAAATCATCGTTCTCGGCAATGTATCTTAAAAATAATTTTCCGATAAATTTCTGATCTTCAATAAAAGAGTAACCTTCTTCTTTCATGAAATCCTGATACCTTTTTCCGGCAGTCATTCTTTGGAAAGTTTTCACCAATAATTCATCATTAATATCCCATTTCAATTCCTGATGTTTGGAGGTAAAAGAAAGCCTTTCTGTGTTTTCTTCTAATTTCAACAAGATTTGGTTATTGATAAATTTCTGATTCGGGTTTACATTTTCATCAGTTTTGATGTATTTATTCTTCCCGATTTCCATCTGCTTTTCTGCCAAAGCTTTCAAAGCTACGAGAAAATTAAGTTGATAAATGTAAAGATGATAGATTTTTTCGATTTCAGAAAACATGTTTTTCTCTAAAACATCGAATTTAATTGGGTTTTGGCAGTAAGAATATAACGATTCTACTACCTTTTCGCGGATTTGTCTTCTTCCTAACATTTCAAAGAACTTTTTGTGGCTGCAAAGATAACATTTTTTTGGAAACGAGTTTTGGTTTATAATGCCTCAATCGATAAATAAAACAAAATCAAATTTCAATTTATTACTTTTGTATCTTATTAATGCAGGGCGAATAAAGCTGAAAACCGCAAGAAAATTATGAACGCACTAAAAACGCTCAACCCCTATTTCTGGAAACATAGAATATTATTATTTTATGGATTCTTCTTCATTATCGCAAGTAATTTCTTCAACATTTTCAAGGTTCAATTTGTTGGAAAATCCGTAGATGAAATTTCAAATACCACCAATCTGGGTTTTAATAAGCAGGTTTTAATTTACGTTGGAATAATTGTGGGATCGTCTTTACTCACAGGTTTTTTCACCTTTATGATGCGACAAACCATCATCGTTGCATCTCGCAGAATTGAATACGAATTAAAAAATAAAATTTACAGCCACTACCAAGATTTATCGCTCACCGATTTTAAAAAAACCACGATCGGAGATTTAATGAACCGTTTGAGTGAAGATGTTGTAGCAGTTAGAATGTATCTCGGACCCGGTGTAATGTATGTAGCAAATCTCCTCATATTACTGCTCATTACCTGTATTTACATGTTGCGAACCGATGTTACCATGACAATCTGGTCGCTTTTACCTTTACCCCTTCTTTCTTTTGGCATTTACAAAGTAAGTTCGATCATCAACAAGAAATCCAAAATAATGCAGAAAAGCCAGTCTGCAATTTCAACTTTCGTTCAGGATAGTTTCTCGGGAATTCGGGTGGTGAAATTTTTCGCAAAAGAAAAATACATTGAAAATAATTACGGCACCAAAGTAAAAGATTACCAAGACAAAGCTTTAGATCTTGCGAAAACGGAAGCGTATTTCTTTACCATCATTTTATTTGTGATCGGAATGCTGAATGTAGTTATTCTTTTTATTGGTGGACAAAAATACATGAGCAACGAACTTTCTGTCGGGAAAATTGCAGATTTCTTTCTTTACATCAATATCCTTATTTTTCCATTTTCGATGCTTGGTTGGGTAACTTCGGTAAACCAAAGAGCAGCTGCGTCGATGGCTAGAATTAACGAGTTTTTGGATATGAAAACCGATATTGTTAATACGAATCATGAAAATTATCCCATTAAAGGAGATATTGAATTTCGAAATGTTTCCTACGTTTACCCAAACACCGGAATTAAAGCGCTGGATAATCTCAGTTTTAAAATCGAAGCCGGAAAATCTCTTGCGATCATGGGAAAAACAGGAAGCGGAAAATCTACGATTGCGCTTTTGCTTTGCAGATTGATAGATCCTACAGAAGGCGAAATACTCATTGACGGTAAGAATTTGAAAGAACATAATCTGGTTAACTACCGGAAATTCATCGGATATATTCCACAGGAAAGTTTCCTTTTTTCAGATACCATCGAAAATAATATTGGATTTTCGATTGATCAACCTTCTCTAAAACTGGTGGAAGAATTTGCGATAAAAGCAGATGTTCATAAAAACATCGTGGAGTTCAAAGACCAATACAAAACCATGGTCGGAGAACGAGGTGTAATGCTTTCGGGCGGACAAAAACAGAGAATTTGTATTGCAAGAGCGCTCATTAAAGAACCGAAGATTCTTATTTTTGATGATTCACTCTCGGCTTTAGACACAGAAACGGAAGAAAATATTCTGCAAAACATAGAAAATGAGATTCAGAAAAGCAGTTCAATTATCATCACTCACCGGGAAAGTAGTGCAAAACGCGCAGATAAAATATTGAATCTCAACAAAGTAGAAAATTCCGATACCATGTAAATGTAGATTTGTTAGTGATTATTCTATTTTATTAATGAAAACATAAAAATATATTTTGAAATTAAAAGAAATCTTTTATATTTGTTAAACAAGATTTCAAAAAATAGTAAAAATGAGTGATTACAAGGACCGCAACGAAAACGAAATTTTCACGAAGGTTTTAAAAGCAGGGAGAAGAACTTACTTCTTTGATGTACGCGAAACAAAAGCAGGAGATTACTATCTTACCATTACCGAAAGTAAAAAGCATTTTGGCGATAATGGAGAAGCATCATTCGAAAAACACAAAATCTATCTTTACAAAGAAGATTTCAAAAGTTTTGAAGAAATGTTTAAAGATTCTACCGATTTTATAGTCAACGAAAAAGGTGAAGATGTAATTTCTGAAAAACACGACAAAGATTACAAATCAAAAACTTTTACCATCGAATCCGACGACGAAGTATAAATACTAAAAAGCACTCTATCGGGTGCTTTTTTTATGTCATTTTCTCAAAAAAACAATTCTCCAACGACGAGAAACCATAAAACAAAAAAAACGCATTGATAATCAATGCGTTTTGCTTTGGGTGGATGATGGGTCTCGAACCCACGACCTTCGGTACCACAAACCGACGTTCTAACCAACTGAACTACAACCACCGTTTTCAGAAGTGCAAATATAAGATTTTCTGTAAAATTAACAAACTATTCCGTCAAAATTTTTAAATGCTAGCAATTTTTCTGTTGTGAAGCCTTCTGCAAAGGCTACACCAGAGAGTCTGCCTAAATCCTGAGCTCTATAAGTGAGGCTTTCCAGAAAATCCTTGGTCGCAATTGGCGTCATTGGTTCTGTGGAATTGGGATCATAAAACTGGGTTTTGTACGCAAGACACGCTTCAATTTTTTTCTCCATAAAGTCAGAAATATCAAATACGAAATCTGGGGTGACATTTTTCCATTGGATGTAATGAAATATTTGTTTTGGTCGCCATGGTTTTTGATTTTCGCCCTCAGAAACGGTTTCAATCTTCACCAAACCTGAAAGAAAACACGCATCTGAAACCAATTTTGCAGCTTTTGCGTGATCAGGATGTCGATCATCGATGGCGTTTGCAAAAATAATTTCCGGTTGGTATTTGCGAATCATTTTTACGATTTGCATTTGGTATTCTTCTGAATTCAGTAGAAAACCGTCTTTCATTTTCAAATTTTCTCGCTTAGAAATCCCCAATATTTTGGAGGCTTCCGCTGCTTCTTCTGCTCTGGTAAAATTGGTACCACGTGTTCCGAGCTCTCCTTGCGTAAGATCGACGATGACTACCTTTTTTCCTTCGCTTATCAATTTGGCAATTGTTCCGCCGCAACCGAGCTCTATATCATCTGGATGAGCTCCGATGGCTAAAATATCTGTTTTCATAATTCAAAGATACAACATTGAGATTTTTGTGGGAGAATTTTCGTCGAGCGACAAACTGCCCTTCATTTTAGCCCCGATCGCAACGGCATCCTTTTTTGCCAACTGTCATTATGTTTTGAAGATTTTTTTTCTGGCAAAAAAGATAGAGTGAAGAGCGGGACGGGTTTTGATAAGAAGCAAAACTGTTGTTGCTCCTAAAAAAATTATTTCAATTCTTCGTAAATCGTGGTAAGAAACTGTCCATAAGACTGCTCTAAACGCGTGATATCACCAGATTTTAGATTGATTCCCGCAGTTCCGGAAGCATTTGAATTGACCGAAAACGCTGAGAATTGAAAAAACTGCACCGGTTGGTTTTCCTGCGCTGCAAGTTTAATGGTGGATCCTAAAAGTTTCTTCGTAGAAACAGTCATAATTTCGCCTGCCGAAAGGGTTTTCTTGATAAAAGTTCTAGGCTTGAACACGATATTGTCTTTGTTTACGGCAATCGCCTGTTTGGTGTATGGTGAAGCAATGAGATAAAAAACGTTGTTTTCTTTGGGAAAAGTATTTGCGGGAACATGGTAGAGATTGAGGCGGTAATGCGCCTCATCGAACTTCTGAACCACACCATCAACCGTTTCAAAAGGTTGATACGAAAAGGCATTTGCACCGATTTCTTTGGCTTTTTTGTAGATCATGCCAAAAACTTTGACGTCATCATCGGAAAAACCCTGAACTTCGAGTTCCCCTAAATATTCGGCATTGCTGTTATTCGCATTGATTTTATAAAATATTTTTTCGGAATTCTGGTTGGATTTCACGACTTTGTTTAGAATTACGGTTTGACCAAAAAAGATTTGACCAAAAAATAAGACACTGAAACAGATTAATTTTTTCATGATTTCTGTAAGATTTGGATACATTCTTCGAGGGAGTTTTGCCAATATTTGGGTTCGATTTTGTAGACCTCTTCAATTTTATCTAAAGACATTGTACTGCGTTTTGGGCGTTTTGCAGCTGTTGGGAATTCAGAAGTTTTGATGGGATTCAATTTAATTTTGGAGCCGGAGAAATCTGCTATTTTCTGGGCAAAATTAAACCAGGTAGTTTCCGGATAATTTGAAAAGTGGAAAATGCCGTAAGTTTTTGTTTCTTTTTCAACAATGTTCATTACCGCTTGTGCCAAATCATTCGCATTGGTTGGTTGACCAAATTGATCATCGACAATTCCCAATTCTTCTTTCACCTCAAACAAATGCAACATGGTTTTTACAAAATTTTTGTTGAATTCTGAATAAAGCCAGGAAGTTCGCAAGATGATTGTTTTTGGTTGAAGCTCCATCGCCAAGTCTTCACCTTTTTCTTTTGAAGCGCCATATACTCCTTGCGGATTGGTAAAATCGTCCTCAGAATAGGAAATATTGGTTTCGCCATCGAAAACATAGTCGGTGGAAATATGAATGAAAATGGTTTTGTTTTCTGCGCAAGCTTCCGCAAGATTTCCGACGCCTTCTGCATTGACGGCAAAAGCTTTTTCAGATTCAGTTTCGGCTAGATCAACTGCAGTATAAGCTGAAGCATTGATACAATAATCGGGTTTGAAATCATAAAAATAATCTGAAACCTGATCTCTATCAATGATATTTAGCGTTTGGGAGTCTGTAAAATCGAATTCAAAACGATCCTCATATTCGGGAGCTAATTTTCTAAAACAGTTGCCGAGTTGTCCGTTTCCGCCGATTATTAGTATTTTCTTCATTATTTTTGTGCTGCTTTATTGTGTTTTCTAAGATGGGCGACTCTGCTTTGAAAATCTTTTTCTTCTAAATTAATTAAAAATTTTCGGAATAGATTCTTTGTATCTTCTGGTTGCGAAGCAGATGCACGGGTTTTCATATCAAAATAGATGACAGTAAGCCACAAAACGCTGTGAATGGTTTTACCATCTTCACTTTTCATCAGGATTTCTACTTTTGAAAGGCGATCCCCAACTTCTATTGTTTTACTAGAAATAATAACTTTGGCATTATACCGCACTTCTTTAAGATAGGCGATTTCGTTTTGAACCGTGATCCAGGTACAGCCCGTTTTACGGGTATATTCTTCGTAGGTGAAACCGTAACCACTTTCGACATGATCTTCTCTTGCATTGAGCATGTAATCAAGATATTTCACATTGTTGAGATGACCAATTGGGTCGCAGTCGCTGAATCTTACTTTTACCTGGCTAGATATTTCTTGTTGCATTTTATAAAATTAAAAAAACCATCCCGAAAGGTCGAGATGGTTTTGTTTATAGTCGATATTTTTTAAAGACCTAATTCTTTTTTCACTAATGGAGTTGCATCTGGACCGCTTTTGTAAATTAAAGCAGTAGAATCGATAATGAAATCAAATCCGCTTGCTTTAGCAACTTTGTTCACTGCACCATTTAATTTTTCGATAATTGGTTTTACAGCAGCGTCTCTTCTTTGTGCTAAATCAGCTTGAGCAGTTTGTTGAAGAGCTTGCAAATTTTGTTGTTTTTTCTGCAATTCACCTTCTTTTGCCTGTCTTTGTGCTTCTGTCATTTTAGCGCCTTCTGCTTGGTATTGTTGAACTTCTTTTTGAAAAGCTTCCGCTTGTTTGTTCAACTCATCCCCTTTGGTTTTACTAAAAGTATCTAGATCAGTTGTCATTTTTTTAGTTTCTGGCATTGAAGCTAAGATTGCTTCATAATCAATAGAGGCAACTTTTTGAGCATTTGCAACTCCTACGGTTACAAACATCATTACTGCTGCAAATAATACACTTAATTTTTTCATAATTAGAGATAAATAATTTATTGTTTTTAAAATTTATTTTGCTTTTTTAGATTCGATACTTTCCATTTTTGTCGTACCTTCTTCTTTCATCATCTTCGCTTTTATTTCTCTTGAATCTTCGGAATTTCTATTGGGTCTGTTTGGTGACTCTACCTTTTTAGATCCCGAATTTTTCAGAAGCAAATCTAATACTTTATCTGTGTAATCATATCTTTTTTCAAGAAAAATTACACTGATGTTATTGCTTTTATCAAGAATGATGCCTAAGCTGTTTTTCTCTGATACGGTCTTGATCGCGTTCCAAATCTGATCCTGAAAAGGTTTGGTTAAATTAGATCTCGCATTGTTAATTTCACCCAAAGAACCAAAACGGTTGTTGATCATGGTTTTTATTTTTTTATCCAGATCATCAACTTCTTTTTGACGTTGTTTTAGTTGGTCGCCGACCAAAAGTACGCGTTCATTTTCCAAGAGCAATTTTTTCTTATCAAACTCTGATTGCAGGGTTTGAATTTCTGTTTGCCAACTTGCGATCTGAGCATTCAGTCGGTCTTCTGCATCTTTATACTGCGGAAGTTTGCTTAAAATATAATTGGTATCGACAACTCCTAACTTTTGGGCACTTAATAGTCCTGTAAAGAGTATGAAGAGCGCGGAAAATAATTTAAACTTTTTCATAGTAAATGTATTTATAAGGTCTGGTTCATCAGGAAGTGTGTTTTCGAACCTGAAGGAACTGTACCATTCAATGTTTTATCGAATCCGTAAGCAAAGTCAAATCCAATTAATCCGAAAGCTCCCATATAAACTCTAATTCCGAATCCTGCAGCACGTTTCAGCTGGAATGGGTTATAGGTACCAAAAGAATTCCAAGCATTTCCTCCCTCTAAGAAAGAAAGCGCATAAATTTTCGCCGTTTGATTCATTGAAATTGGATATCTCAGCTCCAATGCAAAACGGTTATAAACTGTAGCACCACCATAAGGCGTTACATCAGCTGCTTCACCACCAGTGGATGAAGAGTTTTCGTACCCTCTTAATGGAACCAATTCTCGTCCGTCATATCTTCCACCAATTAGTCCTGTTCCACCTACATAAAATCGCTCGAAAGGCGGCGCACCGAGATCTTTATTGTATCCATCAAGAAAGCCCATTTCGGCGGTGCTTCTAAGAACCAATTTACCAACAACTGTATTGTAAATATCGGCTTTTAATTTAATTTTATAAAACTCTAACAATTTATATTTTTCAACCGGTGTGATGTTTGAATAATCCTTTTTGTCAAAGAGGGAATAAGGCGGCGTAAATTTTACAGATGCTTCAATGTTTGAACCTTGCGTTGGGAAAATAGGATCTAATCCTGCAGAGTTTCTGCTTAAACCTACATTGAAACTAAAGTTTTTCGCTGAACCGTTATATTCTGTGGTGTTACCAAACTGGAATGGGTAGTTAGTGAAGTCATAACTTTGATACTGAATCCCAGTGTAAAGGGAGAAATAATCATCCGGCCATCTCAACAATCTGTTTAAACCCGCACTTGCAGAGAAAATATTTAATTTTTGAGTTGCTCCAAACTGATCGGTATATCGTACTAGAGATTGGTTCAAACTTACAGAAAGTGCGGTAGGTTTTTTCCCAAATAACCAAGGCTCTGTGAATGAAATCCCATAATTTTGAAAATACTGCCCTGCTTGAGCTTGAATAGAAAGAGTTTGCCCATCACCTTGTGGTACAGGTTTGAAATCCTTAAGTTTCAAAAAATTTCTAAGAGAGAAATTATTGAAAGTAAGTCCTAAAGTTCCGATGAATGATCCACCACCGTAACCTGCCTGAAGCTGAACCTGTGAAGATCCTTTTTCAACTAAGGTCCAGTGAACATCTACCGTATTATCTTGTGGGTTTGGTGTAATTTGTTGACCAACTTGTTGCGGATCAAAAAACTGCATTCCAGCTAAATCAAAATAGGTTCTTTTGATGTCGCTTTTTGCAAATAAACTTCCTGGTTTTGTTCGCAATGAACGAAGAATTACGTGGTCATGTGTTGTTGTATTTCCACTCCAAGTTACGCGGTTCCAAGTTGCTTTTTCACCTTCGTTAATTCTAATTTCCACATTGATGGAATCGCCCTCTATTGATTTTTCGATGGGAGTTACGTTGGAGAACAAATATCCATTGTTCATGTAAATAGATTTCAAGTCGGAATCGTCTTCTTTACCTCCATCTTCGCCTACTTTTTTGTTGAATCCTACAGCATCGTAAATATCACCGGTTTTGTATCCTAGAATTTTCTGCAAATATTCTGTAGAGAACGCTGTGTTTCCTAGAAAACTGATGTCGCCGATATAATATTTTTTTCCTTCGCTTAATTTAACGTTGATTTCATAATGATTTTTAGGATTTCTCCAAACTGAATCAGATACGATTTTGGCGTCACGGAAACCTAAAGAGCGGTAATAATTAACGAGGTTAACTTTATCGTCATCATATTTTTCTTCAATAAATTTCGAAGGTTTCAAGATTCCTTGTATTCCGAATCTCTTTTGCTTCGTTTCCTTGAAGGCTTTTTTGCGCAACTTCGCATCGGAAACACTTGTATTTCCTTCAAATTCGATATGACTAATTTTTACCTTCTTCCCTTTTTGAACATTAATCGTCCAGTCTACCAAATTCGGATCTTGTGCATTCACTTTATCCTGAATGGTAACTTTGGCATCGGCAAAACCTTTTTTTACGTATTCTTTAGGAATATTCGTTTTCAGGGTAGAAATTAAATTCTGGGTAATTTTGGTACCTGGTTTCAGACCATTATCCTTCGCAAGTTTTTCGCTTTTAGATTTGCCGATTCCTTTTCCGGTAAATTTCACTTCACCTAAATCTTTTAAATCTTGAAGGTTAAATCGCAAAACAATTTGATCACCTTCAATACTTTGAATGTACACTTCGACCTCGGAAAAAGATTGTGTTTCCCACAGTTTTTTAATCGCGTTGCTTATTTTTTGTCCCGGGATTTCTACGCTTTCATTTTTATTAAGACCTGTAAATCTTAAAATTTGAGCGGGGGTATATTTTTTTACACCATCTACAACAATGTCTTTTAGAATATAAGTTCCAGCTTCGCTTTGAGCATGAACAGGATTTTTTTCCGGGGTATTCTGTTCCGGGGTAATCTGACCATAGAAATGTGCCGAAGCCACAAACATGATGATGGGTAAGAATTTAAACTTCATTTTTTAACTTGCTAACTTTCTTTTTTTATATATTTTCGTCGAGCTGTTCACTGGTTTTGCCGAATCTTCTTTCTTTGTTTTGATAATCATCAATACATTTGAAAAAATCTTCTTTACCGAAATCGGGCCACAGAATTTCTAAAAATTGCAACTCTGAATATGCAATTTGCCAAAGAAGAAAATTACTGATTCGGACTTCGCCACTTGTTCTGATGAGCAAATCTACGGGTGGAAAATCTTTGGTGTATAAATGATTTTCAAAAACTTTCTCGGTGATTTGATCTTCTTGAAGCTCACCTGATTTTACTTTAGCGCTGATTTGTTTTACGGCATTTAGAATTTCATCCTGAGAACCATAACTTAAGGCTAAAATTAAATTTCCCCGTGTATTATTTTTGGTAATTTCAACCAGGCGCAACATCTGATCTCTTACCAATTCCGGTAATTTAGCGATATCTCCGATGACGTGCATCCTTAAACCTTTGGAGAATATTTCTTCTGCTTCTAAAAGCAAAGTTTCCGAAATTAGACTCATCAAAGTGTTTACCTCATCATTTGGGCGATTCCAATTTTCGGAGGAAAAGGTGTAGAGGGTAAGGTAAGGAATATTGATTTCGTTACAGGCATTTACCACTTCACGAACTGCTTTTATAGCATTTTTATGGCCAAAAGTACGTTTTTCGCCACGAGATTTCGCCCATCTTCCATTCCCGTCCATAATTACGGCAACATGTTGCGGAA
>ENA-UPXM01002494-UPXM01002494.1-activated-sludge-metagenome-genome-assembly--contig:-NODE-2494-length-21521-cov-3.866207_pt1 | contig 21521 bp, 13 predicted proteins | sample MGYA00238178_ERZ772708 | MGnify/ENA primary metagenome ERZ772708 (study PRJEB29002, sample SAMN05720212) | activated sludge metagenome | isolation source: anaerobic digester from wastewater... | reverse complement strand
CAGTGAACTGCGCTGCTCAGATCGGTCAAACCCGGTTCCTCGAGCCAGTTATCCAGGAGCCGGTGAGAGCGTATCGCCCGGACCGTAGATGCAGGTTTGAGTCCCCCGGCCAGCTCGGCATCGGTGACCCCGTAATCCAAGGTAAAAACCGCACCTGATTTGAGAAGAGAGCAGGCATCGTGCCACCATTTGACCGCAGAAGCAGAATATTCCATCCGGTATCCGGCCGGGAGCTCGTCAACGGCCAGTTTTGCGAGCGCCTCAGGTAACCGGGTCTCCTGTTTTGTGAATTGAAAAACGGCTGGTTCAGCTCCCCGGGTGACTTTGAGTTCGAGCCACTTGCCCGAGGCCTCCTTTTCAAAGAGTCTGCAGGGGAAGGCATCCAGGAGCTCGTTGGAAAAAATAATGGCAGCCAGAGGCTCTCCGTAATCGGAAAAGGAGCCCTTCCACTTCACTTGAGGGAAATCGGCCAGTGTTTCCTGCTGCCAGGCACGGCGGGTCGCCGAGGGCTCAATGATGTGGTATTCCAGAGGAAGGGGGAGTTTGAAATGGGCTGCGTGTTCGAGAATATCCTGAGCCAGGGTGCCCGAATGTGCGCCGGCCTCGATCCAGACCCAGCGGTCCCTCCAGAGGGTCTGTCGCGACCGGAAGAGGAGATGCTCGGCCAGGAGCTTGCCGAAAAGCGGACCCGTCGAGACGCTGGTATAGAAATCTCCGGCTTTGCCCAGCACTCCGGGGCTGCGCTCATAGTAACCCAGCCGCGGATGGTAGAGGGCCAGCTCCATGAAGCGCTCGAAACTGATCGGGCCGCCGCTCTGAATTTCGGCGGCGATTACCTGCCCGAGGTCAGTCTCCGGGCCGCTCGAATCGGCTATTTCATTTTTTTCACTCATGGTTCAGCTCGCTCCTGCGCAAAAAGGATACAGGTGTGCCGATGAATTGAATCCGACAAGCTGAAACTCCAACTTGCAGAGCAGCACCCCTCATCCTCCGGAATCCTCCCATGTTCCTCTTTTTTATCAAGATATTTCTACTTTCGTGCAATGGGCGGGGCGGCAACCGGGTGCAAAAGGTTTTATTGAAAGCGGTTGCTCCGGCTGGTATAAGAGGAGAGCATAATGGCAAGGAGCCGTTTAGATATGGAGCTGGTCAGCCGCGGTTTGATCCCCAGCCGCGAAAAGGCGAAGGTGGCGGTTTTGGCCGGCAAGGTGAGGGTCAATGGTCAAAAGGCGGCCAAACCGAGTGACTGGATTTACCCGGAGGATCAGCTCAGCCTGAGCGAACCGGAGAAATTCGTGAGCCGCGGCGGCTTCAAGCTGGAACATGCGATTCGCTCTTTCGGCATTACGCTCTCCGAGAGCTCCGTGGCACTGGATATCGGGGCCTCCACCGGCGGCTTTACCGATTGCCTCCTCCAGGAGGGTGCCGGCAAAGTCTACGCCATCGACGTGGGCCAGGGGCAATTGGCCTGGAAGCTCCGGCAGGATGAACGCGTGGTCGTCATGGAGCGGCTCAATGCCCGTTTCCTGGATCGCTCCCATTTTGACGTGGAGTTCTGCGGGGCCGATCTTATCGCGGTGGATTGCTCCTTCATCTCTCTTCGGCTTATTTTGCCGCCTCTCATTCCCTTTCTGAAGCCCGGCGGCCGCATCGTGGCCCTGATCAAGCCGCAGTTCGAAGCCGGCAAGGGAGAAGTCGCCCGCGGCAAAGGAGTCATCAGCAATCCGGAAATCCACCAGCGCGTTCTTGAAGAACTGGAAGAATTCTGCAAAACTCTTCCCGGCATCCGTTGGGGCCGGGTCGTGGAATCCCCACTTCTGGGGCCGGCCGGCAACAAAGAGTTTCTGGTTTGTCTGGATATGGAAAAAGGGAGCAATTAACGAGATGAAAACAATTGAAAAAATCGGCATCATTGCGAACCTGGAAAAACAGAACGCCCCCGAAATGATAGAGCAGGTCCTCCGGCAGGCTCGCTCACGGGGATGGAGCTGCGCCGGTGAAAGCTCTATGGTCGGCTGCTGCAACCTGGACGACGTCCGGATTTATCCCACCCCGGAAGAACTGGCCCGGGAGGTCGATCTCCTGGTAGTGATCGGCGGCGACGGCACCATGTTGAGAGTGGCCCGCCGGGTCGCCGGCACAAACGTTCCCCTCCTGGGAATCAATGCCGGACGGCTCGGGTTTCTCACCCAGATCACTTCAGACCAGATACAGAGAGCTTTTGACCAGTTGAAATGCGGAGACTATGAACTCGAATCCCGCTGCCTCCTTTCGGGTGAAGGCAAGATCGGCCGGAAAGAGATTCACGAAATCGCGCTCAATGATATCGTCCTTTCCCGCGGTATCAAATCGCGCATGATTGAGCTGGAAGTCTTCGTGGATGATCAATTTGTCGCACGGTATTTCTGCGATGGGCTCGTGATCTCGACCCCTACCGGCTCAACCGCCTATTCGCTGGCGGCCGGTGCAGGCATCATTATCCCCAATGCGGAGGTTTTTTCCATCTCGCCGATCTGCCCCCATTCATTTCAGAACCGGACCGTGGTGGTCAATAATTCCTCGACGATTACCGTGAAAGTTTGCTCCGAGAAGCTCCAGACAATCCTTTCTGTGGACGGTCAGGAGCACTTCCAAATGAACCGGGGAGACGTCGTTATTTGCAAGCGGAGCGAGAAGAAGATATTTCTGGTTCGTTTCCCGGGTACCTCATTTTTCAGTACGCTTCGGGAAAAACTTCGCTGGGCCGGCTAAATTTTAATTTTTTTGGGGCTCTGACCTTGCCTTCAGCACGGCTTGCATGTAGACTTACCTGTTATGCAAAAAGCTGCTGACAGCTGCTCAACCTCCGGATGCCCTTTCAGAAAATGGTTTTCGATTTTCGTGGGCGTAGTCCTCCTGGTGGCTCTGGCGGCAGGAGCCTGGTATTGGCTGCAAAATGTATCCGGCCGCAAAGCCTGGGAGCACTATGTTCGCCTGGCCGATGGTTGGGTCGATTCGGTGGACGCAGAGGATTTCATGGTCCCCGGTTCCCTCCGGCGCAATTACATCCGGATGAAAGACGTGATACCGCCTCCCATTGCCGACGAGAAGAATTTCGCCACTCATCCCTATTGGGGGTGGATTTTCAGGGCCGCGGCTCACCCGGAAGGCGAGGAGGGTCTGCTCAAAGAACTCACGGGTGAGGCTAAGAGCGATGCGGAGAAGTGGCGTTCCCTCCGGGCCGCGGCTCCCGGTCAACGCGATGACTGGTACCCCTCGATGGAGAAATTGCACCGTGCGGATTTGCCCCGGTTTTTCAAAACCGATTCAAAGGTGAACGGCGAATCGGCAGAGGTGCTCCCCAATCTTGAGGAGGCGCTGAAGCTCTGGGATGACTTGCTTGAGCCAAACCGTGCCGCGGTCGAAGAGCTGCGCCGGTACCTGAAGGAGAGGGCCGAATGCCGTTATCCTATTCAATATAATCAGGATAGCCATGGGCTCTTCCTGGAGCCTCTTCTTCCGCATCTGAAAGGGCTCAAAGACCTGGCCTGTTACCCGAGCGCTTTGGCCCTTATTCATCTTGCCCGTGGGGAATCGACTCAGGCCCAAGAGGATATTCTCTATCTTCTGGACCTGGCCGATACGCTCCGGCGTGAGCCTTTCCCCATCAGTTTGGCGGTCCGAATGGATATCTGCAAAATGGCACTGGATGCCCTCTGGGAGGGGATGGAAGCGGAGGCCTGGAGCGCTGAGCAATTGCAAGAATTTCAGGAACGTTTCGGGAAGGTCAACTTCTGGAACGACCAGAAGCTGAGCATCATGGGGGATAGAGCCGCCCACAATCAGGAGCTTGCCGCGGACCCTCGCCGGATGGATGTGCTGACCCATCAAATCTTCTCATCGCCCGAAACGCATGTCAGGCCGGGTTCGGAAGGTTTCCTCAAAACGGCAAAAATGCGCCTGCGTCCCACTGGCTGGTATTACCGCGAGCTTCTGGAGTTCAACCTCATGATGGATTCCCTGCTCAGTATCTTCGAGGACGAGGACCAGCGCTATAAGCCGATCGAGCTTGTCGAAACCTTCAAAACGCTGAATTACTACCTGAACCCCGACTCGGGGGCAAAGTTTGCCAGACTGATTATCGCCGCCGGAAATGTTCAGGATAATGAAACAGCCTTCCGCAGTGTGGCTTACAATCAGTTTTTGCACCAGGCTGCGGAAGTGGCCTGCGCTTTGGAGCGGTACCGCCTGGCCAACGGGCGTTATCCCTCCTGGCTCAAGGCGTTGGGAGAACTCTTCCCGGAGGAGAACCTTCCCCGCGATTGGGTCAATGACCATCCGCCCCGGATTCGCCTGACCGATACCGGCTACCTGCTCTGGTCGGCGGGCTGGGACCGCAAGGATGAGGGCGGCAGGAGGTTTCAGGAAGCCGGAGCTTCGGCCGAAGGCGACTGGGTCTGGGAAATCAGCCGGTAGATTGATAACGGGGATACATTTTTTGAAATTCGGAGATAGATAATGAAAATTCAGGTAATTGAAGGCGATATCACCCAATGCAGAGTGGACGCCATCGTGAATGCCGCCAACCGCTCACTTCTGGGCGGCGGGGGAGTGGACGGAGCCATTCACCGTGCGGCGGGTCCCGAGCTCATGGATGAATGCAGCGGCCTGGGTGGCTGCGAAACCGGTGAAGCCAAGATGACGGGCGCTTACCGCCTGCCGGCACGCTACGTCATCCACACCGTCGGCCCGGTCTGGAACGGCGGCAACCGGAGAGAAGCCGAGCTTCTGGGCCAATGCTACCGAAACAGTATGAAATTGGCCCGGGAGGCCGGTTGCGCCAGCATCGCCTTTCCGGCGATCAGCACCGGAGTATACCGCTACCCTCTGCAGGAGGCCGCCCGGGTAGCGGTCAGCGCCCTGAGGGAATATCTCCGTGAGAGTGATTCGGATATGGAGGTTTTTCTGGTTTGTTTTGATGCCCGCAGCGCGGAAGCCTACCGCACCGCTCTGAAAGAAAGCTCGGCTCATCCTCAATAATCCCCTGTTAATCAAGTAGTTCCTATTTTTTTGATGCACTCCTTCAGGCCGGGTTGCAGGGGATGTTCTGCGGAGGGGTCCCGGGCGATATTGATCGGCGATTCCCGGTTTCTGTTATTTATTATTTTTTTACCTTGCCATTATTTCGGGGCAGATGTAGAATCGCACCGATGTGGGATTGCAAGGTCTTAAATCGTCTGTTCAACAAGAAGAGGTGAGAAGTCCTGGTAAGGCCCGTTAGAAGTACAACTAAACAGTGAAACAGTGTTATGACTAGAACTAAGTATTGGACAAAAACCACACTGGGACTCGCCGCGGCGGTTCTGGTGGCGGCAGCATCCGCTTCTGCGGCTGAGCTGCTTTTGGATTTCCAATTCAACGAAGGAGAGGGTTTAATCTCCCGGAGTAGTGTTGGAGATGTCACGGTGAGTCTGGGTACGGAGATCGACCCTGCCTGGACGCCTACGGGTGTTCTGGAGGCTCCCTCCGGTTTGCCCAATGATCGGGCCGCCCTCTTTGACGGGCATGGCTGGCTGTACGGCGAGTACAGTGATGAGCCCATAGATTTGACGCAGCCTCTCACCTGGGAAGGCTGGGTCTATGTGGACAAGGAGAACACCAAGGGAATTCAAGATTATTTCAATCTGGGCGATACCCTCAAAATAGGTGTTACTGGTGACCACAACTTTGTGTTCACTTTCCGCGCGATTGAGGATGTTGTTTCCGATATCGTGGTGGAAGCCGATGAAGTCTCGGGCAACTATTGGACCCACCTGGCCTGCTCCTGGAGCCCTACCGGCGGTTATACTGAGGGATCGGGCATCGTTCGTTTCTATCAGGACGGAATCCTGATGCAGGAAGTCGATACGACGAGCCAGTTCCGTCCCTATCAGTCAAATGTTCTTTCGGTTGGCGCCAACAACACGGGCGGCTCGCTCTATCAGGGCAAACTGGACCGCGTCCGTCTGCACAAAGTGCTTTTGGATGCCACCCAACTGGATTCGGATGCAGCCAATCCCAGGCCGATCACGGCTAATACGGTGATCGCCTATGAGTTCAACGAAGAGACCGTACCTTTCCAGAGCGCAACCGCTCCGGCTCTGCCGCTGGAAAGTGGTACTGAAAAGATGGGCGACGTCCGTCAGATTTCCTTCGCTGAGACCACTCCGCCTCGGGATAACGACCCCACCATTACGGATGATTTCTCCGTCTTTGTGGATAATGCCGGTGTGACCGATTATGCTCGCAAGTACGGCTACTTCAAGACCGATACGATTGACTTCGGCGATCAGACCGATCCGAGCTTCTCCATGGAAGCCTGGTTCAAGGGTCTGTCCAAGAGCACCGTCAAGCAGGTCTTCTTCCAGCTTTGGAGCAGCCCTGAGGGTAAGTGCCCGCGTATCGCTTTTGCGATCAGTACCGATTTCACCATCTTCATGACGACGATGGGAATTTTGGATATTGATACCGGCGTCAAAATCCCCGAGGATGGCGGCTGGCATCATATCGCCTGTGCGTATGATCATCCCGCGGGTAAAATCTATGTCTACCTGGATGGCAAACTGGGCGGTACAGTGAATTATAACAGAGGCGTGAACTTCACCCCTCAGGGTGATGGGAACTGGACCCATACACCGGACGTGGACGACAGCAACTGCGGTATGATCGGTGCCGAGCATAGCGGTTATGCTCCTTTCACCGGCTATGTGGATCGCCTGCGTTTCTACAAAGGTGTCCTGGCCGAGGAAGACCTGGATTATGAATATTATGGAGATCCGATCATCGCCCCCATCGTCACAATTCACCCGAGTTCATTCAAGGTTCCCACGGATACGAAAGTAGTCTTCAATGCGAAGATCGTAGGTACCGGTGTCGGCACGACACCCCACGACCTGAACTTCCCGATGAGCTATCAGTGGTATAAAGACGGTGAAGCGGTCGAAGGTGCGACGGGCCCCATCCTTGAGGTGGTTGCCACAGCAGAGACTCTGGGTAATTACAAGATGACCGCCACCAATGAAGCCGGCAGCGCCACGACCAATGAAGGCGCGCTCACTCTGGAAGAGACTCCGTTCGTCTCCGAGATGATCCTGGACTATCAGTTTAATGAAGGTGAGGGTTACTCCGCAGACAGCAGTGTCGGTGGAGAAGCCGCCAGGGCTTCCTTTGGCGAGCCCTACTTACCCGACTTCCGTCCTCAGTCCTCCGATGACACTCCTTCGGGCATTGCGGGCGACAAGAGCGTCTCTTTTGGCGGAATTGGCTGGCTCATGGGTTATACCACCGAGCTCTATGACCTCACTCAACCTCTGACGGTTGAAACCTGGCTCTATATCGATCCGGACAACGACAAGACCTATGAAGGTTTCTTCACCTACGGCCGCACGATTAAGCTGGGTTGCGATAACAATCACAACCTGGTCTTCACCATGTACGGAGTCGTGGATGTTGTCAGCCCGACGATTGTTCCCCAACCGGGTGTGTGGACGCACGTGGCTGCCGCCTGGGAACCGGGCGTCGGTGTGACGTTCTATCAGGACGGCATCCTCGTAGATTATGTGGAAGCGACCGGAGCGGCGCGTGCGCCTGTTGTAGAGGGCGAAGAATCCAACCATTACCGGATTACGGTCGGTGCCGAATCGACGGGTAACCCGACTTGGGGTAAACTGGACCGCGTCCGCCTGCATCGCGGGCTCTTGACTGATGCCCAGCTCGACAGCGACCCGGCCAATCCCAAGCCGACGACGGCTAATACGCTGCTCTCTTTCGACTTCAATGAAGACGGAATGCCTTACTCCAGCTCCATCGAACCGGTTGTGGTTCTGAATCTGGATGGCGGCGAGATAGCTGCCGCAACCAGGATTGTACGGTGGAGTCCCGATAGTCCTACGGGCCAACCGGATGATTATTCGACTTATTTCGGCGGAAATGCATTCGGCACGATTGCCAGGGATTACGTCCAGTTGAACCAGGAAGACCCCAGCTTCACCGTGGAAACATGGGTCAAGGGCGAGCCTCAGACCTCTCGCAGAATTCTCTTTGCGAATTATGGAATGGGTCGTTTCTCCTTCTCCATCAATACGGATTACAGTGTCTTCGCTACCACCTACGGTATTGCGGACTTGAGCTCCACTGCCAAAATCCCGCAGGATGGCAAGTGGCATCACATCGCTTTCACGCTCAATAAGGCGGCAAGCATGATTTACTTCTTCGTGGACGGCGCGCTCTGGGATCAGAGAGCCTACACGGGCACAGTGAATTTCAATGCTGAGAACACAACGGATACGTTCCTGTGCAGAGAATCCAGCGGCAGTTACTATGTCGGTTACCTGGATCGCTTCCGTCTCCACAAGGGTGCGCTGCATCCGAGCAAGCTGGATTACTACAATGTCGATCAGTCCGTTCCTCCGGTGATCGATGGTATCGGCTATCCTGCGGATGTTGAGGTCGGTGAACTGGTTGAGATCACTGCACATGTCAGTGGTACGCCTCCCTTCAGATATCAGTGGTATCGCAATGGCACCGCTATAGAAGGAGCCACAGAAGCGACCTACACGATTGAAGAAGCAGCCCTGACCAATGCCGGTCTCATTTCGGTTGAAGTGAGCAACGATGAGGGCAGCGTAACGAGCCACGAGGTTCCTCTGACCATTATCAGCAGCCCCGGAAACCGCGTCAAACTTCTGGATTTCCAGATGGATGAAGGCAGTGGCCTTGTGACAACCAGCCAGGTCAATGGAGCCGTGGCCAACTTCGGGTTTGATCCCATCCCCGGTGCGGTCACCGCAGCCGCAACTCCTTCCAATCTCCTGGGCGACCTCAGTGTCAAATTCAGCGGAGACGGCTGGCTCCATGGCGAGGCCGAGGAAGAAGTGCTCGACCTGAATGCTCCCTTCACTTGGGAAGCATGGGTTTGCAAATCCGCCAGTGAAAAGACATACGAAGACTTCATGCGCCTGGGCAATACCGTGAAGATCGGTATGAATACTGCCAAGACCTTCCAGGCTACCTTCATGGGCGTGGTGGATATCAACTCCACGATTACCGTGGAAGATGGCGTTTGGGTTCATCTGGCTGCCGTTTGTGAACCGGGTGTCGGCGTGACCTTCTACAAGAATGGTGTCCTGCAGGGCTTCACCGAAGCCACGGGTAAACCCAGAGCTTATGCGAACAACGTCCTCACCCTGGGCGCTGATGCCGGGGGCGGCTCGCTCTATCAGGGCAAACTGGACCGCGTCCGTCTGCACAAGGCAATCCTGACAGCCGAACAGCTCGACAGCGATCCGGTCAATCCCAAGCCGGTTATTGAAGACGTCACGGTTCTGGATTATGGCTTCAATGAAGCAGATCTTCCTTACAACAGCGTAGGCGAAATGCCTCTGCAGCTCGTCAATGGTCAGGAACGGGCAGCCAATCTCTCCAAGCCCGTTTGGAGTGGTCTGGATCCCTGGCAGAGTGAGGAAAACGTAGGGGGCGACTCCCTCTACTTCAACGGCGCAGCCTACGCTGCGTTCAATACTGACGGAGTGGACTTCGGCTACACGACCGACTCCAGCTTCACGATGGAAGCCTGGATCAAGGACTTCGCGGTGAAGACGCGCAGACAGGTCTTCTTCCAGACCCTGGGTAACACGGCCGGAACCTGCCCGCGCCTCTCCTTCTCGATCAGTGCAACAAACGCGGACACCGGTCAGCGCAACGTCTTCCTGACGACGCTCGGTGTTGCCGATATCGATACCGGAGTACCGATCCCCAATGATGCAGATTGGCACCACATTGCCGTGTCATACAACGTGCCGGCCGGAATCATCTATGTTTACATCGATGGTGAGCTTGCCGGAACCAGAATGCAGGCCGGGGGACCGAACTTCAACGCACAGACGACAGACCTTCGCGGTTGCCTGGGTCGCGAATTGGGTGGAGCCAATCCGACGACCGGTACCGTTGACCGCGTCCGTCTCTGGAAGGGTGTCCTGGGTGCCGAACAGCTTGATGTTCCTCCTGGGGAGCCCTTGCCTCCGCCGTCGACACTGAACCTGTTGTGGACGATCGAAGATGGAAATCTGTACCTTGTCTGGGACGATGGAACTCTGGAAGTTTCCAGCCAGGCTGATACAGGCTGGACTGCCGTTGATCAGGAGTCTCCTCTGGTTATACCGCTTTCTGAGCTGACCGGTAGCATGTTCTATCGCCTCGTTCAGTAAGCATCACGACCGCATTTCGATGGTCCTTCTGATTGCAAGGACCGTCGAAATGCGATACGATTGGCCGGTCTGGGGATTTAAACTCTCGGACCGGTCAAACCGGGAGAAGCCCGGGACTTTTATTAGAGACAAGATTAATTGTAGATATTGTACCAAAGGTGAAAACGAAATTACAACAAAACCAAAAAGAAGGTTTTACCCTGATTGAGCTCCTGGTGGTGATCGCCATTATCGCCATTCTGGCAGGAATGATTCTCCCCGCCTTGGGCAAGGCAAAGGCCAAAGCTCAGGGTATCACCTGCATGAATAATCACAAGCAGTTGACTATGGCCTGGAAGCTTTATGCCGATGACAATAATGACACCGTCTGCTTTGCTTATGCGAGCAACGAGCAGTCACAGCCCGCCAATTACACGTTGGGCAAATCCTTTATCGGCGGCGCAATGAACTTCTCAGGATCCAACCCGGCCAACTACGAAATTACCAATAACATTACCCGCAGCCCCCTCCACAAGTATGCGAAGGCTCCCACTATCTGGAAATGTCCTGCTGACAAATCTACAGTCCTGGTGAGTTCCGGTCGTCAATCCGGTGCCAGGCCCCGCATTCGCAGTATGAGCATAAACAACTTTGTTGGCGGCCAGACCGATGACTACGTGAACGTGGATTCAGGCTGGTATGTCGGCTCAGTCAAGCTCTATACCAAGACCAGCTCCATGAGGCGCCCCTCCTCTACGTGGGTCATTCTCGATGAGCGTGAAGACAGCATCAATGACTCGGTCTTCATCGTCGATATGTCCAATATCGCTGATCCGAACTATGACAGTTTTACGATCGTGGATTACCCGGCGGCCTATCACGGCAATGCGGGAGGTTTCTCGTTTGCGGACGGCCACTCTGAAATCAAAGGTTGGAAAGATACCCGCACGGCTCCGCAGTTGAAGAAGGGAGAATTCCTGCAATTCAGCCAGCCCAGCCCGAATAACCCCGACGTGAGATGGATGCGCGAGCGCACCAGCGAACCTGAGGGTCGCTAGACGGGTTCCGTTCCAAAGGCGGTTACGCGAAAACGAGGTGGGGTAATGACCCCCTCGTTTTTTGCTTTTCGGGGCCGTTTCTTCTTTCATTTCTTCTCTCTCAACGCTTGCAATAGAGGGAGTTTCCTGCTGTAATCTTCTCCGTGTTGCAACAAAAGACATTGAGGCAACCGGCTTATCTTTCCGGCACAGGGCTGCATACGGGCAATCGAGTTAATCTGGCGATTTTGCCAGCGCCTGAAAATACGGGGATCGTTTTTCGCAGAACGGATTTGGAGGGTAAGCCGGAAATTGAGGCAAAAATCGAAAACGTCGTAGATACCAGCCGCTCCACGACTCTGGGCAAGGGCAACGTCCGCATTCATACGGTCGAGCACCTTCTGGGAGCGCTCTCGGCCATGGAGATCAATAACGCTTACCTGGAGCTGGATACCTGCGAGCCGCCGATCTGCGACGGCAGCGCCCGGGAGTTTATCCGGCTGATTCAGGTTGTGGGGATTGAACTGCAGGTCGCCTCTATCGAGCCGATTTATCTTTCCTCTCCGATCGAGTTCGCGGTGGGCGATACTCAGATGATGGCCTTCCCTCATGACCGCCTCAAAATCTCCTGCACCAGTGCCGATAAGAAGGGCCGCTTCACCCAGTTCTACAGTCTGGAAGTGACCCCGGAGTCTTACGCCCGGGAGCTGGCATCCGCCCGCACTTTTTGCTTTTACGAAGAGATTGAGGGTCTCATCCGCGGCGGCCTCATCAAGGGAGGTGCTCTGGAAAATGCGGTCGTGATTCGCGAAGATGCGATTCTGACGACCGAGCCGCTCCGTTACGCCGATGAATTTGTCCGTCATAAAATCCTCGATATCGTCGGGGACCTCACACTCCTGGGCAGACCTCTCTGCGCGCACCTGATGGCGGTTAAGCCCGGCCATGGCGTCAATTGCGAAATGGCCCGCCGGATTCTCCGCCAGGCTTCGAGCGATGAGCGCGCGATGGCGGTCTTCATGCCGCCGCCCTCTCAGGAAAAGCCGCTCAAGCGCAGCCTGACGGTGGAGGATGGCAAGGGGCTGAATATCGACGATCTTTTCCAGATATTGCCCCATCGTTATCCTTTCCTCATGATCGACCGGGTACTGGATGTTCAGCCCACCCGCGCGGTAGCCCAAAAGAACGTAACGATCAATGAACCCTACTTCCAGGGGCACTTCCCCCGCAAACCGATTATGCCCGGCGTCCTGCAATTGGAGGCGATTGCCCAGACGGCGGGTATCCTGACCATGCGCAACGCGGAGAATTTCGGCAAGCTGGCCTATTTCATGTCCGCTGAAAACGTGAAATGGCGCAAACCGGTCGTCCCGGGCGACACGGTCATCATCGAGGTCGATATGCTTCGCACACGCGGCAAGATCGGCAAAGCCAAAGGGGTTTGCAAGGTCAGAGATGAGATCGTCAGCGAAGCGGAAGTAACCTTTATGATCAGCGACCCTCTGGAATAAATTATGACAGAAATCCATCCTACGGCCGTTATCGCACCCGAAGCCAAAATCGGCGGCGATTGCGTCATCGGCCCCTATTGTGTCATCGGTAAACATGTGGAGATGGGAGACCGCTGCCGCCTTCACTCCCACGTCGTCATCGACGGCCACACGACCCTGGGCTCGGATAATGAAATTTTCCCTTTCGCCTCTCTGGGCATGAAAACTCAGGATCTCAAGTGGCGCGGCGGCATCACTTATACGAGGATCGGCAACAGGAATACGTTCCGGGAAGCGGTGACCGTCAACAGCGGCACCGGAGAAGGCGAGGAGACGGTAATCGGAGATGACAACCTGGTGATGGCCTATTGCCACGTGGCCCACAATTGCTGCCTGGGGAATCACATCATCGTTTCAAACGGTCTGGCCATGGCGGGCCACGTTATCGTGGAGGATTACGCCGTGATTAGCGGTCTGGTCACGATTCATCAATTTGTAAGGGTCGGGACTATGGCCATTATCGGCGGCTCCTCCAAAGTCAATCAGGATGTGCCCCCTTATGTTATGGCTGATGGAAACCCGGTCCGTCCCAGAGGGCTGAACAAGGTCGGGCTCGCCCGCAGAGATGTTTCCGCGGAGGCTCAGCTCCAGCTCAAAAGAGCTTATAAACTCATCTTCCGCTCAGGGATGAGCCTGGATAATTCGATTCAGGAGCTCGAATCCCAGGGCAGCCTGTTGCCGGAAGTTCAGCATCTGGTTGATTTCGTCAAAAATAGTCCTCGGGGTGTTTGTCGCTAGAAAAGGGAGATTTCATTGGAAAATAACGCAACTTTCACCCGTGCCAAGTGTTCCCCTTCAGGAAACCGACGGTTGAACATCCGTTAAACCAGGTGGACGAAGAGAAATATGTTATCGGCATCCTTAACGACTCTTTTTGAAGACGAGGGCTTAGCGACGAGGGAGGAGTTCTCCCATTGGCTCAGAGCGTGGAGAGCCTCCGTAGACGGGGGTGCCACTGACTCGATGCTCTCCTTTTTTGCCAGGGAGAAGGGTGTTCCCGAAGACGAATACCTCGATAAAGTCGCCCGGATTTTGGGCTGGGAGCGGGTGGACATCCTCCAGGCCGATATTTCCCGCGAGGCCAGCATGAAGATTTCCCCCAAGGTCGCTTTCCAGTTTACGGTCATGCCGATTTCTCTGGAGGAGGATCTGCTGACGGTCGCCGTGTGCGATCCCTTTGATTTATCCATGCTCAACTCGGTGCGCTTTGACGCCCGCTGCATGGTGAAATTCCAGCTCGCTTCGCAATCGGATATCGAAAAGACGCTCAAGAAATATTACGGCGTGGGCGCTGAAACCCTCACCGAAATGGCCGAAGACGACCTCATGGATCTCGATATCTCTTCCGACAAGGAGATCACCGAGGGCGATCAGGATGCCAGCGTCATCAAATTCGTCAACCAGATTATCTGGGAAGCTTTTAAGGATAGAGCCACGGATATTCACTTTGAGCCCGCCGAGGATGAGCTTCGTATCCGCTACCGCATTGACGGCCTGCTCTATCAGACGCCGATGCCGCCCCAATTGAAGCGCTTCCAGGCCTCCATTATCTCCCGCATCAAGGTGATGTCGGGAATGAACATTTCCGAGAAGCGCCTTCCTCAGGATGGACGCATCAATGTCCGTATCAAGGGCGAAGAGATCGATATTCGTGTTTCGACGGTCCCGACGGTTTACGGCGAGAGCGTCTCTCTGCGTCTCCTGACTCGCGGCAAAATCTTTTTAAGTCTCGATAAACTCGGCTTCAATCCGCGCGATGAAATGGCTGTGCGTGAGATCATCGTCAAACCTCACGGCATCTTCCTCGTGACCGGTCCCACCGGTTCGGGTAAATCGACCTCTCTTTACGCCTTCCTGAGCTCCATCAACTCGGTCCATAAACGGATTATCACGGTCGAGGAGCCGGTCGAGTATGAGCTCAAGGGCATTAACCAGATCGCGGTGCGTCCGGATATCGGCCTGACTTTCGCCAAGGGCCTGCGCCACATTCTGCGTCAGGATCCGAACGTGATCATGGTAGGTGAAATCCGCGACCTGGAGACGGCTGAAATCGCGATTCAAGCCTCTCTGACCGGCCACCTGGTTTTGAGTACGCTCCATACCAACGATGCGGCCAGCGCCTTCACCCGTCTGATCGATATGGGCATCGAGCCCTTCCTGGTCGCCACTTCGGTGGAAGCGGTCATGGCTCAGCGTCTGGTGAGGACCATTTGCAAAAATTGCGCCACGGCCCAGAACCTCGAGCCCGATTACCTGAAGCGCATCGGCTACCCGCCCGACGAAATCGAGACAACGACTTTCTATAAGGGAGTCGGGTGCGAGCAGTGCCGCATGCAGGGCTACAAAGGCCGAATGGGTATTTATGAATTGCTCCTGGTGACCGAAGAACTGCGGACTCCCATTCTGGCACGCTCGCCATCGAGCACGATTTCCCAGATCGCCATCGAGCAGGGGATGCGGCTCCTGCGCGTGGATGGTTGGGAAAAGGTGAAGCTTGGGCTGACTACGGTCGAAGAGGTCTTGCGCGTGACGCAGATAGAACAGCATTTGGATCATTTTGAGGAGGCCATCCCCGGATAAGGAACCATGAAGAAGGAGACGAAGAAATCAAAATCGAAGCAGCTCAGGCTGGTGAATTTCCTGATTCCCGGGGTGGTGACCCATCGCATTCAGCAGTTTGATTGCGTGGGGGCCGATTTCAAGGCTCCCCGTTCTCAGGATTGCCCGATTCACCAGAAACCCAAAGAAAATTGGAGCCTGAAAGATTGCCGCAATCTTCTGCGCCAGAAGATCAATGTTTCCTGGGCTGCGGTCGAGGATGTCTTCCTGAAGGTGATTCATCTGCCCGGTGAATCGCCCGAAGAGCTTCGGATGATGGTGGAGCTGCAGTTGGAGAAGATTTCCCCCGTACCCCTGGCTCAGTTGGTCTGGGATATTCAGGTACTTCCCAATCCCGAACCGCTTCCCATGCCCGAGCGTGACCCGGCTCATCCGCAGGAAGTGCTCAACCCGATGTATCGCTATACGGTCGTGGTGCTGATGGCCGAGCGAACCGCCATCGAGAATTTGCTGGCTCTTCTGGAGGAGAGCGACTTCTATGCGGACCGGATCGAGCTGCCTTTCCTGCATGAAATTTTGCAATCCCCGGATACCCGCGACGGGCTCTATATCTACCCGATGCGCAGCGGCTCGAAAAACCTCGCCGTGACGGCCTGGTGGGCTCAGGGCCAATTGCAGAATCTCGACATGATTTATCTGCCGGTCGATGAGGCCTGGAAGAGAGTTTTTCCGATTCAGCTCAACCAGGTGATCTGGGCGGGGCAGTTGGCCGGCTGGCTCAAGGATAAATTCTCCTGGACTCTGCTTGTTCCCGCCGAGGATGATGAAGCGCTCCCGATTGCCGATTGGAATACCCTTCTGACCGATCTCTACGGCGAAGGCAAGCTCGATAAGCGAATGACCGAGCCCGAACTGGCACGCCTCAATTGCTCCTTGATCTGCACTGGCCCTACCGCCAACCTGCTGCCGCCCGAATTTGCCGGCACCTATCGCCAGAAATATGTCGATAAACTCTGGATTCAGGGAATTACCGCGGCGGTGGCGGCATATCTCATTTTCTGCCTGGTTTACTTTGGCGGAGCGACGTTTGTGGACTTCCAGAAATCCCGTACCGAGGCGAAAATCCAACTTCTGAACTCCGATTATCAAACGGCTCTGAAATTGCGCGAACAGCTCGAGTTGCTCCAGTTGCAGCATAGCCTGAAATTTGCCGCATTGGATTGCTACCGGCTGACGGCCGAGCTCCTGCCTCCGGAGCTTAAATTGACCCGATTCAATTTCAACGGAGGCTCTGAAATCTCATACGTGGGTGAAGCGCCCTCGGAGCAGATCGGAGCGGTGACCGCCTTCAATGAGCAGCTCTCCCGGGCCCTTACCTATGGGAATAACCCGGTGCCGTTCTTCAAAAAAGTCAACCCGCCCACTTCGGTCCAGAAGGCAGGAGCGCCGGACACTCTGACCTGGCGTTTTACCTGTGAACTCAATCTGCCGGAGATTAAAACGGAGATCAAAAAGAAATGACATCCTGGTTTAACAGTCTGAATTTAAAACCCCAGGAGCGGCGTCTGGTTATCGGAGTCCTGATCGGCGCCTTCATCCTGGTCAACGTCTGGTTTGTCTGGCCGCATTTCGGCGATTGGGCCAAGAATGTCAAAGCTGCCGAGGAGGCCGAGCTGAAGGTCAATCGCTACCAGAATGAGGTCAATAACATCAGCCGCTACCGCGCCCTGATACGCGAGCTCGAGCAGGATGGCGGCGCGAGGATCGCCGCCGCAGAGCAGGCGGTTCAATTCCAGAAAACGATTCAGGAGATCGCCAATCGCAGCGGCGTGGCCATTAACCGCTACGACCCGGCCAATCCGCGCCGCGGTGCACTGGGAGCCTCGGGCGGTGCCGCCGGCAGTCCGACAAACAGCTTTTTTGAAGAGTCCGGCCTCTCGGTTCAGATGCAGCAGGTGGAAGAAAAAGATTTGGTTCTCTTCCTCTACAATCTGGGCAGCGGCAACTCCAATATCCGCGTGAAGGAGCTTGAGCTCAACCCGCACAATACGGGCACCCGCCTGGTCTGCAAAGCGCTCCTCATCGCCAGCTACCAGAAAGCGCCCCCGGCCAAATCCTCGCAGTTGGCTCCGGCTGCCAAACCGGGCGCCCTCTCCACCAATAACGGAAATGCCCGAAGCAATGTGGCCGCTGCACCGGCTTCTCCGGCGGCCTCCGCGACTAATCCCCCTTTAGATAAACAACCCTCTCAAAGAGCCCCCGGGGCTGCGACGAACGCTGCACCGGCTCCCAATAGATAAGGATACAGTGTCATGACCAAAAAGATTATAGCTGTTTTTTGTGGAATCCTGCTGAGCGCTGCAGCTCTGTTGCCGATACTCCATGGGCAAAATTCGCCTGCCCCGGCCAGGCCTGCTCCTGAACAGCCCCCGGCAATCTCTCCCATTCCCGCTTCCCCGGATGAAGGGGAGCTGGAGCCACCGCCGCAGATTCCCGGCCCTCCTGACGCTCCCTTCCCGCCTGAAGGTGAAGGGGATGGCGAAGAGATTCCCCCGGAAGATTTCCCGGAAGATTTTCCACCTGATATGCCACCTGATATGCCGCCTCCGGATGAACCCGAGATGCCGCCTGCTCCTGCACCTGCCGAGCCGATTCAGAATCCCACACCCGTGCCTGCTCCGGCATCCCCTGTCATGCCTTCACCCGAAAGGACGAGACCGAGTATGACCAACCGTCTGGGTGGTACCGGCAATAGACCCACGGGTTTTGATCGCTCCCGGATGTCGCCTCAAGCCCCCGGAATGCGCGGCACCGGCGGTATGACACCTCCTGCTTTTGCCCCCTCAGCCCAGACGAACAGGTTGCTCTCCGGTGAAACCCTGAATGCCGATGGTACGGCTCAGCCCGGCACGACATCCGCCTTCCCTGAGGAGCAGCCGACGGCTTTTACGACGCTCGAGCTGGAGAACCCCGGTGAAATCATGCCCGTGGGTGCCTGGCAGATTCAGAATATGCCTCTGGATGCCTTTCTGGATGTTTACGCCGATCTGGTCGCCCGCACCGTGATTCGCCCTTCCACGTTGCCGCAGGCCCAGATCAACTTCAAGATGAAGACACCCCTCACCAAGCGCGAGCTCGTGCAGGCCCTGGAAAGTGTCCTCATGGTCAACCAGATTACGATTATCCCCTCGGGTGAGAAGTTCGTGACCGCTACACCGCTAACTGATGCCGCAGGGATGGGCGCCAAACTCAATGAGATGGATATGAAGGAAATCCCCGAGTCGCTCCAGTTCATGACTCAGATCGTCCAGCTCACCAACGCTTACCCGAGCGAAGTAATCGCCTCCATTCAGCCTTTTGCCAGAATTCCCAATGGAATCGTCTCCATCGAAGAATCCAAACTGGTGGTGATCCGCGACTATGCGGTCAACGTCAAACGTATGATCGAGATATTGAAGCGGGTGGATGTCGTCCCGGATGATGACTACAGCTTTAAAGTCATTCCTATCCGCTACGGAACGGTAGAAGATCTCAATAACGTGATGGGCACTCTGATCGGCACCGGCAGTACCGTCAGCGGTATGGGTGCCGCACGTACGACTCAGACCGGTGTTGGCGGCCGCGTCGGTGCCGGCACCAGTACCCGCAGAACCACGGCAACCTCCCGCAATAACCGTGCGAGCAGCGCTTCCCGTCTGACGGGGGCTCAGGTGAATATGCAGCGCCTGGGAGCCGGCGGTGCGGGAACTTTCCAGAGCCGGATGGGCAACATCATGAACCGGGCAGCCGGCGCCAATCAACAGGTCTCGCTCCTGATGGATAGCGCACAGGTTATCCCCGATGAGCGCTCCAATTCGCTCATAGTCTACGCGACCAAGCGCGACATGGAGGTCATCACCAACGTGATTGCACAGCTCGATTTCCTCCTGCCGATGGTCCTGATCGAATCGGTTATCGTCGATGTCGCCTTGGACGATAAATTTGATTTCGGAGTCTCCGCCGCGCAGGTCAGAACCAATAGTACCGATTTCTCCGGTTTTGGAGGAATGTTCAATGGACAGGCTACCTATTCTTCGGCCGTTCGCAATGCGGGCACTCTCACCAATATGCCGGCCGGCTTCAGCTATTTCGGCAAGTTGAATGATGAATGGGAGTTCGGTGTCGCCGCGGCGGCCTCCAAAAATAAGGCGACCGTCTTGCAGCGTCCGCGCATCCTGACGATGCACGGTGTTCCGGCTACTTTCTTTAACGGCAAGAGAATTCCCTATGCCAGCAGCAGCTACTATGGCGGCTATACCAGCTCGGCCAACGTCTCTTTCGATTACCTGGATGTCGGTATCCAGCTTGCGGTTACCCCGTATATTACCCCCAATGGCCTGGTCCTGATGGATATTTCCCAGACGATTGACGAGTTTTCCCTGTGGGTTGAGATGGGCAATGACCTCAAAGCGCCGCAGACCGTCAACCGCGATGCCACGGCCATGATCGCCGTGCAGGACCGCGAGTCGATTATGTTGGGCGGCTTTATCCGTCAGAGCAAGAGCCGGGGCAATTCCGGCGTACCTTTCCTCAAGGATATTCCTCTCCTGGGCTATCTCTTCCGCAGTACGAGCACGGCCAATGACCGCACTGAGCTTCTGGTCTTTATTCGCCCGACGATTTTGGATGACCCGGAGAAAATCCGCGAGTTTTCCGAGGGCGAAAGCAAGACTCTGCCCGGTGCCTATATGGCCCTGCGTGAGTACAATCGCGATACCCGCAATCAGATGATTTCCGTCCTGGAAGAGGAGAAGGTGCTCGATATCAAAGAAAAGAAAGAACTCCAGAAATTCCAGGAGCGCATGGATCAGCTTGATGCCAAGGCATCCAAAACGGATGAGAAACTTGAGTATCGAGCCGGGCGCAGAAACCTCACGGCGATAGATATTCCTTCTACGGATGACCCCGCCATTACTGAGATTGAAGCCAAGTCTCCGATGCCTGAGCGTGGGGAGATTGTTCTCCCGGAGCCTGCGCAATAGGAAGTGAATCGGTACATGGAAAAGCCTTTGAATAATTCAGACGGGACGCGCGAGAGCGCGTCTTGTTCTGTGGACCCATCCCGGCCGCTGGCCCCCTGGCCCCTGCTGGAATCCAAAGTAGTCGGAGATTTCAATATCTTCACCCTTAAATCCAATCGCAAACGCTCGCCGCGCACCGGTGCCGAGGCGACCTATTATGCGCTGGATACGACCGACTGGGTCAATATCGTCGCTTTGACGCCCGAAGAGGAAGTGGTCATGGTCGAGCAGTTCCGCCATGCCACCAATACGATCGAGCTCGAGCTCCCGGGCGGCATGATGGATAAGGGTGAAACCGACCCCGTGGCAGCCGCCTGCAGAGAGCTGCGCGAAGAGACCGGCTATGAAGGCGAGAACGCCCGGCAGATCGGTTGCTGTTTTGCCAATCCCGCGATTCTGACCAATCGCGCTCATACGATTCTGGTAGAGCGTGCCCTCGCCAAACATAAACTGGATTGGGACTCGGGCGAAGATATCCGGATACGGCTCGTGCCGATCTCCCAGCTCGGAACCCTCGTCGCCGAAGGCAAGATCAGGCACAGTATTATTGTTGCCGCGCTTTACTATTACGACCTCTGGAAGAGAGGACTTTAGGCGAGAAGAGGGTTGACAAAAGCGCTTGTCCTGTCTATTCTTTCACTGCTTTTGGGGCCAGCATAGCTCAGCGGTAGAGCATTCGATTTGTAATCGAACGGTCATCAGTTCAATCCTGATTGCTGGCTCCATTTTTTTCGTCTTTTTTCGCTCATTTCGCAACACATAACCCCTTTAAAAACAACATGTTATAACATTACCCGTTTTTCTTACCAGTGGTAGGAAATAAAAAAGCTTGACTTTTGTTATCATTTGTGCAGGGGTGTTATTTCGTGTGTGATTTACGCCAACATTTACGTCAACACGTCAACACGTCAACACGTCAACACGTCAACAAATCTGTGAGCTTAGGGAACCTTCTAGGTGGCAGGGGGCGGGTGCAGGGTCCGCGGAGGCGCACCCGGTCCCTGTGTAATAAGTTTTTCTAATTTCCGTTTCCCACGGCAAAGCATGTAAGCGTGGGTTCAACCGGAATGCCGTGAAAAGTCGCAGCGTTTAGCATAAGTTTTTCGATTGCGG
>ENA-UPXM01002493-UPXM01002493.1-activated-sludge-metagenome-genome-assembly--contig:-NODE-2493-length-21522-cov-7.388550_pt1 | contig 21522 bp, 14 predicted proteins | sample MGYA00238178_ERZ772708 | MGnify/ENA primary metagenome ERZ772708 (study PRJEB29002, sample SAMN05720212) | activated sludge metagenome | isolation source: anaerobic digester from wastewater... | reverse complement strand
CTCGGTGAAAACGGAATCATCATGCTCGACCGCCTCATCGACGGACATCCCGTTCCCGATGAAACGTTCGTTCCCACCGAGCTGTGCGTACGGGAAAGTTGCGGATGTGGTTTGAATCCCGAGTATGTGAACGATGTGGAAGACGCGAACCGCATCTGCCGGTCACTCCACCGGGACTACGACCGGGAAGAACGAAGAGATGCCATTCTGTCCATTATCAGTGAAGGACTGATGAATACCACTACAATGGAACAGCTTTCCGACGTCCTCGCCGGAAGCCTTCCGCGAATCCCCGGAGTAGCAAGTTGCTCGCTGCTGCTGTTCCACACGCCGGGAGCCAAAGATTCCGGCCTCAAACCGGTCATTTCCTGGAACCGTGAAGCCGGCGCCCGTTTCGTCGAGAATCCCGAGAATCAGATTAGTACAAAACCGCCGTTGAGCACCGGCTCACCGTTACGGATTGTGGAAGCACTCAACTTTGGAAACAAGGCCTTCGGATTGCTGGTGTTTGAAATCGATTCAATCATTTTCTCCCTTACCGGAACGCTTCGTGAACAGATAAGCGTTACGCTCAACAATATTCACTCATTCAAGCGGATAGCTGCACTCAACCGGGATATGGCACAAAAAGTTGACCGTCTCACGGCGCTGAGAAGTATCGACCTCGCGATAACCAACCGGAGTTCAATGGAGCGTCTCATGACCGTACTCCTTGAACAGATAATCGTTCAACAACAGGTTGCCGCCGCGAAAATCACCATCTTTGATTCCGAAACCGATGAAGAAACCTTCAGCGTATCAAAAGGCCTCTGGGTCCCGATCCCTCCGGACCATCAGCCCCCCCATGATCAGGAAATATCCCTCCCCGATACCGTAGCCGCGGGAGATTCCCGTTTCGCGAAAATCCTGCGTGAAACCGGTATCCGGGCTTATTTCTCCCGCCCGCTCATGATTCAGAAGAACTGTGTGGGAACTGTTGAACTTTTCAACCGTTCGCCGCTGCTCAAGGATCGGGACTGGTTCACCTTCCTCGATACACTGACCGGACAAATCGTCATTGCCATAGAGAACATTACGCTGTTCGAAGGGCTCCAAACCGCGAACAACAACCTCCGTTCCGCGTACAACACGACTATCGAAGGCTGGTCACGCGCCCTGGACATGCGGGACCATGAAACGGAAGGCCATTGTATCCGGGTCGCCAGAACGAGTGTCGAGCTGGGCAAGAAACTTGGTCTCGGCGAACAGGAGCTTGAAGCCCTGTACCGGGGAGCGCTCCTGCACGACATCGGCAAAGTCGCCATTCCCGACGCCATCTTGCTCAAGCCGGGCCCCTTGACGGAAGAAGAGTGGCAGATTATGCGGCTGCACCCGCAATATGCCCATGATCTCCTCGCTCCCATAGATTTTTTGCAACCCTCAATCACCGTACCCTGGCGGCATCACGAAAGCTGGGACGGCAGCGGCTATCCCGGCCGTCTTGCGGGAGAAGAGATACCATTCTTTGCACGGATATTTGCCATTATCGACGTATGGGACGCCCTCTCCAGCGATCGCCCGTACCGGAACGCATGGCCGCCGGGAAAAGTACGTGAATACATTGCGGCCCGGGCGGGAACCCAGTTTGATCCGGAGATTACCCGGGTATTTCTCACAATAGATTTTTAATACTTATTTAATATATTTTCACGGACTTGTTTGATATCGATATCAATTTGAAATACAGTATATATAGAGTGAAAAGTGTTTCACGGGAGGATTTCATGAAGTTTTTCAGCACGCTCTTTTCTGTTGGTGTACTTGTCCTGACCATTTCAGCCTGTGTCAGCTCATCGGACATGTATCTTGCAAAGAATGTCTCCGATGAGGCAAAGGCCGACTTTCTGTACAAGCAGGGCGTAGACAATTACGAGGACCTTATTGTCCAGAAGAATGATGTTAGCGCCATTTCCCGGGTACGTAAATTTTTCGAGCATACGCTTGTTCTTGACCCGCTGCATCCGCAGGCTCAAACCTACATAACCCGAATTGACGATTACGCGGACCGCCAGTTCAACCGCTACATGGAACGCGCGAAAAAACTGCAGGACAAGGAAAACCGCTCCGCAACGGAAGAATACGACATGGTCTACGCGGTTGCCCGTGCCGGGGAAATCAAGAGTTTTGACAAGGATCTCCTCCGCCTCAAAATGAATACCCGCGAATCCCGGAACGCCATCGTTGAACGGCGGATTGGCCCCTTGCTCGTGCATGAAGAGAAGATCCTGGCGGAAACAAACCCGAAAACCCTTGCCGTCCTTGTTCCCGAAGCAAACCGCCTGATGCATTCAATTGACAGCGTGGACCCCGGAAACGGAACGGTAAAAAAAACCAGGGCGACGATCGGGGACCACATCGGAACCCTGGCACAGCAAGATCTGGAGAACGCAAAAACACATCTGGGCAATAAAAAATACGCCGACGCGGAAGCGTCCCTCATAAAGGCGGAAAAAACCGTCTCCGGATTTGACGCCCCCGTAAAAGATGAAATAGCCCAGCTGAAATACACCGTCTACATGCGTTGGGGTACCGCCCACTACGACGCAGGGCGATTTGACGCCGCCGTGACCCGCGCGAATCAGGCATTGGCCATACAACGAACCACCGAAGCCGTCAACCTCAAGGCAAAAAGCCGCCAGCAGGCATCCGCCCCCGATTACGACGGGAATATTTCCGCCATCATCTCCGGCATTGACACTTCGATTGCCAAAGGCAACCTCCTTGAAGCATGGGATACCTGTAACGCCAACATTCCCCGCATGAAACAAAAAACAAACCAGGACAAGCTGGCAGCCAAAAAAACAGAAATTCTGGCTGCATTGAAGCCGGTGTATACCGCGGGAATTGATGCCTACAACGAAGAAGACTATGAACTGGCACAGGACAAGTTTTCCCAGATCGTCGAGATTCAGGCTACCTACGAGCAGGCTCAGGCGTATCTGGACAGAGCAAACAGCAAATTGCGTGCACTCTCGGGCTCGAACTGAGCCAAACGGAGCTTAACATGAAAGCGAAACAGATCATTGCCCTTATTCTGGACGGACTGGGCGCACTCCTTTGTATTGCATGGTTGTTCTTTCCGGTAGCGCCGGGACCGGTTGATCTGCAGAATGGGGTACAAACCATTCAATTTGTACCCTACAAGATGGTCATGCAAATAGAGGAACTACACGCACCGCTGCTCTTTACGCAGTTGCTGTACGCAATCTACTTTGTTCCTTTGCTTGGACTCTATCGTCTTGTTTCCTTTTTCTTCCTCAAAAAACTCGGCTGGCTTGCGACTCCGGGAGGCACCTTTCTCAGTATACTGCGTATACTCGCAACCATATGTGCCCTCTATACCTATGTACTCCCGCTCCTTTTGTACGCGGATGCCATGACCTGGTTTGCCAGGATACAGCTTGAATCCCTGATTTCCATCGGTGTCATGATCATCATACACATAATCTCGGTTATCGCCCTGGCAAAGACCATAAACAACCACAATCCCGTGTACCGGGAATACCGCGAATTCAAGAACAATGAGTTTGCGGCCACAAGCAACGGGTCAAAGCGCAAAGCGGTGTCGGCGGTTGAAGTACTGTTCCGGATACGGACAAAACTCTTCTTCGCGTTTATTGGCGTAATATCCCTCATCCTCGTTCTCCTGAGCACCCTGCTCCTCAACAACTACCGTACGACACTGTTTCAGGCTGTGGGAGACACCGCGCGAAGCCAGGTTGAACAGGCCAGCGCCAGTTACCGGGTGAATCTCGGAGACTCCATCGCGATGTTCGAGTACCTGAACCGGCAGAATGAACTGAACAAGGGCGCGGAGTTTTCCTATGAAAGCCTTGTGCTGTATACCAATCTGAAGACCCCGGTGTATCTTGACGATCTGGACGGCAACACCCCGGATTTCCCCGCGGAGTTCTCCCTTTCCTTCCCCGGTGAACAGTACCCGCCGATGCCCGCATTGCCGGGAACAAACGCTCAGGCCCTTGCCCGTCAGTACCTGGACACCCGGAGTGTAACCACCGTCCATGATGTGGACGCGCGCACTTTCAGCTACATTGGCCCCATTACCATGACCGAAACGGTCCGTTCCGGCGAAGACAAGATCCGGCGGGAACGGCTGCTCGGATTCTCCGTCATGATTTTCTCCGGAGACGTAATACTCAGGCCGTATTTCAAGACGCAAATATCGGTCATCGTCTTTACGATGCTCTTCCTGTACCTTGCCATCATTCTGACCTACCTCGTCGGCAACTACATTGTTAATCCCCTGCTGTTCCTGAGAATGAATGTACGAAAGATTTCCGATGTGCTTTCCACCATGATAAGCGGACAGTCACGTGTTTCATCATCGTCGCTGGTATACAAGGACTGCGTTACCAGCCGGGACGAGATCAAATCTCTTTCCTCCGAGATCAACGACATGGTCACCGTTATTCGCGGCATAGTACCCTACATATCCGCATCAACACTCAAACAGGCAAAAAAAGGAATGACGTCCACAACACGCAAGGAACTTACCTTCCTGTTCACCGACATACGCGGATTCACCACCCTCTGTGAAGGCATGCAGCCGGAAGAAGTAGTCGGAATTCTGAACAGCTATCTGGATCTTGAAACGGAAATAATCCTGAACAATCACGGTGATGTGGATAAATTTGTTGGCGACGAAATGATGGCCTTTTTCGAAGGACCGCTCAAGGAACTGAACGCCTGCCGTGCGGCCATGCAAATCCGCCATGCGATGATGGAGGAGAAGGAACGGCGTGAAAAAGACGGCCTTCCCATCGTGGCAATCGGTATCGGTATAAACAGCGGCGACGTGGTTTTCGGCTCGGTTGGAGCCCGCGACCGCATGGACTTTACTTCGATAGGAGACACTGTCAATCTTGCCGCGCGCCTTGAAGGAGCGAACAAGGCATACGGATCGAAGTCCATCATAACCGAAACCGTATACAACAAGATAAAGGGCAAATTCCTTTGCCGGGAACTCGACTTCATCGCCGTTAAAGGGAAAAACGAACCGGTCAGGATCTACGAACTTCTTCAGGAAGTTCCCCGGGCGCAGCCAAAACTGGTTGAGATAAAAAATCTCTTTGAAAAAGGACTTGAAGCGTACAGATCACGAAACTGGGCAAAGGCGACCACCGCATTCCAGAAAAATGTCGACCTGTACGACGACACCCCCTCGAAGGTCTATCTTGAACGCATAGAACATTTTTCGGCGAACCCGCCACCGAGAGGCTGGGATGGAGTGTTCCGCATGATGGTCAAATAAAAAAAGCCGTCCGGCTCTGCCGGGCGGCTTTTCATTTGGGGAGAACCATCGATCAGATATGACTCTTGATAAGTTCAACAATCTTTTCTTTGGCGATAAAACCCACGGAACGCTCTACGGCTTCGCCGTTCTTGAATAAAACCATGGTAGGAATGCTTGAAATGCCGAATTTCACCGCGAGATCCTGCTCATCATCCACATTCACCTTGGCAATAATTGCCTTGTCGCCAATTTCCTTCTCTGCTTCTTCCAGAACAGGCCCCAGCATCTTGCAGGGACCGCACCAGGGCGCCCAAAAATCTACAAGAACCGGTTTATCCTGATTGATAACCTTATTAAAACTTGCTCCGTCGGTATGAAGAACTGCCATACTGTGCCTCCTTGATTGGTATATACTAAGTATATAAAACGATTCATCTTTTTGCTGTAACTAAATCACATATCCTGCAGGAATACGTTTCAACAATTTTGATAGCAGTACTTACAGAATCCCCAGAATATTCCTCGAACCCGCTTTAACCCAGCGCGGAGAGCCTCCCCGGGAAACCAGCTTGCCCGCATCCGGGTCGGCAAGTTTATCCGCCAGCCAGGTGGCATCCTCAGTATCATCCCCGTCGCCAAGGCGAATGAGGGGACAGGAAACATGAGTCGAACCCGAGGAAGAAAAATATGCCGATGTTTCTTCCGCGAGCCGGATAAAAGCGGCTTCAGCCAGGGCAAATACGGTCTCGGAAGAACCGGGTAAAACTGGACGCGACGGGAAAGGCCGAATGGCAAAGAATATCCGTCCCTTTTTCTGATGAAGAAACAAGGATGCAAGCTCACGGACCAGAAAGACATAACCGTCAATATAGTCATCAAGCAATGCGGGGACTGATTCAAGTTCTCCGGAAAGAGAGGAGATAAAAGCCTGGGCATCATAAACCAGCAAAGCGCTGTCCAGCGACAAAAGGGTGTTCCGTGTTTCAAGGAGCACTGTTTTGGCGGATAGTTGGGACCGGCGTGTCCAGGAGATCTCGTGCAGGGCGGGAACTGCCGAAGCGGAGCTCGCCTCCAGGCTGCCAGCTTCCCCGGAAGCCGCGGTATGAACGAGCGCTACCGCGGCGTTCTTGTTCCGAAGCTCACCGGCAACCATACCGGCAAAGGGAATGCTTTTGTCACAAACAAGGATGCGTTCACTCATGGTTTCAAGTATAGCGGGACTTTTGCTCATAGAACAAGTACATTCAACAAGGAGCGCCGCATTTCATCCACGGTATACGGTTTTTTAAGCACCCCTTTGAACCCGTGCTCTTTCCAGTGTGCCAAAACCGGATCATCCGAGTAACCCGACGAAACAATGAGCACGGCGGCAGGATCCTTCGTCAGAATTGCGGCAGCGCACTCCTGCCCGGACATGCCTTCCGGTACTACCAAATCCAGAATTGCGGCATCATACGGTGTATCCGATTCAAAGGCGGCGGCGTACTTTTCGCATGCTTCTTGCCCGTCTTTCGCGATATCCACCGCATATCCAAACGATGCAAGCAATGAAACAGCGGTCGCTATGACTTGTTCGTCATCATCCATAACCAGAATGCGAAACTCCCCGTCCGGGGCCGCGGGTATTTCAGGTAGTGCCGATGCGGGCTCTTCATCCATTGCGGGTAACAGCAGGGTAAAAGTAGTACCCTTGTACGGTTCAGATTGTACTTCGAGCGCTCCGCCATGATTTTGAATAACCGAATAGACGATGGAAAGCCCCAAACCGCTTCCGGTTTGCTTGGTGGAGAAAAACGGATCGAAAATTTTCTTTACGATCGCCTCGGGAATTCCGCATCCGCGATCATGTATTGCGATCTGAACATACAAGCCCCGCTTTACCGGTTTCGAGTCGAGACCGTTGGGACGTGCGCGCGCGGAACGGCTCCGGTAGTCGCACACAGTACAGGCGATGTCGATAAATCCGCTGTTGTCCATTGCCTGGGCGCCGTTTTTTACCAGATTTGTCAGTACCTGACCAATCTGGATACGGTCCACATGGAGCGGCGGCAAGCCAGGCTCAAAATTATACAGACAGGCGACCGAGGTCCCATCCACGGCAAGCATGGAAAACTCGGTAACAAGTTCACGGGTGTCGTGAATCCCGAGAACGGGCGCTCCTCCGCGGGAAAAGGCCAAAAGCTGCCCGGTTATTTCACGCGCCCGAAGACAAGCCTGTTCTGCGCGCTCTACGGGATCCCGTGCCTGTTTGTCCGTAATCCGTATTTTTGCCAGCCCGATGTGGCCCAGGATAACCGCGAGAATATTGTTGAAATCGTGGGCGATCCCGCCGGCGAGAATTCCGACCGTTTCCACTTTTTGCCGACGCATGAGCGCTTCACGCATTTCCTCTTCCGCGGTGATATCCGAAGCCGAAAGCATGATCCGGCGGGAATCATTCAGGTCAAAAGCAACAGCGGAAAGACGGCACTTTTTAACCCGCTGGTTTTCGAACGTGATTTGAGCCGAGAACTCTGATACGCTTCCTTCCTGCCGGATCCGTTCAGAAAAATCCTCGCGGGACATGTCCGCAAAATCAAGTCCGGTATCTCCGAGCGTTCTTCCCTCCAGCATTGACGTTTCCATCTCGAGGATATTCTCCATTACAGGATTTACGTCCGTTATCCGGAGGGTGTCCATATCCAGTATAAGAATTCCGGTAGGATTGAAAACGAACAAACGTGAAAACTTGCTTTCGGAAAGGGCCAAATCGCGCGCGGCATATTCCCGATCCGAGATTTCCTTTATCAGCTGTTGAGTAATCCGCATGTCCGTTGCGGAGATTATATAACCTGTTGTTTCATGCGACAGATCCACAAGGCAAACGACCCGCAGATCCACCGGGACTTCCTCACCGCTGCGGGTTGCGAGTATCGCGTCTATGGACGGACTGCGCCGATTCTGGCCACCCGTATCGTGCCAGGCATGCTCTTCCAGCCATTCAACCCGGTTACGCGGCGAAAGATCACGGTGAATCACGAGCATCTCAACTCCGTGCCCTATCAGCGCGATTGAGCTGAATTGGGTAACGTGATAGCCGCGTCGGTTCATCCGGACAATAGAACCCTGTGAATCGACAATAATGACAATGTCAAAAACGTTATCAAGAATGAGTTTGTTTTCAGTATTGGTAAGATTCCTGAATATTCCCAGATGATTAACCGCGAAATGAATAACCACCATCCAGAATGCGAGAACCCAAAACAGGCCGGAAACCGAATGGAAAAAGGACACAATGGTTCCGAAAGTGAAGAAAAAAATGAGAATGAACATCCATTCACCGTCCCGCCGGGCCCGGTCGTCAGTAGCGTTGCGAATCCACATCCGCAGGAAGTTCATTGAGTAATACACAACAACAGCAATTCCCGGAATCACCAACAGGGCAAGCCCTGCAGGACGGGATACGAATACCGAAGCAAGCGCCACCGGCGGAATCGCGGCGTAGGACAGGTAAAAATAGCGTGATCGGCGAATCGCGGTCATGTCGACCAGAAATGAAAGGTAGACCAGTACCGCGGTCCAGCACAAAAGCGCGAAAACCATTTCACCCATGAGCGGATTTACTTCCGGGACAAAACGGGGCGCCGTGTAAGCAGCAGCGGTTCCGGCAAGGGTCAAACAGAGCGCGGCAAAACGGGCCTGTGCGGATGACCGGTCCCGATGCAGCAAATTCAGCAACACCAGCACAAGGAGAATGAATATAACCAGACTTATGCTGATCAAGAAAAACAAACTCGTCATTACAGCTCCGATTGACGGGAGGGAATGGTTCAGGTATCCTTTACTCCATGAAAATCTGGATCAAATACCTCGCAGGGGTTCTTATCGGCATTGCCTTTGCTCTTGTCGCACCGCACCAAAACGCTTCTTTCGCATCCATCGTTGAATACCTCGCGGAGCTCGCGATACAATTCGGACGGTATTCCCTCTATCCGTTTGTTTTTTTCGCATTTTCCCTTGCTGTATTCGAATTACGCGAAAACAGAACCCTGTTGCGGCTGGGGGCCATAACCTCCGGAGTCATCATTATAACCACAATTCTTCTTGCCGTCACGGGCCTTGTTTCCGTTCTTGTGACAAATCCGTCCAGAATTCCGATATTCGTCGAAGGGGCCAGTGAAACGGTCGCCGTGGGGCTCGGCGAGTCCATTATGAGCCTGTTCCCCTCAAGCGCGTTTGAAGCCTTTATGAACGGGCTGTACATCCTTCCGCTGTGTATCCTGGCCGGTTTTGCCGGGGCCGGTTGTGCCGTGGACAAGGTGAGCGCGAAGGCCACCCTCGCCCTCTTTGACTCCCTGGTGCGGGTCGCCTATTCAGTCATGACGTTCTTTGTCGATATCGTCGCGGTCGGAATGATCGCTCTGTCCGTACACTGGGTAATCCAGTTTCGAGACATGCTCGCATCCAGGGCCTTTACCGACTTTGTCTTTCTTCTGCTGTTCATACTCTTTTTTACCGCGGTAATTCTCTATCCGGCCATAATCCGCTTTGTATGCGGCAAGGGAAACCCGTACCGGATACTGTACGCGTCCCTGGCCCCAATGCTTGCGGCCTTTTTCTCCGGGGACGCCAACATGACACTTCCCGTCCTCTTTCGTCATGCGAATGAAAGCCTCGGAATCCGGCGAAGAATTTCGTCGATTACCCTTCCGATGTTTTCCATTTTCGGTCGGCCGGGCACCGCGGTTACCGTTACCGTCAGTTTCATCGTTATCCTGAAGTCGTATTCAAGCCGGGGCATTCCGTTCCCGGACATGTTCTGGCTCCTGGGAATCGCGATTCTTCTTTCCTTTGTTCTCGGACGGATTCCGTTCGGAGGAGCGTATATTGCACTCGCGGCGGTATGCGCCCTGTATGGACGGGGATTTGAGGCGGGCTACCTGATCCTGAAACCTGCGGCGTTCTTTATTGGCTCGGTTGCCGCGGCAATCGACGCACTCACGGCCATCATGGGATCGTATGTGATAGGGAAACGGCTCAATCAGGTCAGCACCCGCGAACTCCGCTTTTTCATCTAGGTACTGCTACCAAAATTGTTGAAAAAAATCAGGGGTGATGGATAACTTCCCGGGGCTTTGAACCGTTTGCCGGTCCCACAATGCCCCGCTGTTCCATCTCCTCTACGAGACGGGCGGCACGATTGTAGCCTATTTTTAACCGTCGTTGGATATACGAGGCCGACGCTTTGCCGGCGAGAAGCACAATTTCCAGCGCCTTGTCGTATAACGGGTCATCTCCGTCGTTAAAGAGGGATCCTTCAAGCGGTCCATCATCTTCATCGTCAACAAAGATTTCTTCGTCAATATAGTCGGGTTCTCCAAAGGTCTTTACTACTTCGACAACGCGTTCAACTTCCTCTTCGGACACATAGGCGCCCTGGATGCGCACCGGGAAGGGGTCGGTCGCGCTGGTATAGAGCATGTCTCCGCGTCCGAGGAGCTTTTCGGCGCCTACCTGGTCAATTATGATGCGGCTGTCCATCTTTGACGCGACCATGAATGCAATGCGGCTCGGAATATTGGCCTTGATAAGCCCGGTAATAACATCGATGGACGGGCGCTGTGTTGCCAGAACGAGATGGATGCCCACCGCGCGGCTCATGGCGCACAGTCGGGCGACGGTGGATTCGAGTTCTTTTCCGGTCGTCGCCATCAGATCGGCGAATTCGTCGATAATGACGACGAGATATGGAAGTTTTTCCGTGGCAATTTTGCGTTCCAGAATACGGCGGTTATAGCTTTTGATGTCCCGCACGCCCATGGAGTCCAGAAGGGCGTAGCGCCGTTCCATTTCGCACAGACAATACTGAAGCGACTGAAAGGCCTTCTTCGGTTCGGTGATAACGGGCGACAGGAGATGTCGGATATCGTTGTACAGTTTCAATTCAACAATTTTGGGGTCAATAAGAATGAGCCGGACATCTTCGGGAGAGCGTTTGTAAAGAATCGAGCAAATTATCGAGTTAACGCACACCGATTTTCCCGATCCGGTAGAGCCCGCGATGAGCAGGTGCGGCGTTGCAGCAAGGTCCAGCAGCTGGGCTTCACCGGTTATATCCTTTCCGAGAATGACCGGGATTTCCATTTTCTTTGATACGGGATCGTCATGTTGAATTATTTCCCGAAAACTGACGATTGCCCGTTTCTGGTTCGGTACCTCAATACCGACGGCGTGCTTTCCCGGTATGGGTGCCACGATTCGCACGCTGGACGCGGCAAGGCGCAGGGCGATGTTGTCCTGAAGACCGACGATTTTTGAGAGTTTTACGCCCGGTGCGGGGAGAATCTCGAACATGGTGATGACCGGTCCCTTTCGGATTCCGGTTACGTCGGCTTCTATGCGGAATTCGTTCAGGGTATCCTTGAGGGCCGCCGCGGCCTTTCGGGTAGTATCATCCACAACCCAGTACTCGCCGTCGGGATAGGTATTCAGGATATCGAACGGGATGCTGTAGTTTTTTGAGCGGCGCGCGGCGGGAACCGGGGCGGTAGGGGCGAGAGGCGGCACGGTAAGCACTTCCGGCGTTGTATCCGTACTGTCAATCCCGACCAGGGTGTCTTCATCGGAATCGTCGTCTTCCGAATCGAAGATATCGGCCGGATCGAAGATATCGGCCGGATCGGCGAAATCCTCCGGATCCATGAGTTCATCACGTTCGTCGGCATCGTCAAACGTCTCGAGTTCGGCGGTATCGTAGGCGTCAAAAGGCCCGGCGTTTTGGCCGTCATCAGCAGGTACGGCCGGTTCGTCAAAAAGATCGCGGGAAGAAAAATCGTTGTATTCCGGCACTTCTTCCGGCAATTCCTCCTGGAATTCCTCGGAAAAGTCCTCCACGGTGTCTGTCAGGGTATCCGGTTCATCATCAAAGTATTCAAAGGCGGGAATTTCCTGTTCAACCGCAAGTTTCGTCTTGCGGAGTTTTTTCTCACGCTTTGTAAAGAATTTGCCCAGCGAAAAAAGCCGCGGACGGCCGCCATGCAGCAGCCGGTCAGTCAGGTTAAGAAGGAACAAATATTCAAGAGCGACCGCGACAAGGGCGGTAAGGGCAATTCCGCCGCCGGCAATCGGCGCCAGGGAAGACGTTGCACCGGAAAGACCAAGCGCGCCGTAGAGTTTCTCAGCGCCGGCAATCGTAAAAAACGGTACAAAGGATCCGGCGAGCAGGATACCGCTCCGCGGGCTCCAGCCGGGTATGACGAGGACAATGGCGGCAAACAGAAAAAAGAGCGGTACAAGAAACGCTGAAAATCCGTACACGGAATACAGCATGTGTCCGGGGACAGCGAACGCCGAAACGGTTCCGTACAGGGGAAAAATCGCAAGCAATATGGAGACAGCCAGCAGTGCAGCACCAACGAGCAGGATGATTCCGCCAATCATGGTGAGGCGGACCGTCCATTGCCGGCTTGTGTGGTCATTCATCATGTAAACTCCAGAATTAGTTCTCTTTGCGGCGCTATCTTATCCGGGGAAGAAATAGACCGCCAGCGCGATTCCCGCCGGTATAAGGTATACCGCAAACCAGCCGAGTTTTCCGCGCTGAATGAGTCCCAGAAGGAATTTCAGCGACAGATACCCAACGGCGAAGGCGGTCAGCATGCCGGCCGCCAGGGCGGCAACGGGAACATGGCTACCAAGAGTATCGGCAGATTTAAGCTCGAGTATGAATGCCGCAAGGATGGCCGGGATTGAAAGAAGAAAGGAAAACTCCCCGGCTGTTTTCCGGTCAAGGCCGGCAAAAAGCGAGGCGGAGATAGTGCTTCCTGACCGCGAAATACCGGGTATAACCCCGATTCCCTGGGCCAATCCGATTACGAGACCCTGTACAACACCGGGAACCGCTGTTGTCCGGACAGACACATGACGACCCGAAACGAATAAAAAGATACCGGTGATGACAAAACAGCAGGATATGAGAAAGGGCGAAAAGTCGCTGACCAGGTCCTTGAGTAAAAGTCCTGCGACACCGGTTACGGCGGTTCCGGCAATAAGCGCCAGCAGCATGGACTGGTCGGAACTGTCGGTTTCACGAGGCTTTCTGATAATCCAGCGGACGGCAACCATGAAAAGTTCGGCAATACGCCGCCGGAACACCAGGCATACAGAAGCCAGTGTAGCCACATGGAGAAGAATGTCGAAAAGAAGCGGTGATTGCTGTTCGGCAATGAAGCGGGACGCTATTGCAAGATGGCCGGAACTGGAAATGGGTAAAAACTCGGCAAGACCCTGAATGGCGCCCAGTAAAACGGCTTGTACTATGGTCATGATGGTGCTCCGTAATCAGAATAATTCCCGGATAATGTCTCCGGGTGACTTTTGGTAGTAAAGATAGCCGTAAACAATCGATGCCGCAAGCACTTTCCGTCCGTATCCCCGGGTTTCCGCGAAGGGCAGACTCTCCAGGAACAGGACCGGGTCGAGATCGCTTCCCGCCCTGAACCAGGACCGGACCCGGGAAATACCCGCGTTGTAGGAAAAAAGCGCGGCCATTACGTTCCCGTCGAGGCGTCGTACAAGTTCAGCCAGATAAAAAGCACCGAATTCCAGATTGGTCGCGGGATCGGTGAGGTCATACTCTGATACTTTCAGTTTCCGTGCAATGTCGCCTGCGGTTGGCCGCATGAGCTGGGTAAGCCCGACGGCTCCGGCATGAGAAACAACCGACGCGTTAAAAAAACTTTCCGTGCGTATCAGGGCGTACAGAAGATACTCCGGAATACCGTGCTTTTCTGCCGCTGAAGAAACTTCTTTCAGCCACGGACGGGGATAGAGACCGGCGAGCTGTTCATCGGTAACCGGGCCCGGTTCCGCGCCGACGGCAAGAACCATGAGCCGGAGCGCGTCGGTGTGATGCCCCGCCGCGGAAAGAGAACCGGCAAGCTCCATCGCGAGAGGAACCGGCATGTCCGGGAAAAACTCCCGGGCAAAGGGATATACGTCTGATTCCCGCGAGTAGCGCAAAAATCCCCGGCATACCGCTTCCAGAGCAGATTCCCGGTCCGGATTACCTTCCGCTGCGGCGGGCTCTTCGGCATCGTTCCCGGCAGGATGACTAGTGCCCAGAACCGGCGCAGGCGGAAGCGCATCCAGTTCCGCCGAGGCGAGCATGCGGTAGTACAGGGATTCATGATCCTCTGAAAAAGCGGTCTGATACGCGGATTCGGCCTCGTCGGGAGAAAGCACTCCGGATTTCGCGGTGATGTAGGCTATGCGGGCCCTGGTTTCCCGGTCAAGATAGGGTTCGAGTGCCGTGTGGAGTTCGGCAAGACCGGTAAAATTCCTGTTTTGAACCAGACGTACAATGAGCCGGTCCAGTATTCCGGAAAAGAATGAAGGATCATCCCAGCCGGACGCGAATTCGGCAAGGTCCGCCATGAGCCGGTCCGGCGATTCTCCCGAAAGATCAAGAAGATACCAGAGCGCTACATCCCGGTCAAAGGGAGACTCCGCAAGGGTTATGGCTTCGCGGAATGAAGCGCTGGCGTCTGCACTATACGACGTACCCCGGCGCGCGGAAATCCGGCCCCGGTAAAAAGAAAGCATATAGGGAACCGATTCGGCGGTAAATTCCTCAGGGAGCGTGTTCCCGCCGTCAATCCGGCCGGCAAGAAGATCAAGCCGTTCTATCGCCGCGACGGGATCGGTAGCGCCATAGAGCGCCGCACGGCCGAACTCTGAAAGCATGGTCCGATAGAAGAGTTCCGGATATTCGCCGTCAACAAGCTCCTGCGCGGCCTCCCAGGCAGGGCCGTACGCGCGGGAATCAATCAGGCGGCGAAAAGCAAAGAGCGCGTCAAAACGAGGATAACGGCCGGGAGCGACCGTCAGGCCCGCGTCCATAAGCTGAGGAGAAGCGGGCGTCCGCGCGAAAAACGCAACAAGACCCCCGGGAATTTCCTCGAAGCGACCCTGTTCGGCAAGAATCATTGCGCGGAGACCGGGCGCGTCCGAAGAAAATGAGGGGAAAAGCGGAGAAGATTCTGCCAGCAGATCTGCGGCCTCAAGACGACGGGGAGAATCCCGGTCAAGGGCCATGTCGCGGATACACAGGATGCGGAACGGTCCGGTACTGTGCCGCGCGCCGATTTCCAGGAGCGCGGTAGCCAACGCGGAATTTCCCGCATCCCGCGCGTACCGGGCCAGGTACCAGGGCGCCTCGGGACCAAGTCTCAGCGCTTGTGCGGCATCTTCCGGGGATACCTTCGCGAGGAAGGCCGTGTTGCCTGATTCAAGACGCGTAAGAATGTCCTCCCGGGAAATACCCCAAGCCCGCTCCCGACACGAGAGCAGGGACAGAGGAAGTATCAGACAAAACAGGAAAAACGCGGCCGGCTTATTTGGGCGGAATTTCAATCCTTGTTCCGGCAATGATGAGGTTCGGATTTCTGATCCGGTTGTGCGCGGCAATGCGCGTGTACAGCCAGGGATCACGGTAGTAGGCATCGGCAAGGTCCCATAAGGTATCGCCCCAGACAATCTTGTACTGAACGGCACTGGCGGGCGCCGGTTCCGGTTCTGCCGGGACAACGGTTTCTTCTTCAACCGGTGTTGCAACCGGTGCTTCCTCAGTTTCAACAGGCGGCGGTGTTTCTTCCGCGACAGCGGGAGCTGGCGCCGGATCCGGTTCGGTTGCCGGGACCACCTGGGAGGCGGCTACCGTCTGATCGGCGGTGCCCTCGGCGCGATCAAGACGCATAACCCGGGCAGATACGATCAGTGCCAGCGCCAGAGCGGCAACACCGAGTACAAGAATAACCACGCAAAGCCATGCAGGTAAAAACACGCCGCTCTTCTTTGTTTCTTCTTCAGTTGTCATTTCGTACAATCCTTCCGGAGCATTCCCCGGTATGTCGGAATCCAATACCAAATTCCGGTGATCAGGATCGTCGCCAAGACTGATGGTCGTATCAATGGGAGTAAGGTCAAAATCCGGCAAGCCGAGCTGGTCCTCGGAGCTGAGTGTTTCAAGGGACACCGAAAGAGCCTGACGGGATCCGGACTCAAGATCAACCGCCTCGGCGGACAGTTCGTTGTCGTCATCCAGGGAAAGCGTCAATTCTATGGTCGGTTCGCCGGCTTTTTTATCGGCTATATCCTCAATTATCAACGTGCCGACGTAGGCTGCGGTGTCTATGGAAGAATCTTCACTTCGGAAAAGATTGATCTGAACACTGGTTTGATCATCACGCACCGTCGTCAGTTCAAGGACTTTACTGACGGGAGCACCCTCTTCCATTACCGGGAAAAATTTGCTGTCTGCCAGTTTGATACCAATCCAGGCCGCGCTCATAGTGCATACCTCTTTTATCAATAGTGTCTTATAACTGTAGTACGCATGGACTGGTCTTGTCAACGCGGATTGTTGACAGCAAAACTTAGTGGCATCATAATGGAAGAATATGAACACCAGTATAACAGTGGTTTCTGTCATCATCACCGTATCCTTCGTGCTTCTGCTGTTGAGCTTTATTGGAAGGAAGAATGATAAAAAGGCGCCAAAAAAGAAAAAAAACAAAGACCGCGGCACCATTATCCGGGAAGCCACAAAGCGTCTTTCACAAAATCCGCGTGATCCTGAAGGGCTTTCCGCAATGGGTAACCTTCATTACCTTGAACAAACCTGGGACAAGGCCTACGCCGCCTATGAAATACTCATAAACCTCGCGCCAAGCCATCAGAAAATTGACGAATTCGAATGCGCGCTCCGCCTCGGTGTTTCAGCCGTCAAAACGAACCGGATCCAGGAAGCGGTCAAGGCCTTCATACAGGCACGGAAACTCCAGCCGAATCATTTTGAAGTAAACTACAACCTGGGATACATCTGCTATCTCCAGAAAGACTACGAAAAAGCCATCCCCTACCTTCGCCAGTCCCTGCTGGTAGAAACGGAAAATGTCCTCGCCCTGCGGTATATGGGATTCAGCCTCCACAAGGCGCACCGGTACCGGGAAGCCCTTTCGTACCTGAAAAAAGCCATTGACCTGCAGCCCGACGACAAGGAAGCCCTCTTCGCCATGGCCGAATGTCTGTACGAATCGGGAGCGACCGACCGCGCGTTGAAGATTTTCACCCACCTGCGCCCCGATCCGGCCCTCGGCCCTCAGTCCGCACTCTATTCGGGCATGATTCACTCATCCACCAACCAGCATGACAAGGCAATTGTCGATTTTGAAATAGGCCTGAAACACGAGAACATTCCCCAGGATATCGCGAATGAACTCCGCTACAAACTCGCGGTAACGCTTATTAAAGACCAGGATATTTCCCGTGCGCTCATGGTACTCAAGGATCTCCAGCGGGAAAAGCCCGGATACAAGGACACGCCAAGCCTCATCGTCCGGTATCAGGAACTCAACCAGAACAAGAACTTGCAGGTGTACCTCCTTGCCGTCCAGAGCGAGTTCATCTCCCTGTGCCGCAAGATCGTCATCCAGTTTTTCCCCGGCGCGAAAGTGAAAATTACCGATATTTCGGTGTTTGCCGACTATTCGGACATTGTCGCGGAAATTGACACGCCAAAATGGTCCGATGTGGTTCTGTTCCGCTTTTTCCGGTCCCAGGGTTCGGTGGGAGAACTGCTCCTGCGCGACTTCCATGGGCGGATCAAGGACCTCAAAGCCGGTCAGGGGATCTGCCTTTCCGCGGGAATTTATTCGGAAGAATCACGGCGCTTTGCCGAAGGACGTCCGCTCGATCTCTATGACAAGGACCGGCTGAATACTATTCTGAATTCAGTGGATTCGGGGACGCCCCTGAGGAAACTGTAAGACTGCTATCAAAATTGTTGAAAACTTTTTTTACTTTTCCGGGCGTGCGATGGTTATAAGATGCCGTTCATGCTCGTCCAGAAAGGGAACCGGCGCGGGAATCACGTTCCAGTCCCCGGTAACTTCCGATATCTGACTCATTTCTTCATCGATCTTTTCTTTTTTACCCTTCCACGCGGCAAGATGTCCGTTCTCGGCAAGAAGCCGGTCGAGGGATTGGTACATTTTTTTATCCAAAGGACGGAATGCCCGGAAAATGACAAGTGAATAGGCTCCTTCCGGTGCCTCTTCAATGGAAGATTCCAGAACAGAGGCATTATCAAGAGACAATAACGCGCAAAAGTTCTGTAGAAAGGAGCACCGGCGGCTCATGCGTTCAATGAGGGTTACCGGAATGTCTGGGAAAAGCAGGGAAAGGGGAATACCGGGTAAGCCCGCGCCGGTTCCGGCGTCAGCGATATGGGGAGCTGAAATGCCGGACAAAAGCGGTACGAGCAGTTTCCAGGGGGACAAGCTGTCCAGAATGTGCCGGACAACAAGGCCCTCCCGGGAATCGGCGCCGACAAGGTCGAAGACCCGATTAAACAGCTCGAGCTCGTCCATATAGCGGGAGAGTCGGCCTTCGAGTGAGGCCGCGCCGCGAACGCGGATACCGTCAAGGACGGTATCTGACGCAGGGATTTCCAGGGCGGCAAGGCCGTCCCGGAGAAGGTCCTGCCAGGATTTCCCGTTCCACACGCCCGTTCCGCTCATTTTTTGCCTTTGAGAAGCTCGGCGAAGGGATTGTAGGTCATACCGTCGTCGTCGCGGGAGTTGCCGAACGATCCGCGTCCTGAGTCACGGTTGCCCGAAGAACCGCGGCCGGACGAATCGCGACCGCCGGAGAAGCCGCCTGCAGGTTTGCTGCCCGAGCCGCCGCCTGCGCGTACCACTACCTTGCGCGGGCCGCCGGAAACGGAACCGGCGGATGATGAACGCGCTCCGTTCGATGAACCGGAGGCGCCGCGGGCGCTCTTGCAGGAAAGACTGATGCGGCGGCGGTCGTAATCGAGGCCGATGATGCGGCACTCTTTTACGTCGCCTACCTTGACCACGTCCATGGGGTCGCGGACGTACTGGTCGCTCATCTCGGAGAGATGGAGGAGCGCTGTTTCCTTGATGCCGATATCCACGAAGGCGCCGAAGTCGACCACGTTCTTTATCTTGCCGGTTACGGTCATGCCTTCCTTGAGGTCTTCAAAGGAGAGGACACCCTGCTGCATGATGGGCTTGGGGAAGTCTTCGCGCGGGTCGCGGTTGGGCTTTTTGAGTTCTTCAATGATATCGTTGATGGTCTGGTCACCGAGTTCGTAGCGGGCTTTGAGTGTACTCCGCACGTCGCCGGTCACGTCGCTTTTTTGCTGCACGAGTTCGTAGACCACGCGGGCGGCTTCGTAGTTTTCAGGGTGTACCCAGCTGTTGTCGAGCGGGTCGGTGCTTTCCGGAATCTTGAGGAAGCCGGCACACTGTTCGAAGCTCTTCGGGCCCATGCCGGGAACCTTCATGAGCGCGTCGCGGCTCGTGATCTTCCCGCCCGATTCGCGGAACGCCACGATTTTCTTGGCGAGCGGTCCGTTGATCCCGGATACGTACTTGAGAATTGAAAAACTCGCGGTATTGAGATTGACGCCGACGTTGTTGACCACGGAGCCCACTACTTCATCGAGAGTTTCCGACAGTTTCTTCTGGTTTACGTCGTGCTGATAGAGGCCGACACCGATGGACTTGGGATCAATCTTGACGAGTTCGGCAAGGGGATCCTGGAGGCGGCGGCCTATGGAGATGGCGCCGCGGATGGTGAGGTCGAGCTCGGGGAATTCTTCGCGCGCCACGTCGCTCGCGGAATAGACCGAGGCGCCGTCTTCGTCAACTACCGTGTACATGACGTCTTTGCAGTGTTCGTTGATGACAGCAGCCACTACTTCCTGGACCTCGTGGCTGCCGGTTCCGTTGCCGATCGCGACGAGCTGGATGTTGTAGTCCTTGATGGCGCGGAGGATGGCGGCGGCGGCTTCCACGGGTTTGTGCTGGTAAATCATGAAGCTGCCCAGGTATTTTCCGGTTTCGTCGAGCGCCGCGCACTTGGTGCCGGTGCGGATTCCCGGGTCGACTCCGAGGATGCGGGTTCCCTTGATGGGCTGCTGCATGAGGAGGTTGCGGAGATTCTCGCTGAACACGGAGATGCCGTGGTCGTCCGCCGCATCGGAAAGGTCCGAGCGGATTTCGCGCACAACGGCGGGGGAAAGGAGGCGGATCACTCCGTCAGCGACGGCGTCGCGGTGGTAGTCGTTCGCGATCGCGTACTCCCGGGCGATAATTTCGATGGCTTCTTCGGCGTCAACGTCAATCTTGACGTCGAGTACGCCTTCACGTTCTCCACGGTTGATGGCGAGGACACGGTGGGGTTTGATCTGGTTCACGGGCTCGCTGTAGTCCCAGTACATCTGGTACACGCTGGTTTTCTGGGCGTTTTCGTCGCCCACGCCGGTAACCACAACCTTGCCGCTTTTCATGTACCAGCCGCGGACAGCGGCGCGGTGTTCGGGATTCTGGGCGATCCGCTCGGCGATGATGTCCATGGCGCCGGCGATGGCGTCTTTGGCGCTTTCCACGGTGAGTTCGGGATTTTCTTCGTCAGTCTTTACATAGCCCTCCGCGGCTTTTTCCACGGCGGCGGCGTTTTCTTTTTCCATGAGGTCGGCCAGGGGTTCGAGTCCGCGTTCGATGGCGAGCATGCCGCGGGTTTTCTTTTTCTTTTTGAAGGGTGCCCAGAGGTCTTCGAGTTCGGTGAGGGTTTTTGCCTTCATCACGTTGTTGTACAGGAGTTCGGTCAATTTTCCCTGCGCGAAGATGCCTTTTACTATTTCGAGGCGGCGGGTTTCGAGGTTATGGTAGCTTTTGAAGAGGTGGTCGCAGTCGCGGACCTGTACTTCGTCGAGCGAGCCGTGGCGTTCTTTCCGGTAACGGGAAATGAAGGGAATGGTGCATCCTTCAGCCACAAGCGATACTACAGCCGAAACTTGTGCGGGCTGTACCGTCAGTTCATCGGCGATCCGTCTGAGAATCGCCACTTCGTTTACTGCAAGTGCGTCTATCTGTTCCTGGGTAAATTCCATAAGAAGGCATGATATACGAAAAAAATCCCGCGGACAAGCCGGAACACAAAAAAAAACCACCCCGCGACCAGCGCGGGATGGTTGAAAGAATTTTCATAGCAGTGAGGGAGGGGTTAGGTCAATGGGATGTTTATGTATATGAAGGCATCATTGACATTGAGTTCGTACACTTGATGACTTACAGGCGCCCCTGCAACAACTTCTAACTTTATAGAATATACGGTACTCGCCCCCCAATAATCCTCCGGGTTAAGTACGACATAGCCCT
>ENA-UPXM01002492-UPXM01002492.1-activated-sludge-metagenome-genome-assembly--contig:-NODE-2492-length-21523-cov-9.771660_pt1 | contig 21523 bp, 12 predicted proteins | sample MGYA00238178_ERZ772708 | MGnify/ENA primary metagenome ERZ772708 (study PRJEB29002, sample SAMN05720212) | activated sludge metagenome | isolation source: anaerobic digester from wastewater... | reverse complement strand
TTGCTGCAGGCGTAGCGCGGGGCGTATCGTTTTGCCTTGAAACAGATAAGGCCGCCAGCAAGCGGAAAAGAAAGTAACACCAGCAAGGGGGCAAGGCCATGATAGAGGGCTATATCACGCTGCAGGAAGCGGCGGACCTGCTGGGCGTATCAAGGCAGACCGTAACCAGGCGGGCCGCTGGACAGTCCATGGACAGTAACTTGGACAGTCTGGACAGCAACTTGGACAGCAAGCCCGCCAGCATAGTACAAGGGAAAAAGCGTTATATATTAAAGGCCTGGGCGCTGGCGGAACAGAAAGCCAATGGCCCAATGGACAGCCCTGGACGGTCCATGGACAGTAAATTGGACAGCATGGACAGTCCACGGACAGACCTGGACAGTAACTTGGACAGCATGGACGGTCCACGGAAAGGCTTGGACAGCAGGATCCTGGACCTGGAAAAGGACCTGCTGGCGGCGCAAGTGGAAGCGGCCGCATTAAGGGCCACGGTAAAGGCACAGGAAGCCCATATAGACAGCCTACAGCGGGCCCTGGATGCAGAACAGGCTATACACATGGCAAGCCTACAAAAGCGCCTAACAGCACCAGGGCGGGGCTTTATGGACTGGATCAGGGGACGGGGGAAAAAGCAGAATGACCGATAACAAGAGATATATACAGGACCAGGCCGACAAGCGGGAAGCCGATATGCGGTCCTGGGGTATTTACCTTTCAGAAAGTGAACGGGCAGACCTGCAGGGCATAGATAATAAATACCTGCCCCTTATTGATGCAGCAATACAGGCCGAACAAGCAGAAAGCGGAACAAGGCCAGATGTAAACGCCTTTTACCAGGGCATAAGCCCGGAAAGAAACCCGGGCGAATGGAAAGCCGCACAGAAGCGGGCCGCTGATGCTATCCGCGCCTGGGAAGCCAGCGCACCGCAGGAATGGAAAGACGCGCAGGCCCGGCTATATGTTCTATTCAATAACCATAGCAAAGAAACCAATGCGGTATATCAAGCGGCCCTAAACCGGCAATATAAAGAATTAGGGAATGATCCTGCAGAGATCACCAGGCGCGCTAAAGAACAGATCAACAGGCTAATAACGGACCAATACAACCGCTATAAAGCGTTTTCTGAAACCTGTATATCTATGTCCGCCTATGACATTGTAGCCCTGGGCGGTAAGGATTGGAAACTTGATGCAGCAGAAACGCGCAACCGCATATTAAAGGCATTAAAGCCGCTGCATTTTAAGGCGCTGGGCGATAACGCAGGGGCAATAGATGAAATCAAGGCCTATATAGACAAGGCCATACATGAAAGCCCCTGCATAGCGCCAGAGGGGACACCGGGCACCCTTGGGGTAGTTGTATTAAGGGAAAGGCCCGCTGCTGGCGGCCCTGATGAAATGATACCGGGCCTTGCCATGTTAGAACTAACACCAGACTTTATATATGGCGGATTCGCTGTAATGCCTACAAGCAAGGTAATCCAAAAGCAGCGGGATATAGTAAACGGGAAAAGAAACTTGATAGACATGGGCGGGGAAGGTGAAGAACATGCCTATATAGTGGCCGGCATAACATCAGACAAGAAAATACCGGCCGAAGCCGTAGAGATCCAGAATGTACTTGGGGAATTATTTCAAACAAACGGCAACAAGGCATTAATACTTACCTATTCGCAGGTATGGCGGGCCTTTGCTTGCCTTGACGATGGGGCCGGGGTATCAGACAAAAATCAGGAATACGCAAAAGAAATGATAGATCTGCTGGCGGATGCAAAGGGGCGCATAGACTTTACCCAGCAGATTGAAAAGCACAAGGGCATCAAGAAAGACGATAACTATGATTATAGCAAAACGATCTTAGAAGGACCGCTTGTTATGCGGGATGAAATAACCGTAATAGCCGGGGGCCATGAAACAAAGGGGATCAAACTTTACAGGCAGCCGCTTTACTACATGCACAGCCAATTAACAGGCCAGATAACCAGAATTGATAGGGCTGTGCTGGATACAACATCTAAAAGAATAGTAGACGCGCAGGGCAATAAACGCACAGTAGAAACAAGGAATAATGACCGGGACTGGATCTTACTAAAGCGACACCTGGCCCGGCAAGTTGAAATGATGAAAGCGGGAAAAACGGCCAATAAAGGGATGTATGAGGGGCGCAGGTCCTTTGATAGCATCATTAAGGCCCTGGGGTATGACCAGGACAGGCAGCCGACACCGAAGCAGCGGCGGGGCTTGCGGGAAAACATTGATTTACTGTGCGCCAGATGGAAGATACAAGGCTACATAAAGGATTATAGCCTTTATAAAGCAAGCGGAAGCAAGGCCTTTACCGGCGTAAAGGTAGAGATCTGAACGGCCGGGGGGGGGTCGCATAAGTGGGCAAGTAGGGTCGCAAAAGTGGGCAAGTTGGGTCGCAAAAGTGGGCAAGTTGAAAAGTGCCATTTTGCTATATGGCATAAGGGGCTAGGGCCTGTTTTTAGGGGGGAACTAAGCCAAGGTAAGCCAAACTAACCTTGGCGCTTGCGCGGACCGCTTGAGGCGGCCGCTTGCGCCCGAAATCCGAAGTATAATAGGACCGGGCCGATAAAGGGAACCCGGTGACCAATTTTTACCGGCAAAGGAAAGGGGCAACATGGACAGGACCGCAGCGCTGCAGCAGATTAAACCCAGGATAGAAGAATACCTACAGGGCAAGGGCATAGATACCCGGCGTAATTTCAAATGCTTTAATGCGGAAAACCACCAGCACGGGGACGGAAAGCCCAGCATGAGCCTGGACCGGGTGAACCATCAGGCACATTGTTTCACCATTTCATGCGGGGCGCGATATGACATTATAGATCTTATAAAGATGGATAATCCGGGCCTGGATGACCGCGCGGCCTTTGATATGGCCTACAGGCTTTATAACATTGATGCTGGCGGCCCCAGGACAGCGGCTGCAGACTTTGAGCCGGTCCGGGATGAACAGCCCAAACAGGGACAGCGGCCTAAATATGGAGAAAAAATAAAGCGCTGTGCGGCTGCGCTGGAAGGTAGCGAGGGGGAAACCTATTTTAAGGGCCGGGGGCTAACCCTTGAAACCATGCGGGACGCTGAATTAGGCTTTAACCCGGCAGAATACAATAAACCATTGGGAAAGGCCCTGCCATCAATCGTTATACCCTATCCGGGCGAGGACTATTTTATAACCCGGCCGGTAAGCGAAAAAGCATACGATAAGCCGAAAACCAGCGAAGCGGGCAGCGAACCTATCTATAATTTACCGGCCCTGTACAGCGGGGTAAAGGCTGTCTTTGTTGTTGAAAGCCAGATATGCGCCATTAGCATTAAACAGGCCGGGGGATCCGCTATAGCCCTAGGCGGCGGGGGCATAAACCGCTTGATACAGCAATTAAAGGGGAAACCCACAAGCGCGGCGCTGATCCTTTGCCTGGATAATGATAAGCCAGGGCGGGACGCTGTAATAAAGGCAGGGGAAACGCTGGGCGAATTAACCTTTATAGTTAATGGGGCATCCGCAATCATGGGGGAATGTATAGATGAATCAAGCGCGGGATACAGGAAGGACCCTAACGAAGTATTACAGAAAGACGGGGCCGAAGCGCTAAAGGCTGCGATAGATGAAACCATACAGGAAACCATAAGCGCCCGCACAGCGGCCGAAACAGAAAGAAAAGAACGCACCGGCGCGGGCATGGTAGACAATTTTCTACAGGCTGTGCAGACGCGCAGATATGAGCCAATGCCAACGGGAATAACCGATATAGACCGGGCGATAGGCGGGGGCTTTATCCGCCAGCAATTAGTATTATTGGGTGCAGCGCCAGGCGCAGGAAAGACCGCGCTTGCACAATGGATCTTTGAGGGCATGGCAAAGCGGGGGACATCCTGCATTTTTCTAAATCTGGAAATGGCCCAGGAACAGATCTTAGCGCGAAGCATATCACGCATAGCGGCACAGCAGGGCGCAACCATCAAGGCTATAGAGATCCTACAGGGCTATAACTGGACCAGCCTGCAGCGGGCGCAGATCACGGGCGCTGCTGCTGCATACCGGGAAGAAATAGCGCCCAGAATGATCTATAACCCGCAGGGCGTAACCGCTAACCTGGATTCAATACTTGGATATATTAGCCAGGAAGCGCAGCGGGCGGAAGCGGCGGGGGAACAAGCCCCTGTCTGTGTGCTGGACTATCTGCAACTTGTAAGCGGAACAGACCGCGAAGATGCGGCAACCGTTATTAAAAGGGCTGTAGCCGGGCTAAAGGCATACGCAATCAAGCATAATACACTTGTCTTTGTAATCATGGCGCATAACAGGGAAAGCAATAAAACCGGCGCGGTAACGATGGAAGCGGGGCGGGATACATCAGCGCTGGAATATTCTGCAGACCTACAACTAGCGCTAACCTATACGCTGTGCATGAAGCGCGGGAACCAGAAAGGGAAAGCGCCAGACGAATTGACAGAGGACGAAAAACGGAAATTAACGCTAAAGATCACTAAAGGCAGATTCGGCGGGGGCGGCAAAAGCATAGACCTATTATTTAACGGCGAAACAATGACCTACACGCAGACGGTAAAAGACTTTGAAGCGGTCCAGGACTATGATGGGGTAAGGCTTTAAGCATGAGTGGTATTTTAGAAATCAAGCGCAAAGGGGCAGAACATCCGCCAGCGCAGCGGGACATTAGCGCCATATACAAGGCGGTACAGGCCTATCATATAAGGCATGATCCGCCACAAGACACACCGGGCTATTGGGAATGGGCTATATCAGATATTCAAGCCGTATCAAATCAGTATAACAATTCGCCATTGATAAAGGACCTGCTGGCGGCTGCATTGTCTGATCTGGAAAGGGAGTATAAGCGCCTGCTGGCGGAACAGGGGGGGACCTAATACCTACAGGCCGCCAGCACAGGACCGCACACTAGCCGCGCAGGAACGGCCGATAAATTAGGGGGCGGGGGTATCCGCCAGGAAAGGGGCGAACACCGCTTAGCGCGGGAATCTGCGCGGGAATCTGCGCTAAAGCAGCACCTACACGCGCGGGAAAACGCGGGGGAAAGCGCGCTAAACATGCCTAAAAAAGGGGTCCACACGGGCTAACGCTCGGGAAAACGCTAAGACTATTTTATGACTTACACCGGAATACTACAAGAACGAGAAGGTCCGGGGCGAGGTGCTGCGCCACTGCGGCTACTTCATGACCGAGTCCACCGGGCACCTGAGCGAATACCTGCCGTGGTTCCGAAAAAACCGGAAAGCGCTGGACCTGTACTGCGATGAGCCGGCCTTCGGCGGGGAAAGCGGCGCCTATTACAAGTACTCGCTGATGGTGGCGGAAAAGTTCGCGACCACGGACGTGCTGTCCATCGAGTCAGGCGCGCTGGAACCGCGCAGCAAGGAGTACTGCTCCCACATCATCGAGGCGCTGGAAACCGGCGTGCCCTTCCAGTTCAACGGCAACGTGAAAAACCGCGGCTACATCACCAACCTGCCCCAGGACGGCACGGTGGAGGTACCGATGTACGCCGACCGCAACGGGCTGCACCCCTTCGTCATCGGCGACCTGCCCGCCCACCTGGCTGCGATGAACCAGAGCAACCTGACCGTCCAGGGCCTGGCCGCCCGCGCCGCCATCGCGGGTGACCCGGAGATGGCCTTCTGGGCCGTCGCCATGGACCCGCTGACCAGCGCGGTCTTGACCCTGAAGGAAATCCGCGACATGGTGATCGAGATGTTCGAGGCGGAAGCCCAGTGGCTGCCGCAGTTCGAGGGCAAGAAGCTGCGCCGGGTGGACGGCATCGACATCCCCGCGGGCGTCGTGCCCGCCCCCGTGCCCGTGGATCCGGCGCTGGCCATCAACGCCCGCTTCGGCAAGCTGGGCGGCTGAACGCGCCGGCCCCGCCCTTCGCCGCGCGGCCGTGCGCCGCGCGGTTTTCCTTTTCCCCGCGGCCGATTTATGGTAAGGTAAGCCCCGGAAGCAGAAGAACCCCCCGCATTCTGAGAGTGTCAAAGGAGTACGCCGTTGAATTTTCCGCGGAAAGCCGGGTGCCGCGCCGTCAAACGGGGAATAGGCCCCCCGCGCCGCCGGCGCGGACTGGCGACGTTGTCCGCCTTGCTGCTGACGCTGGCTTTGCTGCCGGCCGCCCGCGCGGCGGAGCCCGCCGGCCTGCGAATCAACGAGTTCATGGCTTCCAATCGGCTCACGCCGGTGGACGGAAGGGCCTGCGACTGGATTGAACTGCACAACGCCGGGGAGACCGAAATCGACCTGGAAGGCTACGGCCTGAGCGACAACCCGGATAAGCCCTTTAAGGCCGTGCTGACCGGCACGCTCAAGCCCGGCGCCTTCCTGGCGCTGCCGGCGGACGCGGAGGGGCTGGGCTTTGCCCTTTCCCGGGAGGGAGAGTCCATCGTGCTGACCGCGCCGGACGGGCGGACCCTCCACGAAACCGCTTTCGGGCCGATGCCCGCCGACGCCAGCCTGGCCTGGGACGGCGCCGCCTTCGCCCTCACCTGGCAGCCGACGCCCGGGGCAGACAACTTGTTTTCGAACCAGGACGAAGCGGAAACCCTCCGCTGGCAGGAAGCCAAAGAGCGCGGGGTCTATCTCAGCGAGGTGATGGCCGCCAGCGGGGCTTTTGAAAAAGGCAGGCTTCCCTACGACTGGGTGGAATTGTATAACCCGGGCCGCGCCGCTGTAGAGCTGCAGGGGCTGTACCTGTCCGACAGCGCCTCCAACCTGAAAAAGTGGCCTTTCCCCGTGGGCGCCACCCTGCGCGCGGGGGATTTCGCTGCGGTGTACTGCACCTGGGAACGCCTGGGCGCGCAGGGGCGCGGCGTGTTCGTCAACAACGCCTTCACGCTGGACAAGACGGGCGGCGCGGTGCTGCTGACCGACGGGGAGACGGTGCTGGACGCCGTGTCCCTGGGCGCGCAGCACGGCAACGTGTCCTACGGCCGCCCGGAGGGGCAGGGCGCCTTCCGCTTCCTCAATGAGACGACCTTCCGGCAACCCAATCCTGCGAAGGGATATGCCCGGCGCCTTCCCGCGGTCGGGTTCTCCCGGGAGGGCGGCTTTGCCGGCGCGCCTTTCCAGCTGCGCCTGGAAGCCCCGGAGGGCGCTGTGGTGCGCTACACGCTGGACGGCTCGGAGCCGGACGCGCGCGCGCGCCTGTACGACGCGCCCCTCCCGGTTGAAAAGAATACCGTTGTGCGCGCGGTCGCCTCGATGGAAGGGTTCGTGGACTCCCCCGTTTCCACCCGCACCTTCCTGTTCGGGGAACCATCGGCCTTCCCCGTTGTCTGCGTATCCGGCAGCCCCGCCTTCTTTTTTGGCGGCGACGGCATCTTCGAGCCGCAGAACCAGGACCTGCTCATTCAGCGGCGCGCCCATTTCGAGGTGTATGAGGAAGGCGTCCAGAAGCTCAGCCAGCAGGTTTCCCTGAAGCTGACCGGCGGCACCAGCCGCAAGTACCTGCCGCGCACCTTCACCGTCTATGCCCGGCCGGGCCTGGGCGAAAGCACCTTTGCCTACAACCCCTTCCCGGACCGCTCCTACGGAGAATACGCCGCCTTCTCCCTGCGAAGCGGCGGGACGGACGCGGTGCGCACCCGCCTGCGCGACGGATTTCTGACCCGCCTGGCCCGGGGCTATGGGCTGATGTACCTGGCCTACCGCCCCGCCGCGGTCTACGTGAACGGGCAGTTTTGGGGCATGCTCAACCTCCGGGAACGGGCCAACCGGGACGCGGTCGCCCAGTGGGAAGGCGTTACGGACCCGGACGCCGTCCGCGACATCATCATCATCAAGAACCGCGGTGTCCAGCAGCAGGGCAGCCGGGAGGAACTGGAGGCGCTGGCCGCTTTTTGCCGCACCCGGGACCTGAACGAGCCGGAGCACCTGCGCCACGTGCTGGGGCAGCTGGACGTGGACAGCCTGTTCGCCCATACCGCCTTCCAGATCATCACCGGAAACAGCGACCTGCAGAACGTCCGCTACTACAAGGTGCCCGGCGGAAAATGGAAGCTGATGCTGTTCGACCTGGACCTGGGCATGATGAACAACAACAACCTGACCCTGCCCTTTTACATGGGCAACGGGAAGACGCCCACCCTGTACTGCTACGGGGAACTGTTCCAGGCGCTGATGCAGGTGCCGGAGATGAAGGCGCGCTTCCTTTCGCTGACCGGCCGCATCTTAATGGAGCGCTTCGCGCCCGCAGACATTGGCGCACGGCTGGATGCCTGGCAGGCGGACCTCGCCCCGCTCGTGGGGCTCCACGCGCAGCGCTGGCCCGGTTTCGGTGTCAGGAACTGGGAAAAGGCGATGGCGGATTTCCGGAAGGTGCTGACGACGCGCCCCCAACTGGTGGTCAAATACCTGACCGCCGCCTTCAAACTGACGGAAGCGGAGGCCGCGCGGTATTTCGGCGGCTTTGCGGATGCGGCCGGCACCTGACGGCGCGGCCCATAAAACAAGGAGGTTCATTGCAGTGACAGGCAAGAACGCAAAAAGGCTGGCAGCGCTGGTGCTGGCAACCCTCGTCTTTCTCCTTCCCCTGCTCACGGCGGGCGCCCAGGACCCGGGGACGCTGCGCGTGCGCTGCTTCAAGATCGGCAAGGCGGACGCCTTCCTGCTGCGCATGTCCCGCCATGCCGTCCTCATCGACGCGGGCGAGGACGACGACGCGCCGGAAATCCTCGATTACCTGGCCGACAACGGCATCACGGAGCTGGACTGCCTGATCCTGACCCATTTTGACAAGCGCAGCATCGGCGGCGCGCAGGAGCTGCTTTACAATTACTTACCTTTAAGGGAAGCCCAGATCCTAACCGTCAATAGGGGATAAATAGGCTGAACCGTGAGCGAACAACGGGAAACACAGGGGACATTAAAGCGGCTTGAACCGTGAGCGAAGCCGGGAAAACAAGGGGACAGGATGAACAATCAAAACCTAAAGCCCTTTAATACTTGGGATCCAGAAGAACACCGGGCGGCATCCGTAAAAGGCGGGAAAGCATCAGGGCTAGCCAGGCGCAGGCAGGCGGCGATCCGCAAGATCTGTTATATGTATTCGCAGCAGATGACCATAGAAAACGAACTGGAAAGGCTGGCATACAGGGGCAGGCGGAACCTGCAGCGGGCCCTATGTCGCAGGCGGGCAAAGCGCGAGGATGCAGAAAGAAACACCGGGGACATTAACGAATAGTCACGGCCTATATAAAAGGATCTGGCGGGAAATCAATTTTAAGGCCATTTATAGCCGATTCTAGGGGCTTTATCAAAAGCAAGTATAAACCACGCACAAAGCGCTATAGGGGCAGGAAAGGGCCTTTACAGGGCTTATACGGCATGCGCTGGCGGAAATGGGGAAGGGCTGGCTACATGGCGGGGAATAGTCCCCCTTGTCCGCCAGCACAGCAACGGGGGAAGCGAACCGACGCACCTGGAACACAATACCAGCCGGGAAATCTGTAGGGGGTGTAGTCCCCCCATGATGAACCGGAAAACTAAGGGGGCGGCAGACCGGCCGGGGCGCTGTATCATACCGGCTGCATCGCGCGAGGCCCCCTACCCTATCCGCCAGCATTAGGCCTACATAGTGACACAAAACGCTTGCAAAGTGAAATATAGTGTGCTAAGATAGCAGATGAAAGGGGGTGCTAACATGACGATGATAGCAGCACAGGCCCAGGAACTAACCGAACAGGCGGGGCTACAGGCCCTTTACAGCCGCTTTATAGCCTACCTGGACAGCAAGCCCAGGACGGTCCAGACCTATAACAGCGCCCTGCATCAATTCTTTACCTGGCTGGCCGATAAGGGCATAACCCAGCCGCAGCGGGATCATGTCCTAGCATACAGGGACGATCTGTTATCCAGGGCGAAGCCCACAACGGTACAAGCCTATATGGTAGCAGTCCGCTTGTTTTTCCGCTGGACCGCACAGGAAGGGCTTTACCCGGACATAGCCGACAAGATCAAAGGGGCAAAGCTGAACAGCAAGCGCCACAAAAGGGACGCGCTAACCGCTGAACAGGTCCGAACCTTATTACAGGCCATTAACCAGGACAGCCCGCAGGGGCGGCGGGATTATGCCATTGTAGCCCTGATGGTAACGGGCGGGCTGCGCGATATAGAAGTAGTACAGGCCAATATTGAGGACATGCGGCAGGGGCCGGGCGGGACGGTCCTTTATATCCAGGGCAAGGGCTGGGACAGCAAAGACGAATATATAAGCCTTGCGCGGCCGGTAGAGGATGCTATAAAGGCCTATCTAGCCGCCAGGGGTGAAACCCAGGGCCCGCTATTCGCATCCGCCAGCAATAACAGCAAAGGCGGCCGCATGAGTACCCGCAGCATCAGCGCCATTGTTAAGGGGCACATGCGGGCGGCGGGCTTTGATAGCGACAGGCTAACGGCCCATTCTTTACGGCACACAGCCGGGACCTTGAACCTATTAAACGGGGGCACCCTGCAGGAAACCCAGCAACTATTAAGGCACAGCAACATCAATACAACCATGATTTATCTGCATAACCTGGAACGGGCAGCGAACCGCAGCGAACAGCGCATAGCGGCCGCGATATTCTAAACGGCAAGGGCCGCAGCCTATCCCCTGCAAAGCGATCAGCGGCGGCCCAGGACCCACACAAGGCGGGCAATCCATTATAGCCCGCCAGCACACAAACAGAAAGGGGATCACACATGGAAGCGGGAACAATTAAACCTAACAAGGCGCTGCTGGCAATCTGGGCGGGGCTAAAGGACAGCAAGGCGGCGCGGCAGGACTTTGAAGCACCAGGCGATAACCTTAGGGACATTCTGAACGCATGGGCGCAACTGGACCCACAGCAGCGTGAACAAGCGCGCCAGATCCTAGAGGGCCGGGCGTAAGGAACAGGCCGCCAGCAGGAGGGCGGATAACCGATTATACGGGCCGATTCACCGGCCAGACGGGGAAATACCCGAACAGCAGGGGGAAAAGCCCGTAGAATCGCGACTATTCAAGGCCTATCCAGGGCTTTCACGAATAGATTAAACAGGAAAAGGGATGAAGGATTATGCCAAAGGAAATCATGGGAATCAAGACCTACACAGCAGACGAAACGGCCGCAATACTGGGGGTAACTAAGCGAACCTTGATACGGTATCTGAAAGACGGGAAGATGATAGCAAGCAAGATAGGCGGGCGCTGGGCGATCACGGAAAAGCAGATCCAGGACTTTATCACGCGCGGAAGCGTAATTGATAACAGCCCAGGATCCATAGGCGGGATCTTTGAAACAAAGCGCAAGGGCTGAACATCCTTTAATTGGCATTAGCGGAAGTAGAAAGGAACAGTAGAATGACGAAATCAGACGCAGCCTTTTACCTGGAACTGTGGGCGGACTGGCAGGACGATGTAAAGGATGGAAAAGCGGAAAACGCTACCGAGATCCTAGCCGATGTTATAGGGGATAAGATGGACCCGGCGCTGGCGGCATCATTTAACTCATTTGCTGCAGGCGTAGCGCGGGGCGTATCGTTTTGCCTTGAAACAGATAAGGCCGCCAGCAAGCGGAAAAGAAAGTAACACCAGCAAGGGGGCAAGGCCATGATAGAGGGCTATATCACGCTGCAGGAAGCGGCGGACCTGCTGGGCGTATCAAGGCAGACCGTAACCAGGCGGGCCGCTGGACAGTCCATGGACAGTAACTTGGACAGTCTGGACAGCAACTTGGACAGCAAGCCCGCCAGCATAGTACAAGGGAAAAAGCGTTATATATTAAAGGCCTGGGCGCTGGCGGAACAGAAAGCCAATGGCCCAATGGACAGCCCTGGACGGTCCATGGACAGTAAATTGGACAGCATGGACAGTCCACGGACAGACCTGGACAGTAACTTGGACAGCATGGACGGTCCACGGAAAGGCTTGGACAGCAGGATCCTGGACCTGGAAAAGGACCTGCTGGCGGCGCAAGTGGAAGCGGCCGCATTAAGGGCCACGGTAAAGGCACAGGAAGCCCATATAGACAGCCTACAGCGGGCCCTGGATGCAGAACAGGCTATACACATGGCAAGCCTACAAAAGCGCCTAACAGCACCAGGGCGGGGCTTTATGGACTGGATCAGGGGACGGGGGAAAAAGCAGAATGACCGATAACAAGAGATATATACAGGACCAGGCCGACAAGCGGGAAGCCGATATGCGGTCCTGGGGTATTTACCTTTCAGAAAGTGAACGGGCAGACCTGCAGGGCATAGATAATAAATACCTGCCCCTTATTGATGCAGCAATACAGGCCGAACAAGCAGAAAGCGGAACAAGGCCAGATGTAAACGCCTTTTACCAGGGCATAAGCCCGGAAAGAAACCCGGGCGAATGGAAAGCCGCACAGAAGCGGGCCGCTGATGCTATCCGCGCCTGGGAAGCCAGCGCACCGCAGGAATGGAAAGACGCGCAGGCCCGGCTATATGTTCTATTCAATAACCATAGCAAAGAAACCAATGCGGTATATCAAGCGGCCCTAAACCGGCAATATAAAGAATTAGGGAATGATCCTGCAGAGATCACCAGGCGCGCTAAAGAACAGATCAACAGGCTAATAACGGACCAATACAACCGCTATAAAGCGTTTTCTGAAACCTGTATATCTATGTCCGCCTATGACATTGTAGCCCTGGGCGGTAAGGATTGGAAACTTGATGCAGCAGAAACGCGCAACCGCATATTAAAGGCATTAAAGCCGCTGCATTTTAAGGCGCTGGGCGATAACGCAGGGGCAATAGATGAAATCAAGGCCTATATAGACAAGGCCATACATGAAAGCCCCTGCATAGCGCCAGAGGGGACACCGGGCACCCTTGGGGTAGTTGTATTAAGGGAAAGGCCCGCTGCTGGCGGCCCTGATGAAATGATACCGGGCCTTGCCATGTTAGAACTAACACCAGACTTTATATATGGCGGATTCGCTGTAATGCCTACAAGCAAGGTAATCCAAAAGCAGCGGGATATAGTAAACGGGAAAAGAAACTTGATAGACATGGGCGGGGAAGGTGAAGAACATGCCTATATAGTGGCCGGCATAACATCAGACAAGAAAATACCGGCCGAAGCCGTAGAGATCCAGAATGTACTTGGGGAATTATTTCAAACAAACGGCAACAAGGCATTAATACTTACCTATTCGCAGGTATGGCGGGCCTTTGCTTGCCTTGACGATGGGGCCGGGGTATCAGACAAAAATCAGGAATACGCAAAAGAAATGATAGATCTGCTGGCGGATGCAAAGGGGCGCATAGACTTTACCCAGCAGATTGAAAAGCACAAGGGCATCAAGAAAGACGATAACTATGATTATAGCAAAACGATCTTAGAAGGACCGCTTGTTATGCGGGATGAAATAACCGTAATAGCCGGGGGCCATGAAACAAAGGGGATCAAACTTTACAGGCAGCCGCTTTACTACATGCACAGCCAATTAACAGGCCAGATAACCAGAATTGATAGGGCTGTGCTGGATACAACATCTAAAAGAATAGTAGACGCGCAGGGCAATAAACGCACAGTAGAAACAAGGAATAATGACCGGGACTGGATCTTACTAAAGCGACACCTGGCCCGGCAAGTTGAAATGATGAAAGCGGGAAAAACGGCCAATAAAGGGATGTATGAGGGGCGCAGGTCCTTTGATAGCATCATTAAGGCCCTGGGGTATGACCAGGACAGGCAGCCGACACCGAAGCAGCGGCGGGGCTTGCGGGAAAACATTGATTTACTGTGCGCCAGATGGAAGATACAAGGCTACATAAAGGATTATAGCCTTTATAAAGCAAGCGGAAGCAAGGCCTTTACCGGCGTAAAGGTAGAGATCTGAACGGCCGGGGGGGGGTCGCATAAGTGGGCAAGTAGGGTCGCAAAAGTGGGCAAGTTGGGTCGCAAAAGTGGGCAAGTTGAAAAGTGCCATTTTGCTATATGGCATAAGGGGCTAGGGCCTGTTTTTAGGGGGGAACTAAGCCAAGGTAAGCCAAACTAACCTTGGCGCTTGCGCGGACCGCTTGAGGCGGCCGCTTGCGCCCGAAATCCGAAGTATAATAGGACCGGGCCGATAAAGGGAACCCGGTGACCAATTTTTACCGGCAAAGGAAAGGGGCAACATGGACAGGACCGCAGCGCTGCAGCAGATTAAACCCAGGATAGAAGAATACCTACAGGGCAAGGGCATAGATACCCGGCGTAATTTCAAATGCTTTAATGCGGAAAACCACCAGCACGGGGACGGAAAGCCCAGCATGAGCCTGGACCGGGTGAACCATCAGGCACATTGTTTCACCATTTCATGCGGGGCGCGATATGACATTATAGATCTTATAAAGATGGATAATCCGGGCCTGGATGACCGCGCGGCCTTTGATATGGCCTACAGGCTTTATAACATTGATGCTGGCGGCCCCAGGACAGCGGCTGCAGACTTTGAGCCGGTCCGGGATGAACAGCCCAAACAGGGACAGCGGCCTAAATATGGAGAAAAAATAAAGCGCTGTGCGGCTGCGCTGGAAGGTAGCGAGGGGGAAACCTATTTTAAGGGCCGGGGGCTAACCCTTGAAACCATGCGGGACGCTGAATTAGGCTTTAACCCGGCAGAATACAATAAACCATTGGGAAAGGCCCTGCCATCAATCGTTATACCCTATCCGGGCGAGGACTATTTTATAACCCGGCCGGTAAGCGAAAAAGCATACGATAAGCCGAAAACCAGCGAAGCGGGCAGCGAACCTATCTATAATTTACCGGCCCTGTACAGCGGGGTAAAGGCTGTCTTTGTTGTTGAAAGCCAGATATGCGCCATTAGCATTAAACAGGCCGGGGGATCCGCTATAGCCCTAGGCGGCGGGGGCATAAACCGCTTGATACAGCAATTAAAGGGGAAACCCACAAGCGCGGCGCTGATCCTTTGCCTGGATAATGATAAGCCAGGGCGGGACGCTGTAATAAAGGCAGGGGAAACGCTGGGCGAATTAACCTTTATAGTTAATGGGGCATCCGCAATCATGGGGGAATGTATAGATGAATCAAGCGCGGGATACAGGAAGGACCCTAACGAAGTATTACAGAAAGACGGGGCCGAAGCGCTAAAGGCTGCGATAGATGAAACCATACAGGAAACCATAAGCGCCCGCACAGCGGCCGAAACAGAAAGAAAAGAACGCACCGGCGCGGGCATGGTAGACAATTTTCTACAGGCTGTGCAGACGCGCAGATATGAGCCAATGCCAACGGGAATAACCGATATAGACCGGGCGATAGGCGGGGGCTTTATCCGCCAGCAATTAGTATTATTGGGTGCAGCGCCAGGCGCAGGAAAGACCGCGCTTGCACAATGGATCTTTGAGGGCATGGCAAAGCGGGGGACATCCTGCATTTTTCTAAATCTGGAAATGGCCCAGGAACAGATCTTAGCGCGAAGCATATCACGCATAGCGGCACAGCAGGGCGCAACCATCAAGGCTATAGAGATCCTACAGGGCTATAACTGGACCAGCCTGCAGCGGGCGCAGATCACGGGCGCTGCTGCTGCATACCGGGAAGAAATAGCGCCCAGAATGATCTATAACCCGCAGGGCGTAACCGCTAACCTGGATTCAATACTTGGATATATTAGCCAGGAAGCGCAGCGGGCGGAAGCGGCGGGGGAACAAGCCCCTGTCTGTGTGCTGGACTATCTGCAACTTGTAAGCGGAACAGACCGCGAAGATGCGGCAACCGTTATTAAAAGGGCTGTAGCCGGGCTAAAGGCATACGCAATCAAGCATAATACACTTGTCTTTGTAATCATGGCGCATAACAGGGAAAGCAATAAAACCGGCGCGGTAACGATGGAAGCGGGGCGGGATACATCAGCGCTGGAATATTCTGCAGACCTACAACTAGCGCTAACCTATACGCTGTGCATGAAGCGCGGGAACCAGAAAGGGAAAGCGCCAGACGAATTGACAGAGGACGAAAAACGGAAATTAACGCTAAAGATCACTAAAGGCAGATTCGGCGGGGGCGGCAAAAGCATAGACCTATTATTTAACGGCGAAACAATGACCTACACGCAGACGGTAAAAGACTTTGAAGCGGTCCAGGACTATGATGGGGTAAGGCTTTAAGCATGAGTGGTATTTTAGAAATCAAGCGCAAAGGGGCAGAACATCCGCCAGCGCAGCGGGACATTAGCGCCATATACAAGGCGGTACAGGCCTATCATATAAGGCATGATCCGCCACAAGACACACCGGGCTATTGGGAATGGGCTATATCAGATATTCAAGCCGTATCAAATCAGTATAACAATTCGCCATTGATAAAGGACCTGCTGGCGGCTGCATTGTCTGATCTGGAAAGGGAGTATAAGCGCCTGCTGGCGGAACAGGGGGGGACCTAATACCTACAGGCCGCCAGCACAGGACCGCACACTAGCCGCGCAGGAACGGCCGATAAATTAGGGGGCGGGGGTATCCGCCAGGAAAGGGGCGAACACCGCTTAGCGCGGGAATCTGCGCGGGAATCTGCGCTAAAGCAGCACCTACACGCGCGGGAAAACGCGGGGGAAAGCGCGCTAAACATGCCTAAAAAAGGGGTCCACACGGGCTAACGCTCGGGAAAACGCTAAGACTATTTTATGACTTACACCGGAATACTACAAGAACGAGAAGGTCCGGGGCGAGGTGCTGCGCCACTGCGGCTACTTCATGACCGAGTCCACCGGGCACCTGAGCGAATACCTGCCGTGGTTCCGAAAAAACCGGAAAGCGCTGGACCTGTACTGCGATGAGCCGGCCTTCGGCGGGGAAAGCGGCGCCTATTACAAGTACTCGCTGATGGTGGCGGAAAAGTTCGCGACCACGGACGTGCTGTCCATCGAGTCAGGCGCGCTGGAACCGCGCAGCAAGGAGTACTGCTCCCACATCATCGAGGCGCTGGAAACCGGCGTGCCCTTCCAGTTCAACGGCAACGTGAAAAACCGCGGCTACATCACCAACCTGCCCCAGGACGGCACGGTGGAGGTACCGATGTACGCCGACCGCAACGGGCTGCACCCCTTCGTCATCGGCGACCTGCCCGCCCACCTGGCTGCGATGAACCAGAGCAACCTGACCGTCCAGGGCCTGGCCGCCCGCGCCGCCATCGCGGGTGACCCGGAGATGGCCTTCTGGGCCGTCGCCATGGACCCGCTGACCAGCGCGGTCTTGACCCTGAAGGAAATCCGCGACATGGTGATCGAGATGTTCGAGGCGGAAGCCCAGTGGCTGCCGCAGTTCGAGGGCAAGAAGCTGCGCCGGGTGGACGGCATCGACATCCCCGCGGGCGTCGTGCCCGCCCCCGTGCCCGTGGATCCGGCGCTGGCCATCAACGCCCGCTTCGGCAAGCTGGGCGGCTGAACGCGCCGGCCCCGCCCTTCGCCGCGCGGCCGTGCGCCGCGCGGTTTTCCTTTTCCCCGCGGCCGATTTATGGTAAGGTAAGCCCCGGAAGCAGAAGAACCCCCCGCATTCTGAGAGTGTCAAAGGAGTACGCCGTTGAATTTTCCGCGGAAAGCCGGGTGCCGCGCCGTCAAACGGGGAATAGGCCCCCCGCGCCGCCGGCGCGGACTGGCGACGTTGTCCGCCTTGCTGCTGACGCTGGCTTTGCTGCCGGCCGCCCGCGCGGCGGAGCCCGCCGGCCTGCGAATCAACGAGTTCATGGCTTCCAATCGGCTCACGCCGGTGGACGGAAGGGCCTGCGACTGGATTGAACTGCACAACGCCGGGGAGACCGAAATCGACCTGGAAGGCTACGGCCTGAGCGACAACCCGGATAAGCCCTTTAAGGCCGTGCTGACCGGCACGCTCAAGCCCGGCGCCTTCCTGGCGCTGCCGGCGGACGCGGAGGGGCTGGGCTTTGCCCTTTCCCGGGAGGGAGAGTCCATCGTGCTGACCGCGCCGGACGGGCGGACCCTCCACGAAACCGCTTTCGGGCCGATGCCCGCCGACGCCAGCCTGGCCTGGGACGGCGCCGCCTTCGCCCTCACCTGGCAGCCGACGCCCGGGGCAGACAACTTGTTTTCGAACCAGGACGAAGCGGAAACCCTCCGCTGGCAGGAAGCCAAAGAGCGCGGGGTCTATCTCAGCGAGGTGATGGCCGCCAGCGGGGCTTTTGAAAAAGGCAGGCTTCCCTACGACTGGGTGGAATTGTATAACCCGGGCCGCGCCGCTGTAGAGCTGCAGGGGCTGTACCTGTCCGACAGCGCCTCCAACCTGAAAAAGTGGCCTTTCCCCGTGGGCGCCACCCTGCGCGCGGGGGATTTCGCTGCGGTGTACTGCACCTGGGAACGCCTGGGCGCGCAGGGGCGCGGCGTGTTCGTCAACAACGCCTTCACGCTGGACAAGACGGGCGGCGCGGTGCTGCTGACCGACGGGGAGACGGTGCTGGACGCCGTGTCCCTGGGCGCGCAGCACGGCAACGTGTCCTACGGCCGCCCGGAGGGGCAGGGCGCCTTCCGCTTCCTCAATGAGACGACCTTCCGGCAACCCAATCCTGCGAAGGGATATGCCCGGCGCCTTCCCGCGGTCGGGTTCTCCCGGGAGGGCGGCTTTGCCGGCGCGCCTTTCCAGCTGCGCCTGGAAGCCCCGGAGGGCGCTGTGGTGCGCTACACGCTGGACGGCTCGGAGCCGGACGCGCGCGCGCGCCTGTACGACGCGCCCCTCCCGGTTGAAAAGAATACCGTTGTGCGCGCGGTCGCCTCGATGGAAGGGTTCGTGGACTCCCCCGTTTCCACCCGCACCTTCCTGTTCGGGGAACCATCGGCCTTCCCCGTTGTCTGCGTATCCGGCAGCCCCGCCTTCTTTTTTGGCGGCGACGGCATCTTCGAGCCGCAGAACCAGGACCTGCTCATTCAGCGGCGCGCCCATTTCGAGGTGTATGAGGAAGGCGTCCAGAAGCTCAGCCAGCAGGTTTCCCTGAAGCTGACCGGCGGCACCAGCCGCAAGTACCTGCCGCGCACCTTCACCGTCTATGCCCGGCCGGGCCTGGGCGAAAGCACCTTTGCCTACAACCCCTTCCCGGACCGCTCCTACGGAGAATACGCCGCCTTCTCCCTGCGAAGCGGCGGGACGGACGCGGTGCGCACCCGCCTGCGCGACGGATTTCTGACCCGCCTGGCCCGGGGCTATGGGCTGATGTACCTGGCCTACCGCCCCGCCGCGGTCTACGTGAACGGGCAGTTTTGGGGCATGCTCAACCTCCGGGAACGGGCCAACCGGGACGCGGTCGCCCAGTGGGAAGGCGTTACGGACCCGGACGCCGTCCGCGACATCATCATCATCAAGAACCGCGGTGTCCAGCAGCAGGGCAGCCGGGAGGAACTGGAGGCGCTGGCCGCTTTTTGCCGCACCCGGGACCTGAACGAGCCGGAGCACCTGCGCCACGTGCTGGGGCAGCTGGACGTGGACAGCCTGTTCGCCCATACCGCCTTCCAGATCATCACCGGAAACAGCGACCTGCAGAACGTCCGCTACTACAAGGTGCCCGGCGGAAAATGGAAGCTGATGCTGTTCGACCTGGACCTGGGCATGATGAACAACAACAACCTGACCCTGCCCTTTTACATGGGCAACGGGAAGACGCCCACCCTGTACTGCTACGGGGAACTGTTCCAGGCGCTGATGCAGGTGCCGGAGATGAAGGCGCGCTTCCTTTCGCTGACCGGCCGCATCTTAATGGAGCGCTTCGCGCCCGCAGACATTGGCGCACGGCTGGATGCCTGGCAGGCGGACCTCGCCCCGCTCGTGGGGCTCCACGCGCAGCGCTGGCCCGGTTTCGGTGTCAGGAACTGGGAAAAGGCGATGGCGGATTTCCGGAAGGTGCTGACGACGCGCCCCCAACTGGTGGTCAAATACCTGACCGCCGCCTTCAAACTGACGGAAGCGGAGGCCGCGCGGTATTTCGGCGGCTTTGCGGATGCGGCCGGCACCTGACGGCGCGGCCCATAAAACAAGGAGGTTCATTGCAGTGACAGGCAAGAACGCAAAAAGGCTGGCAGCGCTGGTGCTGGCAACCCTCGTCTTTCTCCTTCCCCTGCTCACGGCGGGCGCCCAGGACCCGGGGACGCTGCGCGTGCGCTGCTTCAAGATCGGCAAGGCGGACGCCTTCCTGCTGCGCATGTCCCGCCATGCCGTCCTCATCGACGCGGGCGAGGACGACGACGCGCCGGAAATCCTCGATTACCTGGCCGACAACGGCATCACGGAGCTGGACTGCCTGATCCTGACCCATTTTGACAAGCGCAGCATCGGCGGCGCGCAGGAGCTGCTTTACAATTACTTACCTTTAAGGGAAGCCCAGATCCTAACCGTCAATAGGGGATAAATAGGCTGAACCGTGAGCGAACAACGGGAAACACAGGGGACATTAAAGCGGCTTGAACCGTGAGCGAAGCCGGGAAAACAAGGGGACAGGATGAACAATCAAAACCTAAAGCCCTTTAATACTTGGGATCCAGAAGAACACCGGGCGGCATCCGTAAAAGGCGGGAAAGCATCAGGGCTAGCCAGGCGCAGGCAGGCGGCGATCCGCAAGATCTGTTATATGTATTCGCAGCAGATGACCATAGAAAACGAACTGGAAAGGCTGGCATACAGGGGCAGGCGGAACCTGCAGCGGGCCCTATGTCGCAGGCGGGCAAAGCGCGAGGATGCAGAAAGAAACACCGGGGACATTAACGAATAGTCACGGCCTATATAAAAGGATCTGGCGGGAAATCAATTTTAAGGCCATTTATAGCCGATTCTAGGGGCTTTATCAAAAGCAAGTATAAACCACGCACAAAGCGCTATAGGGGCAGGAAAGGGCCTTTACAGGGCTTATACGGCATGCGCTGGCGGAAATGGGGAAGGGCTGGCTACATGGCGGGGAATAGTCCCCCTTGTCCGCCAGCACAGCAACGGGGGAAGCGAACCGACGCACCTGGAACACAATACCAGCCGGGAAATCTGTAGGGGGTGTAGTCCCCCCATGATGAACCGGAAAACTAAGGGGGCGGCAGACCGGCCGGGGCGCTGTATCATACCGGCTGCATCGCGCGAGGCCCCCTACCCTATCCGCCAGCATTAGGCCTACATAGTGACACAAAACGCTTGCAAAGTGAAATATAGTGTGCTAAGATAGCAGATGAAAGGGGGTGCTAACATGACGATGATAGCAGCACAGGCCCAGGAACTAACCGAACAGGCGGGGCTACAGGCCCTTTACAGCCGCTTTATAGCCTACCTGGACAGCAAGCCCAGGACGGTCCAGACCTATAACAGCGCCCTGCATCAATTCTTTACCTGGCTGGCCGATAAGGGCATAACCCAGCCGCAGCGGGATCATGTCCTAGCATACAGGGACGATCTGTTATCCAGGGCGAAGCCCACAACGGTACAAGCCTATATGGTAGCAGTCCGCTTGTTTTTCCGCTGGACCGCACAGGAAGGGCTTTACCCGGACATAGCCGA
>ENA-UPXM01002487-UPXM01002487.1-activated-sludge-metagenome-genome-assembly--contig:-NODE-2487-length-21548-cov-81.813521_pt1 | contig 21548 bp, 20 predicted proteins | sample MGYA00238178_ERZ772708 | MGnify/ENA primary metagenome ERZ772708 (study PRJEB29002, sample SAMN05720212) | activated sludge metagenome | isolation source: anaerobic digester from wastewater... | reverse complement strand
TATGTGTCGTTATTTGAGCGACACTTAGTGAGCATTAAAATCATTCCCAATTAAATGACAATCTCACTTTTTCTCCGTACAGCCGGATTAATAATTCCAAAACAAACAACGAAATACGCGACAAATATATGGCAAGTTTTTGAGACTGCCAAATTTTTTCGACATTTTTTTTGGCTAAAATGACATTTTTTTGTATTTTTTAATAAAAAAAGAATATTTATCGAAAAGAAAAGGAAGACCGGGAAAAAATGGCTAAGATCAAAAAATAACGATATAATAAAAAACAACCGGTCTTCCTGGATAATATAAAAACCAACAGATGCAAATATAACAAAAAAAATGAAAATTTACAAAAGATTTGGACGAAATTAATGAAAAAGTAACTAAGATATGTACCAAATGTAAGATTGAAAAAGAACTGGATAATTTTTTCGATCACAAAACAGGTAAATATGGAAAAACAGCTGTATGTAAAGAATGCACAAGAAAATCACGCCAGAAGGGTTTTAAGGGGTATTACAACGATGAAGAAAAAGAAATGACATATTCCTTCCTCACATCATTAGGATGGTCCAGAAACGAAGAAAATGACATCTGGTACAAACCAGAAGGATGGAAGGATGAAAATGGAAACTGGACATACCCGGAAAAAATACAAACAAATCTTGAAATAATAAAAAAAGAAGAAGAAGAAATAAAAAAACAAATCCAACTAGAAAAAGATAGAATAATCCAAGAACGAAGAGCAGAAAAACAACGAATAAAAGAAGAATTAAAAAAACAGATAAAAATCCAAAGAGAAAAAGAAAAAGAAGAACAAAGATTATTGAAAGAAAAAGAAAAAATAGATAGACAAAAAATTCTGGAACAACAGAAAATTGAAAGAGAAAAACAAAAAGAAATAAAAGAAAAAGAAAAAATAGATAGACAAAAAATTCTGGAAGAACAGAGAACCCAAAGAGAAATAAAAGAAAATTTTATAAAAATCGATAGAGAACTAACTAAAATTAAAAAACAAAAACAGAAAATAATCGACCAAAGAGAATTTGAAATTTATAAAGAAAAACAGGAGATTTTGTTAATAAATGAAAGAATTGAAAAAATAGAAAAAATGATGAAAGAAGAAATATTACCATTCGAAGAAGAAGAAAAAGCGTTGAGGAAAAAAAGAGGATATCTAATCAGATCAGAAAGAATCAAAGTGAGAAATACAGGAAAGGAAAATCAATATTTAAAAGATGTCCCGGAAATAAGAAAATTAAATATAATCGAACAAGACAGATCAAAACCAAGAATTACAAGAATTTTGAAAAAAACATTTCCACTAGAAGTTGAGGAAAAAATAAGAAGCTTATATTTTAATGATAAAAAAATGACAATGAAAGCACTGGCCGATATGTACCAGTGTAGCTTTAGTAGAATAAATTTCATTATTAATTATAAAAATGACGCCAACAGAAATAAATAATAGAATATCTGGAAAAATTGTTGATTTTAAAAAGTATAAAAACACCAGACAATGTGTAAGAATTATCGATTTCAAAAGATGCAAGACATACCAGCCAGAAATAACCGGATGGATAAAAGTTAATCCAGACCTGACACAAAAAGAAGTCGATATCGAAACATTTCGTTCCAAAAGAAAAATAAGAGAAAGAATAAAAAATCTGGCAAAGCAAACACAATTATTCCACCCAGAATCAATTGTTGAAATAAAAATAGGCCAAATAAATGATGTAAATAAAAGAACGGGAAGAATATTCGTTACAATTAATATCGTCATTTATAATATATCTCAAATATATGACAAATCAATCCCAAATATGATATTACAACCATTTTTGAAAGATATTGTTGATTATGATCTTGACCAAAATGTGTTTCAATGGATAATAAAACCAAAGAGAATAAGGAAAAAATAAATGACCGACCACACAAAGGAAATATTGTCTTTTAACCAATTCTTTTCCGATAATTACAAATACCTAAAAGATTTTTGTAAATCTATTAATCCAGCACATAACTACGAAGATACCCTACACCATTGCTATCTTAAAGCTTATGACAAAATATCAAGAACAGGATATGATGGAGATGATTACCTAAACTATTTTAGGGTAATATTGATGAACAATTATAAAGGTGATTATAAAAAAGAAAGAAAATACCAAATGATTAATATTAGTGATCCGGATTTTATATCTTATATTGATAATAGATTATTGTTTCTGGAAGAACAAGATGAGCAGGATCAACAATTATATAATAGAAATGTTTTTATCAATTCGATTATTTTTGATTATCTGGACAAATATTGCTCACAAAAAGAAATTTTTATTTTTAAATCATATTTTCTCCTACATCATAAAAAATTAACATATAAAAAACTGGCTGAAATTACCGGATATAGCCTCAATTCTGTGGCAAATATTATAAAAAAAATAAAAAAACAACTGAGAAGAGACATAATAAGTTATATTAATAGTGGGGTTACAATGGACGAACTAATAAATGATGTAAAAATATTACTGGAAACAAAAAACGTTAATCGTTACTGGTCAGAATATTGCAATATGTACAATAAAATAACCGGAAATAACTGGATGGGTTGCAAATGTAAAAGCCAGAATCTATATTCCTGGCTCAATAACTGGTATAATAAAAATAAAGAAAATGAAAATTGATACAGAAAATATAAAAAAAATATTAAAATTCTGGGAAACATCAGACCAAGGAAAGAAAAAATCAATCGACGGTCATAAACTAGATGAGATCTATAGAATAATTTTCGGAAAAGAAAGAGCGAATGTCGATCCGGGAACAAAAATCAGACTGGTCAGAGAATATATTAATATACATTATGACGAAATGATAAATCAAGCCGGAGAACCACCAGTAACCCCAACACCAACAACACCTGGAAAAGAATTAATAGTCGACGAAAAACAGAACGGAAATAAAATAACAACATATTCAAAAATAAGGAGATTATAATAAAATGGAAACAATTAAAAAAAATGATCTTAGATATATCTTAAATGTCTATGACCAATTAAAAAATGATATGAAAATATCAAACCGGGTAGAAAAAGCTTATAATAAACTACCAGAAAATCTAAAATCAAATATGATAACACCACAGGGAAAAATTCTGGCAATTAATAGATTCGTTCTATTTAATTATAATAAAATTTTAGAAAAATTAGGAAATGACAATTGAAGAATTACTGGATATGACCCAAGTATATGAAAAAATCCTGACCGGATATACACATTGCCGAGATATCAATCGCGTACACAAATATATCCCAGGACATGATAAGCTTAAATCAAAAAAACAAAAAATAAAAGAAATTAAAATATTTTGGGAAAAACTGGCTGATCGGGCAATTGCAACAATGCTCGTAAATAAACAAATGGATAGATATGGCGAAGAAACAAAACAGATTGACAAAATTCCAAAGAAGGAAAATGATTAACGAAGCATCTGTCATGATTCTGAAAAACAAATCAAAAGATATGGTCATGACAATGTTTATACAAAAATATGGTTATTCTCCAAATACAGCAGAAGACCTATATTGCGAAGCACAACGATTCGCTGCTAGAAAATTTACCGACCAAGAAGTCGATCTTGCAAAAAGACAAATTTATGATCTTACACAAGAAATTATGCATGATGACGAGGAATTAAGCCTGTCAAAATTAAAAGCTGCAGAACTACTGGGAAAATTAATGAAAGCATTCCAACCAGATGTTGCAATACAACAAAACACATTGAACCTGAACCTCAGTCAGTTAACAACAGAAGAATTAATAAAAATTTTGGGAGAAAATAACGAATAATAACAGTATATGGGGTTAACTGGTGAACAAATAAGAATTTTACGCAGCCAAGTTGAAGCCGAATTATGTAAAAGAAGATTTTTCGAATTTTTTAAACGGGCGGTTATGGTTCTGGAACCTTCTACCAAATGGAGCTTTAACTGGCATATAGAATATGTGTGTAATATTTTACAAGAAGAAGTTGAGAGAATTATACGCGGAGATAAAAAAACAAAAGATCTTATATTCTCATTACCATTTAGAAGTTCAAAATCCCTTATAATATCTGTATGCCTACCAACCTGGTGCCTCATCAAAGACCCGACATTAACAATCCTAAATGTATCAGCAACAGCAGATCTGGCAACAAAATTTTCCCATAAAGCAAAAATGATAATAACCTCCAACTGGTTCGAAGATCGTTTTTCTGATATTTTTACCCTGAGACAAGATAGCAAAGCCAAATCAAATTTTATTACAGATAAAGGCGGGGGAATCCAAGCTTTTGGAATTACCGGAACAATTATCGGAAGCGGCGGTGATCTTATCCTTATCGATGACCCGTCAAGCCCGGATGCAAATAATTCCCCAAATAGTTTTAAAATGGTGGTAAATACATATCTGGATGTTCTGTATTCTCGGCTAAATAACCCCGACGTCGGTCTACGCGTACTGGTACAACAAAGATTGAATGTGAATGATCTTACCGGATATCTTCTTAATACACAACCAGACAAATATCGTCATGTATGCATCCCGGCAGAATTAACGGATGATGTATATCCAAAAGATCTGGCAATGTATTATACAGATGGATTATTCTGGCCGGATAGATTTAGTAGAGAGGTTCTGGATGATTTTAAACAAGTATTGAGGGGATCAGCATATGCATCACAATTGATGATGAGGCCACAATTACTGGAAGGTGATCTGATAAAAAGAAGCTGGTTCCCAATTATAAAATTATCAGAGGTGATAAAATATAATATAGAATGGAATCTGGTGTGTGATACAGCATATACAACATCAACAAAAAATGACCCCTCAGCTCTGATGATATGTGGAACGTACCAGAATAATCTATATATAAGAAAAGTTATCCAAAGATGGCTACAATTTTATGAGCTTATTGAAGAAATAAAAGAATTACAAAAAATATATAATATCAAAAGAATTTATGTTGAAAGCAAAGCTTCGGGAATATCGATCCTGCAAGAATTAAAGAGACAAACCGGATTTAATATATTACCACTAGACCCTATCGGAGATAAGGTCGCCAGGGTCACCAGTATACAACCACAACTGGAATCTGGTAGGGTAATACTGGTAGAAGATGATACAAATGAAGCATTTTTAAATGAGGTAGCATCATTCCCGGCTGGAAGAGATGACCAAGTGGATGTGTTATGTTATAGCGTCCAACAATTTTTAAATAAAAGTAACGCTCCAGTGTTGAAATATTATACAAGAAAATATTAATGATAAAAAAATGAAAAATATACAATTTAAAAATGAAGATTATCAAGTCCCACAAAGTTGGGATGAGGTTACATTGAAAATGATAATGGAATCTGATAGATTAAATGAAATTGTACCTGAAATACCCCTGCTAACAATTGTCTCAGCATATACTGGTATTCCATTGAAAAAAATAACATCAGCATCAGCACATGAACTGGAACCATTACTGGATGATATGGATTTTTTATATACACCATATTCTGCAACACCAATTAATTATTTTAGATTTAATGATGAAACATATATTACCAAAGAAAATATTTTAGATGAACCATTTTCAACATGGGTTAGCATCCAGACAATATTATACAATTATAAAGATGATCCGGTAAAGGGTCTGGCAAGGATGATTGCCGTATTATGTAAAAAAGAAAATGAGACCATTGATGATTTTGATTTAAATGATCGGGCAAGATTATTTGAAAATCTACCAATAACAATTGCCAAGAATATTGAAAGTTTTTTTTTAAACAGTCAGAAAATGTTGTCAATCAGTTTGGATTTATTTTCAAATCAAGAAAAACTAAAGGAGGGAATATTGCAGCAATGCCAAGAATTAAAAGATATAATGAAGAAATACGTGGAGCAGAATGGTGGGTCATGGCTTATGAGATTGCGGATTGGGTTCTACCAAATCTATCTGTGGTACTTAACACACCTACTGGAGAGGTATTTCAGTTCTATACCTACAGAGAGCTCAAAAAAGAAATGGAAACAGATGTTGAAGAAATTTTATATAAAGAAGCCCAGAAAAAAATGAAATAAAAAAAGGGGGATAATTAACACCCCCCAATTTTTTTTGAAAAAAGTAATATTATTTACGTTACTAATAAATATACGAAAAAAAAAATAAATAAAAAAAGGGATGATAAAAAATCATCCCAAAAACAATAAAAAAAGTCGATTAGATCGATCTAGGAGCAATCATAAATATATATAAAATTTATTTCATATTATACATTTTCCACAACGTAATGAACCTTGTTGATATGTAGCTCACGAATGTTAGAAATGGTCACAGATTGGAAATTTACCCCGTATTTGTTAGGAATATAAGTGGACATGAATTCCTCAAAAAGGGATTTTTCAACCTCGTCGGTTTCGTCCAACATATATATTGACTTCGGTTTTACCTCGTCAAACCATTCATAGGTCATGTATGATTTTCCCATTTTTTCGTTGTATCGGACACACTCTGACACATAGTCACCGACATTGTTTTTTTGAGGTACAAATTCGGGATTTTCGGTTTCGTTGATAACTCTCTTCTGATAGTTACCACCGATGTACACATTACCCTTAGTGACCTTAGAAATACGGTCAAAATAAGGATTATTTTTTTTCCTCATCTTAGGTACTGTAACCATGTGGAGATAACCAAAAGTTCCACCTTTGGTGTTAATCAAAACTTCTGTCAATTCTTCGGGTGTGACACTAACTTTTGAAATTCCGTCAGTTACGTCAATTGTTTTCATGATTAAAATTTTTTAAAATTAAACATGGAACAAAGATATGTATAATATTTGAACCAGCCAAAAAAAAATATGACGAACATTAAAAAATAGTTATATTAATATATAATCTAGGTATGAACATTAATGAATTAGTCAAAAAATTAGAATACATTGTTTTAGAAAAACTGGAATTTAAAGGATTTTATTTAGGTGATCCATTTAACCATGCAACAGGAAAAGGTGACAAATACCCGAACGTCTGGGTCGAAACACCGATAATGTCCACGTATTCTCTATCTCTAAAAAATCATAAAGAAATTGATATATCATTGGATTTTTTATATATTCCAAGACTGGATGATGTTCCGGATGAATTTAATTTTATGTCACACGCGGAAGAAGATCTGGACCTATTTTTACAATACCTGTCCAAAGATAAAAATTTAACCATAATATCAGCAACAGGATTGACAATAAAATCTGTTAACGCTGATATGGCTGCTGGTATAAGACTGGACATGAGAATCAGAACCGGAAGATATTGCCCGGATGAGCCAATAATATATATCGATTCAATATGTTAAATAAATGGCCGGGGTAATCACATATGATGTAAATAAAGCAATTTTGGAAGAACTGGTTGCTGCAACCAAACAAATCGTATTTCAATATAATACATTGCAAAGATCAGAATTGATTGATTCCATTGAATGGTCATATAATGATAATCTGTTTATAATGATTGCTAATGATTATTTTAAATGGGTTGATACTGGCAGGAAGCCACAAGCAAAAATGGTACCAATCGAACCTCTGATAAAATGGATAAGAAAAAAGGGAATAAGACCGGGATTCGGTCAAACAATAAATAATCTGGCATGGGCAATAAGGGTGTCAATATATAAGGTCGGAATCACACCAAAACCCATGACACAACAAATAATCGGACAATCAATAGAATTTTTATCCGAAGAACTGGCTGTGGATCTATCAGTCAAATTGGCGGATGAAATAAGTAAAGAATTAACATTTACATTAGGAAAAAATTAAACTATGGCAAAAACATATTTTTACGAATACGGTGGTCAATGTCATAACAGGACCATAGATTTTTTGGAATATAATACATCATCAAGATATGTTGATGGTAATGATCCGTGTTGTGGTAGCTATACAAATCAATATGATACGGTGATATATAGAGCAAGCATATTATCATCAGAATCCGTTGCTGATGTTGCAATAAATGTATATTACCAATATACAGTAGAATATACAGACCCATGGAATAATTACCAAAATACATATAGCACATATGTAACAATTCCAGCCGGACAACGATACACAGATGTGACATTTATTGATTTTTTTAAAAGAGAATATGTCGATATGTGTCCCGGCGGTGGTTGCGCAATTGAAGTAACACAAACAAAAGATGTAACATTACTAGACCAACCAGAAATTCCATCAATATGTAATGACCCAAGCTGCGTATTTAAAATAACCGGGCATACAAAAACAAACCCCACATCCAGAGGACAAAATGATGGTTCTATTACAGTGAGCACCAGCGGAGGAACCGGAAATATTATATGGAAATTAAATGGAATAACACAACCCCAAACATCATTTGTTGCAACATTTTCTAGTCTAAAATCTGGAAATTATATTATTTCAGCCGAGGATGACGGATGTACTAGTTCGTTACTGGTTTTTCTTCCAGATGGGGAATTTAGGACGGGGAATTTTAGTGTAACTGATCCAACCTTACATGCTGTTGCTGTGGAAAATCCTGTAATATTAACATTGAGGACAGCATTATCCAGCATCAGCCCAAGTTACGCAGTTAATACATTTCAAATTACCGGAACAATAACAAATGTTACAATAGAATTTAATCTTAGCTATCCATATCAATATTACGCGATTTTCAAATCCAAAGCGTTTCCCGATAGGGGAAATTATTTTTTGGAAAGCATATTGAGAGATAATGTCGGGAATGTGGTTGGATCCAATACCACAACCGAGATTGCCACATCATTGGCTGAGGTATTCCAAAAAGACGCAATATTATCCAGATTATTTTTTATTACTAATTCTGGAACAACCGTTACATTAAAATCAAAAGAATACAATTCGGAATTTAATCTCTCATCATCAAATGTTACAATTACCGGGAATAATGTTACATTAACCAATACAATACCCGGTGTGACCCAGTATGATGGTCAAATCTCACCAGAATATTCTCTATACGGGGAATTATATGTTAATGAAGATCTAAGATATGGTCAAACACCAGATGTTGACCATTATAATCGTGTAATAGAATTGGAATTACCATATAATAGGACAAATATCCATCAGTTTGATTTTTCCAGTGCATTGAAAAATTTTGTTTTTTCTAATAAACTGGATTTCACATTTACAGGATATACATATCTTAATTATCCAATTGGCAATTATTTCATAAAATATGGTGAAAAATACCCATTGATTGTAGGACAAAACACAAAGAAAAAAAGATATAAAGGGGAAACTGGATTCGGGTGGTTCGTGAACGCAAGTTTGGATTATGAAAAACCAAATAATTTAGATATGTATTTTGGCGTGTCAGGAATGTATATAGATAGTGGTTTTAGATTTTTAAATACAGCACCAAATACAAAAATCAGTAATAGGGGTTGCAAAGAATTCCTGTCATTTATTATAAAAGAAGATTATGGATTTCCTCTGGCTCTATATGCAAATATCACATTATTTGATGGAACAAAATATTTGAATCAAAAGATGTATGATATACATACTGGTACAACATATAATGGTGGTATTATTGTGGTCAATGCTGGATTTACTGATCTGGGTCTGGGAAGTTATGAAACATCATCCAAAGTAAGAAGGGTAGATCTGACAATTATGCAAGATGGTTATGGTTACTGGGTTCCATATTCGGAAACAAAATCATATCATCTGGATATTGACGATCATTGTAATATGTTTAATGTAGCATTTTTAAATAGGTTGGGAACGTATGAGACATATTCTTTTAATGGTGAGCTTATTGAAAGCCAGGATACGGAGAGAATAATGTATCAACGACCATATGATTTAAAATCTGATGGATCAGCTGAGCCTGGGTTTTTATATAATGCAACAATGGATACCAAATTAACAAGAAAATATATGTTAAATACCGGAATTATTGATGATGATACATTTTATTTTTTGAGGGGATTATTAAATAGTAACAGAATTTATCATTATGATGGGGAATATCAGAATAATATTAATATTATTAATGAATCAGCGGTAAAAAGTAGCAATGATAATGGATATTCTATCCAAATCGAAGTCATTGAAACGATAAACATAAATAACGTAAGCTCATAATATGTCAAATATACATAGAATAAGAATTTTAACCGAACTGGGTGAACTGGCATATCGGAATATTGAAGACCTTAATCTCTATTTTTCAAGAATTGTGGATGATTATTCCGATATCGGAGCAAAATTCGGGGATTTTTCATATGATTTTAATCTACCAATAACAAAACAAAATAGTCTGGTGTTTGGCTCACCAGAAAGTGTGGGATCAAAAAATTATTTTAATAAAAATCGTAATATTCCATGTCAGGTATTTGATAATAATGAAATGATTCTGGATGGTCTAATATCACTGGTTGATGTTTCTATTGATAACTACAAATGTAAGTTTTTTTCAAAATTTAAAGAATTAATTGATACAATAAATGAGAATAACCCAGATGGTGAAGAAAAAACATTAAAATCATTGAAATTTACCCCAATCTATAATTGGGATTATGAAACATCAATAATAGCCCATATCCAAGCCGATTACAAAGATTGTGACGAAACAATATATCAATATCCTCTGTCTTTTTATTCCACATTTTATTGTCAGGAAAGTATATATTCGGGTAATACGGATTATAATGGAATTAATTTTTCAGCTGATAGACCACACCAGAATTATTACTACCTGATAAACACAATTGATGATAAAATAAATAGAATATATTACCACCAAATACCACCAGCAATATATCTTGTCCCAATTGTCGAACAAATCCTTGAAGACGCAGGATGGAAACTGGGTGGACAATTTTTTAATCAACCAGATATTAAAAAGATTATTTTATTATATAATGGTGAAGATGACATTTATGATAAAGCAATCTCAAATACGGAAATATTTTCAGGATCAACACCAGTCGATCTACATTTGGAAAAATTCTTGCCAGATATGTCCCAGTCAGAATTCCTTATGGGAATAATGAATATGTTTAACCTATATTTCACAATTGATACACAAAATAAAGAAATAAGATTCGAAACATATGATACATTTTTTAGATATACAGATGAGATTGATCCATATGATATTACAAAAAAGGTAAATACATTATCGGTCAAATCATCATCGTCATTAATTGATAATCCAAATATCAAATTTAAGCCCAGTGGAAATAGAGAGGTATTTGGTGATAATAGGGTCATGACCGGATCTACAGATAATGCATTTATCCAAAACTGGGTCAGCACCAGCAATAAGACATTTAACCAGACATTTAATAGAATAGGATATACAGAACAATCAAATAAAATACATAACCAATTTTATGGTATTGTTGATACAATTGAAATTCCATTTGGTGAGCCAACAATAAAAAGACAATTTATATATAATGATGTTAATATAAATAACATTCCAAGAAATGCTGGTTACCATTCTATCTATTTACCTCTATTATCAAAACAACTGGTATCGGATAATAATGGAATGAAATTTAATAGAAATCCAGCTGATACACATGTTTTCAATAACGAAAGTAGCATAAAATTCCAAGGTGATCCGTGTTTAATGTTCTATTATGGAAGACCATTGACCAATGTTGAAAATAAGCCCGGTATGGGATCATTATCAAATTATATGTATTATTGTATGTATGATCATTCTGGCACGACAAAATATAATATATCAATCCCGGTCGTGTCACCATTCCAATTGGATACATATAGAAGTGAGATAATAGATTGGCTGGATAATGTAAATATTGATACAATAGATGACCGTAGAACGACTGTTGCCAGTTATCTACAGTCACTATGGCAAATGATGACATCGTCGTCTGTGGCAAACAAGACAACGGGATTTTCCCTGGTATTTGATGATAATGGATATTTCCACCAAACATTATGGTCAAAATTCCATAAATATAAATGGGATCGTTACCAGCAATCGGAAATATTGTCCGCAGAGATAAATATGACCAGTTATGACTGGAATGAAATGACAATTAATCGTCCAATATTATATCGTGGAGAAATATATTCTCTTATAGAATTGTCTGGATTTAACCCGGTAACCCAGATAGCACAAATAAAGATGATAAAAAAATTATAAAATACCATGGCATTAAAGAAAGCTCAAATTGTAATAGAAGTTCAGGATAAAAGCCTTGAGGAACTAAATAAGGAAATTAAAGATCTACAAAAGAATATTAACCAATTACAGGTCGGTACTGAAGAATGGATCAAACAGAATGAGAAATTGGGGAAATTAAAAAACCAGTTTAATGACGCCAAATATGCTGCAACGGATTTACAGAATGTCATAAAAAAGACAACGGTTACAACATCGGATCAAATACGTGGTATTGCAAAAACTGGAGCAGGACTGGTTGGTACATTTACAACAATATCCGGATCATTAAGAATGATTGGAATTGAATCGGAAGCATTTGATGAGATGACAGCCAAAGCAACAACCTTAATGTCAATAATGGGTGGGCTTAATCAAATCGCGGAAACATTCTCATCAACCAATATGAAAGCATTGAGAAGCATTGCCGGGGGATTTAAAAATCTTGTAACGGTTGTTAGAACAGCCAGTGCGGGAATGAAAGCCGCATTGATTAGTACTGGCGTAGGCGCGTTGATTGTGGCTGTTGGATTACTGATCGCCAATTGGGATAAGTTGAAAAATCTGTTGGATCGTACAGGAAAACAAAGGGCTAAAATAGCTGAGGAAGAAAGTAAATCAGCTAAAGCATGGGTTAATACGGAAAAGGAATTATATGATGTTGCTCAAAGAGAATTTGATTTACAAAAAGAAAAGGCTAAGTATAATAAAAATAATACAGAATTAGCTAAAGCGGAACTTCAATTAGCAAATCAAAGACTTAATATTTCAAAAGCATCATTAGCAGAGGCGGAGGCTGAAGTTGAATTATTAAATACACAATCAGCTAAAAAACTTAAAATAAGTGAAGATGAATTTCAGGCTCAAAAGGACATTGCTGACGCAAAGGTTGAAGGATTAAAAATAGAAATTGAATTAAATAAATTATTAGTAGCTGAAAATAAACTTAGAAATGACATAGTTGTTACGACAGATGATTTAAATGAAAGCATCAGAATTCAAGAGAATGAATTAACAAAAGTTAATGCGGGATTAGATACGGAAAGTAAACAATATGAAATACAGCGTAATATATTAATTGATCAAGTTAAGAAGATCCAAGCAATTACTGAAGCAGATAAAAAAAATGTTGTATTAGGATTAAATCAACAAGTTATTTCAATAAGGCTAACAAAAGAAGAACAGGATCAATTAGACGCGTTAAACGCACAAATAGCCGCCTTAGACATTCAGGAAAAATTAAGGAAACAAAAATTAGCTGACGAATTACTGGCATTGGAATACGAACGATCATTCACTAGGGAAATATATAATATAAATGATGCTATTGATGACACAATTAATAAATTAAATAAAAGACTGAATTCAATAGAAGGTAATAAGGTAATTTTAGAAGATGAATATAATATCATTGAAGACATAAACAAGAATTACGAAAAGATGTTGAAAGCCCGTCAGAACATTGCGGATTTCGATGAAAAAGGACTGGAGATCTTCCAAAAACAACATAAGGTTATTCTTGATCAACTTGATGGATTCGAAAGGATATTTGAAGCCACAAGAAATATGTTATTGGATCGTATTGATGTTAAAAAGATCAATGAAAATGTACTTAACCAATTAACACAAGAACTGACATTATATATTGCCCAAAATGAAAAGAAAATCGAACAACTTCAGAACACCAAAGAAGGACTGGCATTAGAACGTGAAAAATTACTAGAAGAAAAAGAAAGACTGGCTTTATTGGATGTTCAATTAGATAGACAATTTCAAATTAAAGATGCTGAAAAAGCAACAGCAGAAGGTAAATTGGCTTCAGCTAAAAATGAAGAAGAAAGAAAAACTGCCCTTGAAGAAGTTCTGCGTCTTGAGAATGAAATAAGAGATATAAACCAGTCTATTGCCGATAATAAAGCAACAACAATAGATCTTGATAATAAGATCAACGAAACTGAAGGAAAGATCTTAGATACTGGGAAGGAAATATATAAGACCAGTGAAGACATTGAACAGAAGACAAGAGATACAACAGCAGCCGTTGAAGAACAGTCTAGGGCTTATCAAAGAATTTCTGACTTCATGGATGACTATAGTGAACAGCTCAAATTGGGTGCTGAAATACTGGGTCAGTCATTGGAATTTATTTCAACATTATTCGATGCAAATGCAACAAGAATACAGGATGAAATAAATAGGCTGAACGCTGAATATGAAATGATGAACGCCAAAGAAGCAGATCGTCAGTCAAGGTTATTACAATATGAAGAAGAATTACGTGATGCTAATGGTACTAGATATGATGAATTACTTGAATTAATTGAAAAAGAAAAACAAGCTAAAGATAGTGCTTATATAAGTGAAAAAGAACAACGTAATAATTTATTAAAATTAGAACATCAACGTTTAATTGATGAACGAAAAGCTGCATTATGGAGAAAGACCCAGGCAATTATTGATATAATAACCCAAACAGCCCTGGCTGTCATTAACTATGCCAGCAAGGTTGTGACAACACCATTAATACCATGGGTTGTCGGTCTGGGTGCTGCTCAAATTGCAACCGTTGCAGCCCAAAAAATCCCAGAGGTTCCACCGCTTGTACAATATAAAAAGGGAGGATACACTGGAGAAGGAAATGATGATGATATTGCTGGTATTACCCACGCCAATGAATATGTTGTCCCGGCCAAGGTTGTTAGAAAACCAGAAGCTCAAAAACATATAGAAATATTGGAATCAATGAGAAATACCGGATATAAGGATGGTGGGTTCGTATCACCATCATTAAGCCAGGATGTAACATCTCAGTTTGATTATGACAAGTTTGCTGAAAAACTGGTTGAAGCATTGAGGACATTGCCAAATCCAGTGGTTGGTCTGGTTGATATTGATCAGGGACTAAAATCAATCCATTTAACGAAAAAACAAGCATCCTTGACAAGATAATTGTAAAAATAAAGAAAAAAAAGTTATATAATTATGAAGAAATTGCCAGTATATGAATTTTTGATAAATGATGCCGAAGAAGAATCCGGTGTCCAGTGTATTTCAGTTGTTCCCGATCCTGCGTTTAATTCCAAAGCAATTTTATTTGAAAAACAAAAAATGAAATTCGTTGAATTATCTGGATCCAAACCAAGAAAAAGAAGAATTGGCGGTCTGGCTCTAATCCCAAATGTTCTGGTATATCGTGTTGATGAAATAACAAATGAAGGATATTATGGGTTTTTCAGCTCAGATACAATTGAAAAAATCGTGGAAAAATTCCATGAAGATATGAATAATAACAAATTGAATCTTAATCATAATCCAAACCAGTTTATTGATGCAGTATTAGTTGAAGATTATATTGTAGATACAGAAGAAAGAGCAAATGATCTTAGAAGAAAAGGAATAGATCATGAAAATATTATCGGGTCGTGGTATGTATCATACAAGATAAAGAATGAAGAAACATTTAATTCCATAATGGAAAATCAGCAAGCTGGTAATGGTACGGGATTTAGTGTTGAAATTTATGCTGACAGATTCCTTGTGGATTTCAGCTCAAAAATAAATAAGAAAAATTTAGATTTAAAAATGAAGAATAACAAAAAATTATTGAACAAAATTATCGACCTTTTCAAAGCTAATGATTTTGAAAGAGCATTAGTTAATGAATTGGGATTCGAAATTGAATGGACGGAAGTAGGTCAACCAGTTTACAAGATAATTGTGGACGCAGAAGGAAATGAGACTACCGAGCCAGTTGGACAAGGAGAATTTTCAACCGAGGCTGGAATAATCGTTGTTGATGAAGCCTCAAATCTGGTTGAAATTCGTGATTTACCGGCAACAGAACCCGTTGTGGAAGATCCGGATCTTAACCTGCAACTTCCAGATGAAGAACCAAAAATTGAAGAAGTTGTTGAAGTACCGATTACCGATCTCCCAGGTGGTGATGTTATCGAAGATAAAATTGAGGACAGTATTGCAGCTTTAGTCGGTGATGTTGATGGTGAATATTACATCAAGGTCGTTGTTGATGAAGGTGTTGTGATTGAAGCCAGTCTATCATCCGAAACCGATCTGTTAAAGAAAAAAATTACTGGTCTCGAAAAAACAGTTCAGGAGCTTTCAGATAAAATGAAAGAGCCTATAAGTGATCCGGTTCTTGAGCCGCCTGTTGTTAAAAAAGAATGGGCGAAAATGAGCGCGTATGAAAGAGCTTTAGAAAGAACCAGAAGTTAATAAATAAAAATAAAAAGTTAAAAAAATTACAAAATGAGTAAAGTAATGAATTTTGCCACTGTCGTAGTTGAGAATCAAACCGTATGCGGACAGAATGCGTTAGAATATATTTTGGCTTGTTTTCTAAAAAATAGAACAGCTGATAGTGGTGTTCGTATTGTTACGGACGTAATCAAAAGTGCTCTTGTATCAAAGATGAGCGGAAGCAATCTGGTATCTTGTGGTAATAACTGTACTTTTACACCTTCGGGAACCCTCAACTTAACCGAAGTCGAATTAACCCCTTGTGCTTTCCATATTAATCTTGAGCTTTGCTATCAGGATCTGGAGGGCGTATATAATGGTCTGAATTCTGGTAACCTTAATACACAGGATCTCGGAGCTGATTTCAACAGGGCTCTTCGTGAGCTTTTAATCGGAACCATGGGCGAGACTTTTGAAAAGGTTTTATGGCAGGGAACAACTGGTACAACCATGACAGGATGTACTTGCACTGTTGATAGTCTACCAAGCCAGATTTTAACCAATCATATCCATGCTAGTGGTGTGACATTATCCAAAGCTAATATTATCGGTTATGTGGATCAGATGATGGCTAAGCTTCCACCTTGTCTGCTTGAAGATACTAGCAAGCTAAAAATCTATATGAATCCTAAAAGCTTGCTCTATTACAAACAAGCACTGGGTGCTCTCGGCGTGATTCTTCCAAGCGAAAGCCTACCTACCACATATGATGGAATTGAAATTTATACTATCGGTGCAATTCCCGATAATAAAATGTTCGTATTCCAACCTGAGAACCTTGTTATCGCTGTCGGTGCAATGGACAATTTTTCACAATTGAACATATTGGATATGAGACAGCATAATCTTGATAATAGCGTTAGAATGAGCATTCAGGGTAAAGTGGATGCCAAGTTTATTTACGAAGCAGAAGTAGTTGCATTAGGCTAGAAGCCATAAACACAAATTAAAAATTAAAATATTATGGGTTGTGAAATATTAAGAGGAATCCAGGGCGTTTGTGGATATGATGCTTCGGGCGTGGAAAAATTATGGATTGGTAACCGTTCATCTATTACCGGACTAACACAATATAATGCTTGTGGCGAGGTTACGGGAATAACATGGAGTGGTGGTACGATAGAACTTTTCGAAATCGAAGCTGCTCTCGATAGTATTACATACACGGACGATCTCCAAGTAAATGGACCAAGGAGAAATATCTTGCAAACAATTAACTTTAGTGTTACAAATATGGATTGTAACATAATCGATACACTGGAAACGATTGGTCTATCCAACATGTTTGCAATATGTAAGCTTGCCGATGGCTCGTATAAGCTCTTCGGAGATAGAGGTACTGGCCTTCGAGCTACTGTCGTATCTGAAGCATCGGGTACAGCGTCAGCTAATGACGGAGCTGTTACCGTTACTATTTCAGGTATAAGCTTAGCTAAAGCTAGAATAATTGATCCTACATACGCCGCATCAATCGGCTTAACTTAGGATTGATTTTTAGACAATATAAAAGGAATATCAAATACTGGTATTCCTTTTTTTTTATTACCTCATCTCTGATGTAAAATTTAGTTATATTATTATACGATATTATGATTGTAGGAACTTGTAGATACGTAAATCCAGATATTTCTCATATTTACTTGGCGGAATGGAAAAATACAATTATTCCAATATATTCAAGTAATAACGTTATTGATCGTTATGAATGGGTTGATGAATGGTTTGAGATCAAGTTAAACACCGCCCGTGCGACATTTGGGCAGGAGATGTCCACGAAGAATAGTCAGGGCATATATTTCAATACAACAATAACCATTAATATTCCTAAAGCTGAAAACCAGAAATGGAAAGATCTGGTTGACTTCCTAAATTGTAACAAATATATTATTGTATTCCGTGATGGAAATGGTACGTATTTCACATCAGGTTATAAATGGGGTATGCAGGTTAGAAGTTATCAATTATCAGAAAACCAGTATATAATTAGTTTTCAGGAATTATCAAATAATTTACCTACATTAATTGAAGAATATTATGTAGCAACTGTAATAAATGGCATTCCAATATCACCAAGTCCAAGTAGAACACCATCAATGACACCTTCAAATACTCCAAGCGTTTCATTAAGTCAGACACCAAGTATTTCAATCAGTATAACGCCTTCGATTTCAATATCACAAACTCCGAGTATTACGATGTCGAATACACCTTCGATATCAGTTTCACAGACGCCTTCAATAACGCCAAGTGAGACTCCAAGTATAACGCCATCGCCATCACCAGTTTATACAACATATTATGTTGATGTCTGGACAGGTACAAGTAATGGTTGTGTTTATATTACACGAACTGCAGCAAGAATTAGTACTGCAATTGTATTTGGTAAATATTATTTATTAGAAGGATCAACAACTATAATTAGACGAACTTCACCTGATGTGGCGCCAGTTCCAAATCCAATAATGATTATTGCTGATGGGCCATTTGACACTTGTATTGAAGCTTATGGCTGGACACCGCCAGCAACTTACACATATGAAGTTAAAAGAAATACTACTAATGGATACAATTTATGCTCTCCATATTCAGATTGGGAAACTACTTGTATTACAACTTCACAGAATTTAACTATTGGCTATTTTTATGAATTTCAGAATTCAAATAATCTATGGACGAGATTTGAAGTTCTTTCAACATCGGTATCTACAGGATGTACAACATATTATACATCATTTATTGAATATTCAACAATAGATGAAGCGTGCCCAGGTTTACCAACACCTACGCCAACAACTTCAATATCGGCAACGCCAAGTACTTCATTGAGCCAGACTCCATCAATAACGCCAAGTACATCATCAACAATTGGTACAATTGCATTAGAAAATAACGCAAGTATTCCTTCAATTGATGATGTCATAGTAAATGATGCTTCTTTAACATCGGCATCATTTCCATTAGTATATCCAGATACTACAACAGGATACACATCCGATACTGGATCTCAAAATGTTGATGTTTATATTACTGACTGGGAAGGAGGATCAAATTACATTACATTAATTGATAGTAATAGTGTTACGTATTATAAAACAGTTGAAGGAAATAGTGGACATACATTTGCTAGTGTTTATATTTCAGTAGGAATTCCAGTTCGAATATCATTAGAAGATGGATCGGCTCCTTCGCCAAGTGTTACACCAAGTATTTCAACATCAATTACGCCTACACCAAGCATGAGTATTGGAAGTAGTCCAAGTGTAACACCAAGTTTAACGCCATCAGTTACACCAAGCTCATTTGGGCCAACAATTAACATTAGTAATGATGGTACATATAACATTACAGATGTACAGATAAGCGGAATAACAATATCAGATATAACATTTCCAATAACGCCTTCAAATTCCGCTGTTGGGCATACAACAATTTATAATAATAATGTATCAGTTGATGTCACATTAAGTCAAGGATCGTCAGGAGAAAGTATTACAGTTAATTTAAATTGTACTACAACTGATGGTGGAAGTGGTTATAATTTCTCAGGAGTTGATACAACTACTGGTACAGTTACAATAAGTTATTCAACAGGAATTTGTAGTTAATGGCAACAGAAATATTAAATAATTGCAATTTTGATGCGACCAGAATAGTAAAATTATATCTGGCTACACAGGTTAGTACAGGAGGAACTATTAATTTTCCTGTAAATTATCATACCTTATCAGGAACTTCAGATTCCATAATTAAATATGAAAGCTGGGATGCAACAAATATAGTTCAAATTGGCCAGCAATTAATTCAATTTAATGAAGTATTATGGGTTGATGAAAACATTAGTTTCAATGAAGAATTAATAATTGATCAACGTGGAAGGAATTACGTAAAAACATTAACATTTGAACTATCAGGTATAGATCAAACATTAGTAGATCAACTAGAAGCTTTAGGACTTGACTATGAAGGTATGTTATGTCCGCCAAAAACATTAGCAATTTTAATTGATGAAAACGAAAATGAATTGATCGCTGGATATGACTTTCCTTTTAGGCTTGAAAGTATAACAACTGGTATAAATGGTGATCAGAATAGTATTACTTTAACTTATATTAGTAATAGCCATTCAAGAGCAAGAAATGCTGGTTTTCCAACACCTAGCCCAAGCCCTACTCCAAGTATTACTCCTTCTATTTCATTAAGTAGAACACCAAGTATTACGCCAAGTATTACACCAAGTCCACAATTGTTACCAATAGTTGGAGCTGATGGATGCTATGAATTTGAAGAAATAAGCGGTACAATATACGATTGTTATGACAATAATGGCCTGGAACCTTATGACATAACTTTCCAAGAACAAGGAAAAATAAATAAATGTATTTATCTTCCTGACCAAGCTTTTGCGTCTGGTGTAACTACTTACAATTATACCACATTTACAATTTCGTGCTGGGTTAAATTAGATGACTTTGTAACAGGACAAACCGTAAGTTCAAGAAATATCGTAACATTTACTGACGATTATTATGTTCCAACACTTAAATTCTTTTATTATGGATTTTATAATACATTATGGCTTACCAGTCCATTTTATTCTGAAGGGGCTCAGGGACGACTTGATCTAATAGGGGCTAATTTACAAGATGGACAATGGCATCATATTGCTGTGACTTTTGATAATTCTGATTATTCAACAGCTTTTTATCACAATGGAACGCCACTTCCTCTTTTTGATGTTACTTGGTATATACCAATTATTCAACATTCAATATTATATTTAGGTTATCACTCAGTCGGCGGAACAGGATCTAATAATTCAACAAGAGGCTGGATAGATTCATTAGCTTTTTGGAATCGAGTTTTAACTGAATCTGAAATACTTGATGTTTACAATGATGGTTATGGTAGTATTTGTTGTGCGCCAATACCATCGCCATCAGTAACTCCGAGTATAACTCCAAGCATTTCATTTTCAGCTACAAGAACTCCAAGTCCAACACCAAGTTCATAAAATAACGTATCAAAAAATAAAATAATAGTTATAT
>ENA-UPXM01002485-UPXM01002485.1-activated-sludge-metagenome-genome-assembly--contig:-NODE-2485-length-21553-cov-162.575402_pt1 | contig 21553 bp, 15 predicted proteins | sample MGYA00238178_ERZ772708 | MGnify/ENA primary metagenome ERZ772708 (study PRJEB29002, sample SAMN05720212) | activated sludge metagenome | isolation source: anaerobic digester from wastewater... | reverse complement strand
GAAGTAAGACGTAAGAAATTAAAAGTAAAGCGAATTTGTAATTTTCATTCCGCCTTTCGACTTTCGACTTTCGACTTTATTTTGTATCTTTGTAAGTTGGATAAATCCCCTGCCCTCTTGGAATTTTATGCTAGAGAGAGTTAGGGAAACATCAATTTGAATTAAAATTTAACAGATCAAATAATATGACAGCATTATTAGAACAGTACCCTTTTCTTTTGCCCTTCGTAATTTTCCTGGGGCGTATTTGTGACGTAACATTAGGAACCCTGAGAATCATTTTTGTTTCCAAAGGCAGACGAACTTTGGCGCCGATTATCGGGTTCTTTGAAGTGTTTATCTGGATTGTGATTATATCCCAAATTTTAGCACGAGCCAATGATTTAGTATCTTATCTATCCTACGCAGCGGGCTATGCTACAGGCACTTACGTGGGTATGTTGATAGAAAGCAAATTGGCATTTGGCGTGCTGATATATCGGGTTTATACCAGAGAGGGCGGTCGCGGATTGATTACCAGATTCAATGAACACGGATTTGGAGCTACTCTGGTTCATGCCGAAGGTTCGATTGATAAAGTTGATATTATTGAAACGATAGTATCACGCCAAAAGATGAAAAAAGTAGAGTCTATCATCAATGAGTTCGACGATCACGCCTTCTACGTAACTGAGGATGTCCGCACTACTCAGAATGGAATTTTTCCAAAAACTGCCACTATTTTCCAAAGATGGAGACCGGGGAAGTAAAAAGATAGAACTAAGTATGAGATTGGTTGTTAAAAATATATACACCACCTCTATTTTAAAACCAAAATTCCTAAAACTTCTCAAATTTTGAAAGTTTTAGGAATTTTATGTATTTTTGCCAAATGAAAACAATAGCACGTAAAGAATATTTAGAAAAACTTAGAGTTCTTAAAGATAAGAACTTCATTAAAGTTGCCACAGGGGTTAGACGATGTGGAAAATCGACACTAATGACCCAATTTCAAGATTTATTGCGTAAAGAAAACAGCGAAACTCCAATTTTGGCAATCAATATGGATATGCCGGAATTTAGGTTTTTAGCTGAAAAACACTGGAAGGAAATCTATGATTACATCATTAAGCATCTCCAAAAAAACAGAACTAATTATGTATTTATAGACGAAGTACAAAATATTCCGGGATTTGAGAAGTTATTAGCAGGCTTGTACGTCCACCCTGACATAGATCTATATGTTACAGGTTCAAACGCATTTTTATTATCTAGCGAATTGGCTACTTTGTTGACCGGAAGAGCTTTTGAAATTAATGTGTTGCCTTTTTCATTTGCTGAATATTTAGAATTTACCGGTAAAGATACCAATCCTGACCGTGCTTTTGCTGAGTATATGCATACCGGAGGATTCCCCGAAGCAGTCAGACTTTCGGCTGAGGGAAATCATTTTGCGAATGAATATTTGCAAATGGTTTTCAAAAACATTTACGATAACGATATTTCTAAACGTTACACTATTTATGGAGATGAATCATACCTCGAAGTTGTATACTTCTTAATAGATTCTATTGGTTCCACTGTTTCGGCAGGGAATATTGCCAAAGTTTTGACCGCCAACAAAAAGAGCATTGACAATAAGACAGTATCGAGATATATCGACACTTTGGTTGAAGCCTACTTATTTTACAAAGTAAATCGCTACGACATCAAAGGGAAGCAGCATCTGACAACGCTGGAAAAATACTATTTGGTGGACTTAGGTTTTCGCAATGCTCTACTTGGAAAAGAGTTAACAACCGATACCGGACATTTGCTTGAAAACATCATTTATCTTGAACTCAAAAGAAGAAATAACCAAGTATGGATAGGTAAAACCAATAACCTGGAAGTTGATTTTGTTGTTCGCAACAACGAGGGTTATACTCAGTATATACAAGTTGCACAAACAACACAAAACAGAGCAACCTTAGAACGTGAGTTAGCCCCATTTTTCGCTATTCCCGATCATCATGAAAAAATATTAATTACCATGGACTACGACACAGGGACGTACAACGGAATTAAAAAAATAAACGCAATAGATTGGCTTATAAAAACTGAATAATTTATTTAGCATAACCCACAGTTTGAGCTAATAAAACTTGCAGATGTTCAGGTAATCCTAATATGTCATGAAGTAAATCCTTATCAAAAGCTCCTCTTGCTACTGTTGACAATCCCTCAGAAGCACAGTAGAGGTAAATATTTTGTGAAATATACCCACAGTTTGTGTATGAGTATTGTAAACTTGCTGCCTTTTTCGTATCGCTGACAATCAGAATATTAACCGGCGCATCAGCCACATACTCTTGCATTCCTGCATCTTTTCTAAAATCGCCTTTTTTTACCAGCGTAAGCTTATGCTCCTTCGCGTTATAGAAATAGATTCCATCTTTTAAAATTACGTACAATTCCAACTCCTGAAAATTTCTGGCTGTAGGAACTGTCCGTTTATCTTCTCTATTGAAGCCGTTAGCAGCCCAAAGTAAATCAGCTAACTGCTGATGTGTGAGATCTTTATCAGAAAAAGAGCGACCCGATTTTCTTTCATTGAATACTTTCATCAAAGGTTGTCCACCCTCCCTATTAGGAGCAGGTAATTTAATTTCTTGTGCATTCATACTATATCCAAAACAACAGATTAAAAAAATAGATAAAATTTTCGTTTTCATAAATTGATTCATTGCTAACATTAATAGATCAATAGTTTTGAGCGTTGATAAATACTCTATTCTAAGCTAATAATCCGAACCCAATAAAGTATTTTAACAACCTACAAAGATACACAATATTTTGCAATTATGCCATAAGAAAAGAAAAAATCGAGAGCTTTACAGGATTGAAACAGTTTTTCATTAATTTTGCGCACTGAAATTGAGTAAATCATAAAACCATGTTTGAGTTATTATTTGGAATATCGTTTTTAGATTATATCAGAGAAAATTTTGTCGAATTGTTGGACCACGCCGGTACATTTGCGTTTGCCTTGAGTGGAATTAGACTGGCTGCTGAAAAAAAATTCGACTGGTTTGGTGCTTATGTAGTGGGATTGGTTACTGCCATTGGAGGTGGTACAACCCGCGATTTGTTATTGGGTGTAACGCCCTTTTGGATGTTAAACAGTTCCTATTTAATCGTAACGGCTGTAGCCCTGTTCTCATTTCTATTTCTGAAAAAATTTATTTTTAGGTTAAATAAAGCCCTCTTTTTGTTTGACACCATTGGTCTGGGACTATTTACTGTGGTAGGAATTGAAAAAACACTGGATGCTAACTTCCCCTTCTGGGTTGCCATCATTATGGGTGTCATGACCGGATCAGTGGGTGGGTTAATCAGAGATGTTTTAATTAATGAAGTGCCTCTTATATTACGGAGGGATATATACGCCATGGCTTGTGTTGCCGGAGGACTCGTGTTCGCACTCTGTTACCGACTCGATATAGACCGGGCTTTAATTGACCTTATTGCTGCATTTACCGTAATATTGATCAGATTTATCGCTGTTAGGTATAAAGTTCAACTCCCGGTAGTAAAACAGGGTGATATCAAGATTAACACTAAGATTTTTAAGCAAAAAAATAAAGAAGAATGAGTTCAACAGTGAACCATAACGGAGCACTCACCCAAATCAAATCAGGTATCAATGTGATACTTAAGGGATTGGGACAAATTATGCTCCAGGAGAACAGCATTACCGGGTTACTCTTTTTGATTGGCATCTTCTATGGTTCACCTCTCATGGGCTTAGCTGCATTGTTGGCCGTTATCTGTGGAACAAGTACCGCTTATCTGCTTAAATATGACAAAAAGGAGATTCATCAAGGTCTCTACGGATTTAGTGCTGCACTGGTTGGAGTGGCTACCCTACTATTCCTAAAATCGCACTTTTGGACGTGGGTTATCGTTGTTGTCGGCTCGGTATTGGCAGCAATGCTGCAACATTTTTTTCTCAAACGTAAATTCCCCGCCTATACATTCCCATTTGTTGTAGTTACCTGGCTGATTCTTCTTGTTTGCAATCAATTTTGTCCTGACTTACTGGCGACACCTACTGCCGCTGTAGAACATGTCAGTGATTCTCTGTCAGACGGATTTAAAAGTTTCGGACAGGTCATCTTTCAAAGCAGTCTATTATCAGGTGTACTCTTTTTCCTGGCTGTCTTTATCAGTTCACCTATCGCTGCCCTTTACGGATTGGCAGCAGCTATCATTTCCGCTATTCTTTCCTACTACTTATCCATACCTATTACTGAGATTAATCTGGGATTGTACGGCTTCAACGCCGTTTTATGCGCCATCGTTTTTGCCGGACCACGGGTCAAAGATGGGATATGGGTGTTGATTTCGCTTCTGCTTTCTCTTGCTGTCAGTCTGTTGATGCTCAAAATAGGAGTCTCAAAACTAACATTTCCGTTTGTGGCTGCAACCTGGATTACCCTGTTTCTAAAAAATAAAATTCAAAAACAAGCAACAACATAAAATTCCTCAATAAATTGATATATAACAAGTTATACTACAAACCAATTCAGAGAACAACCTTAATTTATCCAAAATTACACCTGTTTAAAACTCATTAATTTTAGTTAAAATTAATAAAAATTAACTTTTTTTCATTTTTTTTGTAATTTTATTCTTTAAAAGTCATTTTTGTAACAAAAAAGTATTATTTTTACCTTGAATTTCTAGAGCCATGCGGGAAAGTTATTTAAATCATTACAAAAATATGTAACCCTATGAAAAAGAACATTTTACTCCTTTTTATGCTCATTTGTACAACCACTCTTGCCCAAACAAACGAAGAGTCTGAGCAACCTCCAAAATGGAAAATGGTTGCCGATGTTCAATACGTAACCCAGCACTATTGGCGCGGATTGGGCGAAGGTCCATTATTTGGTAAAGCTCCGGCTTTTGAACCGACAGTTATGTTTCGCCATAAACACTGGAATATCGGTGTAATGGTTGCCGGTTCTTTCGATGGGGTTTACAAAGCTATTGTACCATGGATTTCCTTTTCGCCCGTAAAAAACTTGTGGATTGGTATTTGGGACATCTACTCTCCCGGAAGAAAACTGTGGACTGCGGAGGCAAAACCATTCGATTTTGGATTGAACACCTCTAACCACTATGTAGACGCTGTCATATCCTACCAACTACCATGGTTTCCGCTAACCATGAAGTGGACAAGCATTGTTGCAGGTTTTGACCCTGCACCTACCCCTGACACTGAACCCAATCCTAAAAAAAAGAGAAACTTTACAAGTTATGCTGAAATTTCATACAAACACACCTGGAATCAGTTCAGCCTTTGGGGGGGATTGGGAGTTACACCTTGGGGTGGACTATATCACAGAGATAAAGGCGGTATCAACAATTTAGAACTGAAAGCGCAATACGATTTCAGAATTTATAAACCCGTTACAGTACCGGTATTTGTGAGAGTTGCGTACAATCCGCTTGCGGAAAAATTTCATGTTGGTGGCGGTGTCAGTATAAGAATTCCATATTCATTTTAATAAATAAAAAGATAAAACAATGCAAACAACGACTTACAAAGGAACAGATAAAGTACTCATAGGCTTTATCCTTGCTGTTTTAACATTCTGGCTTTTTGCCAACTCAATGATGAACGTGTCGCCTGTGATGACAGATAAGTTAGGCATGAACGCCAACACAATGAATATCGCGGTGTCATTAGCTGCCCTATTTTCAGGTATTTTCATTGTTGTATTTGGTGGATTAGCCGATAGTGTTGGACGTACAAAAATTTTTAAAATTGGACTCTACCTAGCTATTATAGGTTCACTATTAGTCGGTTTATCTCCCAAAGGAAGTTTAGCCGTTCCTATGCTACTGATAGGACGGGCTTTGCAGGGACTTTCTGCCGCTTGTGTGATGCCCACCAGTTTGGGTATGATTAAAATCTTCTGGGAAGGCAAAGAGCGTCAACGTGCGATTAGTCTTTGGTCTATCGGAACATTTGGTGGTTCGGGATTAAGCTCACTCACCGGCGGTATTATCGCCTCCAGCTTAGGTTGGAGATGGATCTTCTTCTTTGCGGTAATAGTTGCTATTATTGCACTATACCTTACTAAAGAACTACCGGAAAATAAACGTGAAACAGCAGGTAAATACAAAGTTGACTGGAGCGGAATCTTTGCCTTTATGGTGGCTATGATTGGTTTGCAATTGTTGATAAGCAAAGGTTCAGATTTTGGATGGACAAGCTCGATAGGTCGTGATATTATTATTGTAACGCTAACATTTGGGTTCTTGTTCTTTGTAATTGAAAGTGGAAAAAAAGAAGCATTCTTTGACTTCAAATTGTTCAAAAATAAAATTTTTACTGGAGCTACATTAGCTAACTTTTTTATTAACGGAACAGCAGGATTATTGATTGTTTCTCTTACATTAATGCAAAGAGGAGCACAATTTTCTGCCATGAAGGCCGGCTTATTGACCTTAGGTTTCGCTATAGCTGTAATTTTGTTTATCCGCGTTGGGGAAAAATTGCTGCAAAGATATGGTGCCAAAAAACCGATTATCTGGGGTGCATTAATTATCTGTGCTGCCATTTTACTGTTAATGCAAACACAAATCATGACCGGACAATATGTTGTATTAGCTGTCATCGCTTACTCACTTTTCGGATTGGGCTTGGCATTCTTTGCCACTCCTGCTACCGATGCAGCTCTTTCTAACCTTCCTGAAAGTCAGGCCGGTAGCGGCGCCGGTATTTTCAAAATGGCTTCATCACTTGGAACAAGCTTTGGAGTAGCCATTGCAGCGGGAATCTACACTGCAGTGGTATCCAGAACCGAACCTATTGCCTGGCTTGGCAAATTGATCGGCTTTGTGGGCAGACAAGATAATTTGCTTGTTAGACAAGGGGCCATGTTAGGATTGGGTTTCTGTCTGCTGCTGGCGATTTTGGTCATTGTGTCGGTAGTAACAACCATACCGGATAAGAAAAAAGTAGAAAAAGAATAAAATTATTAACCTCGCTAGCCCCCCTCGCCTGATTGTAAGGGGGGCTAGTAATTTAAAAAAAACTATTTTATGACAACACAATCAGTTCAGTACAAAGGAAACGACAAACTTTTGTTTGGTATCATTCTGGGGGTATTAGCCTTTTGGCTCTTTGCCCAAACTACGCTCAACATCAATGTGGACATGGCGAAAGATCTGGGCATCGAAAGCTCGTTGATGAACATTGCCGTATCTATCACTTCTCTCTTTTCCGGAATTTTTATCGTGGTTTTTGGAGGCTTGGCTGATAAAATCGGTCGCGTAAAAATGGTAAAGTATGGATTTTGCTTTAGCATTATCGGTTCACTTTTGGTAGGTCTTACACCTGTTGGTGGTGGAGCCGGTGCCGTATTGATCTTAGGTCGTATTTTCCAAGGACTTTCCGGAGCAGCGATTATGCCCGCCAGTTTGGCGCTTGTAAAAGCTTATTGGGAAGGCAAAGAACGTCAACGTGCCATCAGTCTTTGGTCTATGGGTTCATGGGGAGGTTCCGGTTTTGCTGCTCTTTTCGGCGGATTAATGGTAGGTGTTGGCTGGCGCTACATTTTTTACGCAGCAGCAGCCATTTCGTTGATAGGATTATTGATGATCTGGAACACTCCTGAAAGCAAAGCTGAAGTTTCTGACAATAAAAAGACAGACTTTGCCGGAATTATTACCTTTATGTTATCGATGATCGGTTTACAACTTTTGGTAAGCAAAGGCTCAGAGTTCGGCTGGACCAGTCCACTTGGCATTACCTTAATCGTTGTAACTGTGATCTTTGCAATCCTTTTCTTTAAAATTGAAAAAGGCAAAGAGGGTGCATTTATTGACTTTAAACTCTTTAACAACTTAACTTTCACCGGTGCCACCATTTCCAATTTCATGATCAATGGAACTGCCGGAATGTTAATTGTTTCACTTGCATTATTACAAGTGGGTGGAGACCTTACTGCCAAAGCTGCCGGGATGCTCACGTTGGGTTATGCAATCTCCATTGTGTTGTTCATCCGTGTGGGGGAAAAATTATTGCAACGTTTCGGTGCCCGCAAACCGATGATCTGGGGTTCGTTAATCGTTGGAGTTTCCATTATTTTGCTTATGTTCACCAACGTGATGACCGACACATACAAAATTTTGTGCATCATTTCCTATACTTTGTTTGGTTTGGGATTGGCATTTTACGCTACTCCATCTACCGATGCGGCACTTTCTAACCTACCCGAAGCACAAGCCGGTTCAGGATCAGGAATTTACAAGATGGCGTCATCGTTGGGTGCAGCGTTTGGTGTAGCCATTTCTGCAGGAGTTTTCTCTGCCCTCAGAGTGGGCGATAATATCACCTGGATGGAAGGGGTTCTCACTTTTGTTGGAAGACAAGATAACGTAGCAGTTCGTCAAGCAGCAACCATCGCCTTAGGAATCAACCTACTGATGGTTATTTTGGCTATTATCAGCATTATGATAACCATTCCAAAACAACCCAAAAAGATGAAATAAAAATTCATGAAAGGTCTGCTTACAATCGGGCTGCTTATTTGCTCCAACATTTTTATGACGTTTGCGTGGTACGGACACCTCAAACTCGCGGAATATTCATGGTTTAACAAACTGTCGCTGTTCGGGATTATTGTGTTCAGCTGGGCGATTGCCTTTTTTGAATATTGTTTCCAGGTGCCGGCAAACAGAATCGGGTTTATCAGTAACGGCGGACCCTTTTCATTAGTGCAACTCAAAGTGTTACAGGAAGTTATCACACTAATCGTGTTTGTAATTTTCTCTTACGTGGTATTTCAGGCGCAAATCAGACCCAACCATATCATCGGGTTTGCACTCCTGGTGTTGGCAGTCTATTTTATATTCAAATGACGCAATATCAGGGCGTTAGAGTGCCTGTATCTGTCCGAGATGTGATGTAAGTGACTTTTTTGTAAATAAAGAAAAAAGGGGGGGCAGCAAATGTTCCCCTTTTTTGATATTGTACTACCCCACTCTCGAATTTTAGACCTTTAGGGACATGCAGGATCAATTACGAATTAAAAAAAGGCGGAGGGCGGAAGGCGGAATAAACAATTACGAATTACGAATTACGGGATACTCGGGGCGCGACTTTGAGTCGCACCCCGAGTTAATATCGAGTTTATTAGTAATTAACACTTCATATAAAAAAGATTAATGTTACCGAGTGGGGAAAAACGGGATAAAGAGGAATACTCCCACTGATTTTTAATTTTTGTTTTCTTGATTTAAGATTTTTATCATTTCTCTATCAAAATCAGATTTAAAAATTTTATCTTGAACAATCCTATATTTTTCAAATTGCGTTTCAGCAAACAACTTTGCCTCTTCGTGACTAATCTTTCCCGCATCCATCAATAGTTCTCTGCCATTAAACTCTAAAAAGGAATCAAGTCTTTTACTCCAGTCTTCCATGGTCATTGGAATATTTCTCTCAGCTTGAAGTTCAGCGTAATCAAGATACATCGAAACTATCCTTTCGAGGAAATTTAATTCTTCTGCATTGAGATAGTTCTTGGCAATGCTTACATCATATTTTTGAATTTTTCCATCCGGTGCATCCGTCCAAGTTGTCAAACCCATATATTTTTCTTCTGCATTGGCTCTTTTTACAATCAATTCCGAAGCTGTATGTCGATGTACCGCATAGTGTAGTTTATTTTGCACGGTCTTAAAAAATTTTCGTGTAGTCAGTGCTGTCGAATCATAATCAACACTTGTAGCGTAAATATCCGTTACCTTTTGATAAAACATTCTTTCCGAAAGCCTAATCTCTCTTATCTTTTGTAATTGACGCTCAAAAAACTCTTTATCAAATTGATGCGCTTTTTTAAATCTCTCAGCATCCATTGTCCAACCCTGTATCGTATAGTCTTTAACGATTTGTCTTGCCCATTTACGAAATTGTACAGCTCTTTCATTCTCTATTTTAAATCCTACCGAAATAATTGCTTGAAGATTATAATGATCCTGCTTTCTTTTCACTTCTCTATTTCCTTCTTTTTGAACTATTAAGTATTGCTTAATAGTTGCCGGATCAATTTCGCCATCAGAAATCAGATTACTAATATGCTGATTAACAGCTGGTACTGACACTCCATAGAGTTCTGCCATCATTTTTTGAGTCATCCAAATATTCTCATCTTCGTAGCGAACTTCTATACTTTCCGGATCATCACCGGTAGCAGAAACAAAGGTTAAGTATTGAGCGGTACTCGATTTTATAATCTCTCGTGATGTTTGAGGTTGTATCTTTTTCATTCCAAGAATTAATATAGTATTACAAAGACAATATTTTTTTGCAAAGTTAACAAAAAAGCGATATCGTTGAGTTATTTTTTAAAAAAAATCTTAATTACCCCCAGCTTTTTCCTATACAAGGTAGAAGGCGGAATGAATCCAATTACGAATTACGAATTACGAATTACGGGATACTCGGGGCGCGACTTTGAGTCGCACCCCGAGTTAATACCGAGTTTATTGGTAATTAACACTTCATATAAAAAAAGGTTAATGTTACCGAGTGGGGAAATGGGAGATCAAAAAAGGGGCGGATGTTCTGCCCCCCTTTTATTTTTATTTCCAAATAAAAGAGAAGATAAACTACTCGGGAAACAGTGATGTAGTGACACTCAATATTTTACATACAAAGTAGATAGTTGACTATCGGAAAATAATATTCCAAAAATATGTGTATTTTTGTCGGTTATAATTATGTGTAAACTATTGCATTATGCTCGATAAAATCATCAATTTTAGTTTGAAGAATAAGCTGATCATCATTCTTGCGACGCTGACTATTGTAGGATTTGGGATCTATGCTATTTTCAATATTCCGGTGGGTGCCGTGCCTGATATCACCAATAATCAGGTGCAGGTGATTACCACTTCAAACAACCTTTCTACGCAGGAGATTGAGCAGTTTATTACCGCGCCTGTGGAATTGGAAATGGCGAATTTGCCCGGTGTGGAAGAGATTCGTTCCGTATCTAAGTTTGGACTTTCAGTGGTGACCATCGTGTTCAAAGAGAGTATGGGAACTTACCTGCCCAGAACGCTGATTGCTGAAAAAATTAAGTCTGCATCGGATAAAATTCCTGAAGGATTTGGGACTCCTGAAATGGGTCCGATTACTACGGGACTGGGCGAAATCTACCAATACACACTGGATGTCAAACCCGGTTATGAGGATCGTTACAGTGCTATGGATTTGCGGACAATTCACGATTGGATTGTGCGGCGTCAACTTTCCGGAATTGATGGCGTGGTGGAAGTAAATAGCTGGGGCGGTTACCTGAAAGAGTACGAAGTGGCTGTGAATCCGATTCGTATGCAGGCGCTGAATGTAACGCTGATGGAAGTTTTTGATGCGCTGGAAAGTAATAACAGCATTTCCGGTGGCTCTTATATCGAGAAAAAGAGCGAAAGTTACTTTATTCGCGGCGATGGTCAGGTGAAGTCAATTGAGGATATCGAGAATATTGTAGTGCAAAATAAGAATGGTATTCCGGTGTTAATCAAGGATTTAGCTGAGGTACATTTCGGTTATGCGAATCGTTTTGGTTCCATTACGGCGAATGGCGAAGGAGAAAAGGTGCTCGGACAGATTATGATGCTCAAAGATGCGAACTCCAAAAAAGTGATCAATGAGGTGAAAGAGCGTGTGGAAGAGGTGCAGAAATCGCTTCCTGAAGGAGTGTATATTAACCCGATTCTGGAACGGAGTGAGCTGATTAGCAAGACTACAACCACCGTTTTGGAGAATCTGATTTTCGGTTGTCTCATCGTGTTTGTGGTGGTTTTACTGCTGCTTGGCAATATGCGTTCGGCACTCGTGATTGCTTCTATGATCCCTTTGTCGCTGTTGTTTACCCTTTCGATGATGTACTTGTTCGGGATTGATGCCAACCTGATGAGTTTGGGTGCGCTGGACTTCGGGATTATCATTGACGGGGCGGTGATTATCGTGGAATATGTTGTGGTGCGACTGACGGCCAATCACTTGCAGTTCCAGGGTGCCTCTCCGGAAGAAAAATGGAGGCTGAACAATGAGATTACCAGAGATAGTGCATCAACGATGATGAGATCCGCTATTTTTGGGCAATTTATCATTCTGATCGTGTTTATCCCGATTCTTTCATTGCAAGGCGTAGAAGGAAAAATGTTCCGTCCTATGGCAATGGCTTTCGGTTTTGCAATTATCGGAGCGATGATTTTCTGTCTGACCTGGCTGCCTGTGATCTCCTCTATTTTCTTGCGCCCTGTTGACCTCAACAAAAAGAACTTTTCAGATAAAATTATCGATTATACACAAAGAGCCTATCAGCCTGTTTTGAGATGGGCATTGAGAAAGAAAGCGCTTGTTTTTACCTTGGCGCTCCTCACATTGGTACTTTCCGGAGTTATTTTCAACCGTATGGGGGGAGAGTTTATTCCTACACTCGATGAGGGAGATTTTGTGATTCAGCCGGTATTGAAAACGGGAACTTCGCTCTCAAAAACAATCGAATTGACTACGCAGATGGAGAATATTCTGTTGGATAACTTCCCGGAAGTAGAAAAAGTAGTGTGTCGTATTGGAGCGGCGGAAGTACCGACCGACCCGATGTCGATGGAAGAGATTGATATGATTATCCGGCTGAAACCGAAAAAAACGTGGACAACAGCCAAAACTAAAGAGGGATTGGCTGACAAATTCAAAGAGGCACTGAGTGTCATTCCCGGAATTGACTACGAGTTTACACAACCTATCGAGATGCGTTTCAATGAGTTGATCACGGGGGTTCGTGCTGATATTGCAGTGAAAATCTTTGGTGATGATTTGGATTATTTGAGTAAAAAAGGGGAAGAGATCAAGGGATTGGTTGAAGGTATCGAAGGTGCCAGCGATGTAATTCTGGAAAAAACCACCGGATTGCCACAGATGAATGTTGCCTATAATCGTTCCAGAATTGCTTACTATGGGGTTGATATCCAAACATTGAATTCTTACCTCTCTGCTGCATTCGGCGGTGAAGTTGCCGGAACGGTTTTTGAGGGAGAACGTCGCTTTGACTTGGTACTTCGTTTACAGGAATCGCACAGAACCGATATCGAAAACATTCGTCGATTACCGGTGTTGCTCCCCAACAACTCACAAGTACCTTTGAGTGAATTGGCTGATATCCATTACACAACCGGTCCTGCCAAAATTAGTCGTGAAAATACACATCGTTGTGTGGTTGTGGGTGTCAATGTGCGTAACCGCGACTTGCAGTCCGTAGCAGATGATATTCAAAAGGTTGTGGGTGAAAAAGTGAAGCTCAATCCGGGCTACTACATCAACTATGGTGGTCAGTTTGAGAACCTGCAAAACGCTTCCAGACGATTGACTATTGCCGTGCCGATTGCTTTGGCACTGATATTTGTGTTCCTTCACTTTGCTTTTAAGTCGTTGAAAGATACCGTTATGATTTTTACTGCTGTACCTTTGGCTGTAGTGGGTGGAATTGTTTCTTTATGGATTCGCGGAATGCCGTTCAGTATTTCCGCAGGAATCGGATTTATTGCGCTGTTTGGGGTCGCCGTGCTGAATGGGATTGTGCTGATTGAACACCTGAAAGATTTGCAGAAAAGCGGCATGACCGACATGGACAAATTGGTCATGAAAGGAACCACCGACCGACTTCGTCCGGTGCTGCTTACCGCTTCGGCTGCTGCAATGGGTTTCTTGCCGATGGCAATCTCAACCGGTGCCGGTGCAGAAGTACAACGTCCACTGGCAACCGTAGTGATTGGCGGATTGATCACCTCTACCCTATTGACCATGATTGTAATTCCTTTACTCTTCAAAATTTTCCATGATGAGAAGGGTCTTAAATATCAATTTGTAAGAAAATCTAAAATGAAAAACCTTATTCTTCCATTTTTGTTAGTAATTTCAGGAACCGTAGCAGCACAGTCGCCTGCCTACACACTGGAACAGTGCATTGATGTGGCATTAAAGAACAATAAGGAGATCGGTGCCTATAATCTTAAAATTGAAGAACGAAAAGCGCTGGCAAAACCGTTTATGAGTGCGGACAAAGCCAATGTTTACTACAACTATGACGAGATGAATCCGGATGAGAACGGATATACTCTGCATGTAGTGGGCGTAGAACAGTCATTTTCTTTCCCAACGACCTATTACTACATGAATAAGATGGAAGATCTTGAGGTCAACATAGCTGAATATGAGCTTAAAAAGCAGCAATTCTTGCTGATGAAAAATGTAGCTTCTGCGTACTATTCCGTCCAATTCCTGGAGGGGAAAAAGCGCTATTTTACGCATATAGACAGTTTGTATGCCCGGTTGAATACCATGTCTGAAATTCAGTTGCAGTTAGGAGATATTTCTCAACTTGACAGACTGAACAGTAGGGCGAAGAGAGAGCAAATCGCGTTGGAAATCAACCAGATCAACATTGAGATTCAGAACGCGTACAGCAATTTGAAAGCGATGATGCAAAGCGATGAGCAGTTCCGCATTGCCGATGGTGAAATGGGCATAGTTATTGTGAATCAGCCTGATTTTCAGAGCAATCCGGAGATTCAGCAGTATCAACTTCGCTCTCAATATCTGAAATTGAATACAAAATCAGAACAGCACCAACTCCTTCCCGATATTACATTAGGCTATTTCTACGGAACCAACCGCTATGCTGATGCGCGTGGCTATCATGGATTTGAGGTGGGTATTGGAATTCCGCTTTTCTGGAATGACCAGCGTGCGAAAATCAAAGCGAGTAAGTTTGCTGCTCAAGCCAATGAACTGCTTTTGCAAAATAATCTGATTATTCTGGAGGCTAGGTACAACAGCTTACAGAGTGAGTTGGAAAAGTATCGTAAAGCAATTGATTTTTACAACCATACCGGAAAGCAGTTGAGCGAAGAGATTGCCCATACTGCCACCAAAAGTTACGAAGCAGGTGAGATCGGGTTTTACGAGTTTGCCATCAGCATGGAGAATGCCTTAAGTCTGACATTGGATTACTACGAAGCACTATTGGAGTACAATCGGATAGCATTGGATATCAACTATTTAACCATTGAATAACTTTTAAAAAGTGTAAAATAACATAGAAAATAAACGAAAAATATAGAATCCTATGAAAAAAATATTAATCTATACCCTTTCTGCCTTGTTTTTCTTCTCTTGTGGGAAGAAATCGGATAACGAAAATGAAACGGCGGAAGCAGCGGGAGCTAACCTCATCGAGATTACTTCCGAACAGTTTGAAACCAGCGGAATGATGTTGGGAGAAGTGAGTTTGCAAAGTTTCACTGACGAAATCACTTGTAAAGGATTTCTTACTGCTCCGGCTGATGGTACTGCCAAGATCAGTTCGCCCATTGCCGGAAAAGTGGAGAGTTTTCGGGTTAAAATCGGTGATTATGTGCGTCAGGGAGAGGTGGTTTGTACCATTTCAGGCAGTGACTTTTTAGATCTGCAACAGCAGTTTGCTGAAGCGGCTGCACATTATCAACAAGCCAGGTTGGATTACGAAAGAGTAAAAGCTTTGCGTGCAGAGAATATTGGCGCAGAAAAAGAGTTGAAAGCAACAGAAACTGTTTACAAAACTGCAATGGTTACTTATCATGCACTGAAAGCCCGTATTCAGGCGTTACGACTCAATCCATCGCAGATTGAGAGTGGAGAGATCTACTCCTCATTCCCTGTGGTAGCGCCCATCAGCGGACATATTACCGCCACCGGTGCAGTGATTGGGCAGTATGTGGAGATGCAAAATGAACTAGCTGAAGTGGTGAATGTCAACAGCTTACAGTTACAGCTCTCTGTTTTTGAAAGAAATCTGATGCGCTTGAAAGTAGGACAAAAAGTGCTGTTCAATGTCTGCGGAAGATGGTCACAAAGTGTTGAAGCCACATTGATTACTGTAGGCAAAACGATCAATCCTGAGACCCGGGCGATTGAATGTATCGCCAAAATCGGGGATGTTGACAAAAGTCGATTGGTCAATCACAGTTACGCCGAAGCCAAAATTATGGTGGACAATTTCGAAATCGAGGCCCTGCCTGTCAGCGCTTTCCAAAAAGAGGAGGATAAATACTTTGTATTTGTGTTAGAAAAGAAAGAGGACGACAAGTACTACCTCAGAAAGAGCAAAGTCGAAGTCGGCAATATGAACAACTCCTTTATTGAAGTTTTGGAGGGCTTACCCGAAGGCAAAGAGGTGGTAATCAGAGGGATTGAGATGTTGTAGGGTATTTACTGACTTGCCAGCTCTTTTGCAATCGATTCGGCTTGCTTTAATACGGTATCGGTTGCCAATTTTTGCATATCGGGCGGATAGCCATACCTTCTTAAAATTCTTTTTACAGATACTTTTAGTTTTGCTTTTACACTTTCCTTGATGGTCCAGTCAATCGTTGCATTCTTCCTGATCGATTCTGTGAGAACCACGGCAAGCTCTCTCAATTTCTCTTTGCCCATCAACTCTTTTGCACTATCATTATCGGCAACAGCAGTATAAAAAGCATATTCGAAGTCCGTCAGACCCATTTTTTCAGGCTCTTTGTCCATTTCAACGATGCCTTTGCTGAGGTTTATCAGTTCTTCAATCACCTCGGCAGCCGTAAGGATTTTGTTGTGATATTTTCTGATGGAATTTTCCAACATTTCCTTTAAGGTCTTACTTTGAACCAGGTTCTTTTTGGCCCTCAATTTAATTTCATCGTTGAGTAGCTTTTTCAACACTTCGAGAGCAATATTTTTATGTTTCATTCCTTTCAGTTCCATAAGAAACTCCTCTGAAAGTATGGAAATGTCAGGTTTTTTCAATCCTGCGGCATCAAAAACATCAATTACTTTTTCAGTTACCAATGCTTTGTCAATTACCTGGCGGATGGTGGTTTCAAACACCTCATCGCTTTTTCCTAAACTAACGCTATCAAATTTTGCCAAACGCGCTTTGACTGCCTGAAAGAAAGAGATTTCATCTTTAACATCCATAGCTTTGTCGTGAGGAACAGCTATAGCGAAGGCTTTTGACAATGCCATAACCTCATTGATATAGCGTTTCTTCCCGTCTTCCAAGCCTAAAATATGCTCTTCAGCGCCCAATATAATTGAGAGTTTTGTGGAAGTATCGGCGGTGAAGTACTCTTTGTAATTAAAACCACCCTGTCCGGAGGATTCCCGGAACATTTGTGAAACTACTTCCAGTTTTTCCAACATCATCTGAACAGCCTCTTCTTGTAAGATTGTAGGATCTCCTTTACCGCCGGCATCGGAATAGAAAGATAGTGCCTCTTTTAGATCGGCTGCGATACCCAAATAATCCACAATTAAACCGCCCTTTTTGTCTTTGTAAACACGATTAACCCTTGCAATTGCCTGCATCAGGTTATGTCCTTTCATAGGTTTATCTATGTACATGGTGTTTAAACATGGCACATCAAAACCGGTGAGCCACATATCCCGAACAATAACCAATTTCAGTTCATCATTCGGATCTCTCATGCGCTCGGCTAATTTACGACGTTCTTCCTTATTTGTATGGTGTTTTGCAATCTTCGGACCATCGGAAGAGGCTGAAGTCATAACTACTTTGATCACACCTTTTGTCAATTCATCGGAATGCCATTCAGGTCGGAGCTTAATGATTGCATCGTACAGATCGGCTGCAATACGACGACTCATAGCGACAATCATCGCTTTGCCTTCCATCACCTTTTGGCGTTCCTCAAAGTGCATGATGATATCATTTGCAATCTGGTTAATTCGATTTTCACTCCCTACCAAAGCTTCCAACTGTGTCCACTTGGCTTTTGCTTTCTGAGTTTCCGTCAAGTCCTCCTGATCCAACTCATCATCAAATTCTTCAACCAATCTCTTACCCTCTTCGCTCAAATTTACTTTTGCCAGGCGACTTTCATAATAGATCGGAACAGTTGCTCCATCATCAACGGCTTGAGCAATATCGTAGATATCTACATAATTTCCAAATACTGCAGGAGTATTTACATCGGTACTTTCAATGGGTGTGCCCGTAAAGCCGAGATAGGTTGCATTGGGCAAAGCATCCCGCATATATTTTGCAAAACCATAGACTATCTTTTTACCGATTACATCGCCTTGTTCATCTTTATCATCAATGGTTTTGGCTTTGAATCCATACTGGGTACGGTGTGCTTCATCGGCAATTACTACAATATTCTCCCGATCGGATAACAACTCATACACATTACCTTCTTCGGGTTGAAATTTCTGAATGGTTGTAAAAACCACACCCCCCGAACCCACTTTTAAGAGTTCTTTAAGGTGGTTTCTATTTTCCGCTTGTACCGGATCTTGACGCAACAATTGTTTCGATGCTGCAAATGTATCGAAAAGCTGATCATCCAAATCGTTACGGTCGGTAATAACCACAACGGTAGGATTATTCATTGCCAACACGATTTTACCCGTATAAAAGACCATGGATAGCGACTTCCCACTTCCTTGTGTATGCCAAACCACACCCCCTTTACGGTCGCCCACAGGTTGTTGTTTCACTCCCGGTAAACCATAACTTTCGGGGGATTCTTCCGCGATTTTCTCCGGAGAAAGCGAATATACCACCCCGTCAGACTGCGTCTGACACCCCTCCACGGGAGGGGAACTAAAGCCCGAGGCACGGAGAGTGGATTCCACAGCACGATTGACAGCATAGTATTGATGGTATGCAGCCAGTTTCTTCACGGTAGTGATCGTTGTGATTTTCGTTTCGATGTCTTCTCGTTTTTGCTTTTCAAATACAATAAAATGGCGGATTAGGTCTATCAGCGTTTCTTTGTTGAGCATACCCAAAATGAGCGTCTCCAGCTGACTTACCAAGTGCGATGCCTCGACTTTTCCATCGATTGATTTCCAAGCCATGTAACGAGTAAAGCCCGCCGAAATGGAGCCTGCTTTGGCTTCCAGACCATCGGAGATAACAACAAAACCATTGTAAGTAGACAGATTCGGAATAATCGATTTATAGGTCTCTATCTGCTTAAATGCCGAGTGGATTGTAGCGTTTTCATCTACCGGATTTTTCAACTCCATGACTACCAATGGAATACCATTGACAAACAATACAATATCGGGACGTTTATTTTGATTGTTTTCAACTACCGTAAACTGATTGACAACCACAAACTCATTGTTATGCGGATTCTTAAAGTCGATTAACCAAACACGGTCGCCACGCTCTATTCCATCTACTCGTTTTGAAACGGGAATACCTTCGGTTAAAAGCCGATGAAAAGTCTCATTATTAGCCAATAGTTCAGGTGAGGAAATACGTTGGATTTCTTTAATGGCTTCAGCTTGTACATCAGCAGGGATGGATGAATTAATGCGATTTACAGCTTTTTGCAAACGACCAAGTAATAAAACCTGCTCAAAGTTTTCCCTTTCAGGTGTTTTGCTATCAGGAGCAATATTCGGTGCATAGATGTACTCGTAACCGAGGGTTTCAAGCAACGAAATTGCAAACTGTTCTATATCAAATTCTGTTAAGGTATTCATTGCCTTAGTGTTATTTGTTCAAAAACTTTGTAAATATTCGAATAGGAACCTTTTTCCTTTGAAAACAGTTTAGCTCTTTGTTGAGCGAGTTCCATTTTCTCCTCTGCACACAAGTCAACTACCCATTTTTCTTTTTCTAAGAAAACTTTTTTCTTTTCGTATTGGACAATAAATTTTCGTAGTTCTTTTTCAACTGACTTAGAGTCTTTAAAATGTTTATTCGTATTGCAATAATGTAGTAAAAACCAAAACTCTATCGATGGCAAACTGTCACAGAAAATGATGTTTTTCTCTTTTTCATATTTTTTACGAAGTTGTTCTAGTTTTTTCTTTTCAGTTTCGTCCCTTTCCGAAATGTCTGCATCAAATACACAAACGGCAATACCGCCACCGGCAATAACTTCTCCGGCTTTTCTATCCATATCTTTTAATGAAGTTGTTCCAAAATAATAAGGTTTTATGGTGTATTGAAAATTGTATAAAGAACGAAGATGTGAAAAATAATACTGTTCAGTAAGACCTTCTCCAATAATTACTATAGGAGAGGATTTCAACTGACGACTTTTTCTCATTACTCTTGCCATAACTATAGATTTATTTCAGGAAACGCTCCAAATTTCCTATAATTATAAGCTTTTTGTATGGAGGAAAGTCTGTTCAACCCTTTAAAATCAGCTAAAGAATAAAGATCTGTATGACCCGATTTTGTTTTTTCAGTAAACCAAACAGTGTCTTTTCTGAAAATATCATCAATATCATTTAACAAAGGATCATAATGGGTTGTGATTAAGAGTTGTGACCGGGAAGATTCTTTTCTCAAAAAGTTAAGTAAAACAAATCTGAGCAATTGTGGGTGCAAGGAGGTTTCCACTTCATCAACAAATAGGACACCATTATCTTGAATTGCCTCGTAAATGGCAGCTTCTAAACCAAAAATTCTTTTAGTCCCTTCCGATTGTAATTCTCCGGATAAATTGTATTGCTCTTTCCCACGTTCATTATGTACAGTGTGAATAAAATCAGTTTTAGTTGTAGGTACAAAGCGATCTTTTTTTAGTTCTTCTTTTTCTTGTTCTGTTATTTCAGGTCTATTGATAAGAAAATCAAAAAGGTCTTGGGCGATTTCCCTTCTTTCAATTTTAGTAGTGATATCTGCGATATTAAAATCCGCAACACGTACAAAGTTCAATAGATAAGATTTTATCTCCTTGTTATCTAACATTAGCTTTTCTGCATATTCAAACATCCTAGTCCGAGGTGATACAACGGGCATAATTTGCTTTTTCAACCAATCTTTAGCCGTGTCAATTTCCGGGATAGTAGCATTTACTTTATCGCGCGCTGCAAAGAAAGACATATTTTTTAGACACTCCACAGAAATTTTTTCCCTAACAATAGAACTCACTTTAACAGCCGCAGGGTTAAAGTTAATAACAGATTGTCCATCCATTAATTCTCTATGAAAAAGGAGTGTCGGTTGAACAGTTTTGTAGAATAATAATTTTTCCGTATAGACTTGCTTTTCGTCTAATTCTAATTGATACCAATATTTAGTATTGTTGACATAGAAGATTAACTCAAAAGAAGAGGGCTCATTTGTTGTAACTTTATCCAACTTAAAAGGAATTACACCTGTTGATTCGTCCATGTCATCCGGTTTGTAGAACCAAAATTGATGTAAAAAATGGAATACATTCAACAAGTTTGATTTCCCTGAAGCATTTGCCCCATAGATCATTGCAAAACGCAATAGTCGTACTCCTTTTGCCACCTCTACCACCTGGTACTCTTCAGCAAAACTGTCTTTGGTTGCTTCAAAGCTAAATGTAACTTCCTCTTTAAAAGATAAAAAATTTTTTATCTTGATTTCTTGTATCATCTCAAGTATTCTTTATACACTTTGCAAAATTACAAATAAAAACGAATATAATATGATTTTATTTTAAAAATATACATTTTTTATGCAAA
>ENA-UPXM01002482-UPXM01002482.1-activated-sludge-metagenome-genome-assembly--contig:-NODE-2482-length-21576-cov-48.755913_pt1 | contig 21576 bp, 20 predicted proteins | sample MGYA00238178_ERZ772708 | MGnify/ENA primary metagenome ERZ772708 (study PRJEB29002, sample SAMN05720212) | activated sludge metagenome | isolation source: anaerobic digester from wastewater... | reverse complement strand
ATAGTAGGCAAATAAAAGAGCTGCCGCAAGCCTTACGACTTTTGCGACAGCCCCTTCAAATTTACTGCCCGAGACGGGAAGCGACGGCTGGCCAACGTTCTGGACAGCGAGGGTGTCCGAGAGCTGGCGAAACAATTTCCCGGCAGAGAAGCGAATCGGTTTCTTCAGTGGTTCACCTATGGCGAAGAGTCCATCGATGGACTGAGCAAAACCAAAGCGTACTCGCTGTTTGACAGTTCCCTGCTCGAGTCGATCGAGGTGGGAACCGTCAACGGGCTTCAACATATCCATGCCTATCTGTTTGGAGGATTATACGACTTTGCCGGACAGATTCGCACTCGTAACATCGCCAAGGTGGGCTTCCAGTTCGCGATGGTTCAGTTTCTTCATCAGGAATTGCAGAAGATAGAGCAGATGAGCGAACAATCCTTTGATGAGATCATCGACAAATATATTGAAATGAACATCGCCCATCCGTTCATGGAGGGGAATGGAAGAAGCACCCGGATCTGGCTGGATCTCATTCTCAGAAAACGGCTTGGCAGATGTGTTGATTGGAGCAAGATCGAAAAACGCTCATATCTTGATGCGATGGAGGAGAGCGTGGTAGATCCTCATCCTCTGAAGATTCTTCTTTTTGAGGCGCTCACCGATCGGATTGATGATCGAGCGATGTTCATGAAAGGTATCGATTACTCATATTATTTTGAGGAAGACGCCTTTATTGAATGACAGAGAGGTCTTCTCAGTTCTCAAAGAACTTGTTTCCGATATCCTGCCGGTACCAGGCGTTATCGAACTGGACATGAACGACACCCTGATAGGCGCGTTTGTTCGCGCTCATGATATTGTAATCGATTCCAACGACGGTAACGTTTCGTCCTCCGGTGGTGACAAGGTCGTTGCCTCGTTTCTGGACTCCGCCGAAGAAGTACCTTGGTGCTCCTTCAAAGGCATTGAGGAGGAGGGCGGCGGGAATCGGATTGAGGATTTTTCCGGTAACGGGCTTTTGAGGATATCCTTCACTCGCCACGACGAGGGCGACCGCGCTGTTGGAGGAACAACACAGTTTCAGCGATCCGAGGGTATCCTTTTTCATCGCAGTGAGAATCTCGATGAGATCGGTGCAGATGAGGGGGATAAATGCTTGGGCGGCCGGGTCATTGAAGCGAACGTGGTAATCAACGAGCATCGGACCCTCTTTCGTGAGGATGATGCTGATCGTCAGCACCCCTTTGTACGCCATATGTTCTTCCCTGAGTCCGTTGAGCGTCGGCTCAATGATCCTTGAGATCAACGCTTCCTTCACCGAATCCTGAAGGGGAACGGGGCAGATTGATCCCATGCCACCGGTTGGAGTCCCACCACTTTCAACGCGCATGTAGTCACTGCAGATCGGCAGCAGCATATAGCTGTTGGTATCGACGAAGAGGGTAATCGTAAGAGGAAGGCCTGCAAGGTGCTGTTCCAAGATGATCGGGCCGCGTTCAAGAAGCGTAGCGGAGAACTCCATCAACGTGGTGTAATCGGTGGAATCCACCATCACCCGGGAAGGAGCGATCTGATTGCTCTTTACGACGAAGCGCTCGCCTTCATGTTCCTTGAGATAGGCGCTTAAATCATCGGTGTTGCGAAAGAGCACGTAACGGGGTGCGGGAATCCTGTGTCGTTCAGTGAATTTACGGGCAAAGTCTCGATCCCCTTCCAAGGGGAGGGCTCGTTTGGGAGCTCCGAAGGTATCAATTCCCCGTTCGTTGAGGTAGTCGATCACTCCGGTGAAGAGAGGTGCTTCCGTCCCTACGAAAACGTAGTTAATCGTATGCGTTTGACACACGCTGTACACCGCTTCGGGATCGGATGGATCGATCTCGATATTCTTGGCGATCGATTCCGTTCCGGCGTTTCCCGGGGCAACATAGAGAGCGCTGATGAGCCTGCTCTGAGAGAACCACCATGCGATCGCATGATCCTTGGCACCGGAGCCCAATACTAATACTCTCATCAAATTACCTTCTTGAAATTCATTGTCCTAAAGCTACCATTTTAGCGCTTCAGAGGTCAACAAGGAGTAAAGTCTCTCAAGGAAACTTGCCTGTGGGAAAGTAATCAATCCATACGTAGAAGCAGCAATCAAATGGATTAAAATAAGAATAGACAATCTTACTCTTTGTCAGACAAGCCTTTATTAATTATTCATATTCGCCGGATCCTGTGAGATTGTGGAGTATTTGCAACAAATTGATATGTTCCTGCAACAAAGTGATATGGTTGATAGACTCAGGAGCATGGTATTCTTTATTCAGGAGTAAGGAGGGGTATATGCCGAGATCCGAAGGGTCGCATAAGGCAGTCAACGAGCCGGCAACACCCGAACCGGGCTGTTGCTACCGCGATGGCTCAGAATCTTCACTACAAAATCATGGGTTATAGTTCGATGATGGAAGGAGCGACCTGGTTGACTTCAACACATCGATAGAGTTCAACATTCATCTTAAGGAGGATTGAAGATGAAAAGAATAGCAATCGTATTGCTCGTTCTCGTTCTCGCGATGGGCATGGTATTTGCTCAAGGAAAAGGCGAGAAGGAAGCCACGGGCAGAAGGACACTGAGGATTTCAGCGGAGTCCTGGCAGATCAGCAAGATTTATCTGGAAAAAGCGAAAGAGATCTTTGAAAAGAACCACCCTGACGTCGATGTCGAAATCATCACGCTGGCCGACCAGAACGTATTGGCCAACTACGTCATCGACTGGTCGAAGGGGAATACCGAGACCGACCTTGTGTTCCTTGACGGCGGGTATATGGCAAAGACCTACCTTGCCCAAGGCCTCATCTACGACTTCGACAAGGAACTCGGTTTTTTCAAGGACTTCCCCAAATCCAAGTACCAGCCCGGTGCTCTGGAAACCGGAGTTTATGAAGGAGTCCAGGTGTGCGTTCCGGCGATCTACGAAGTCTATGGAATATCCCTGAACAAGAAGATGTTCCAGGAAGCGGGCCTGGTCGATGCGAACGGCGAACCGCTTCCCATGAAGACCTGGGATGACTTCTATAAGTTCTCGGAGAAGCTTACCAAAAAGGATGCCGGCGGAGTCGTCACGCAGGTAGGGTCTTCAATCCAGTTCGGAAACAACCTGACCGGAATCATCGGTGGAGCAGTCGTCGCCCAAAGAGGATATCTGACCAAGCCCGATGGATATACGTATGACTTCGACTACCCCGAGTTTGTCCACATGATCGAACTGTGGCAGAAGGGAGTTCAGAACGGATATATCTCCACGTCAACCTTCGTCGACAACGCAGGCGGACGCAACGGCTTCAAAGCCGGCCAGATCGCGATGGTCTACGAGGCTGCGGGACGATGGATGGAAGCAATCCCCACAATCGGAATTGAGAACCTGTCGCTTGCCCCCATTCCGGGAGGAAAGGGAACCTTCGCATTCGGCTGTCAGATGGCGATCCCGAAAGCATCGAAGAACGCCGACCTTGCGATGCAGTTCATCAAGGAAGGGGTGTACAGCGAGTATGTCCAGGTCAACACCTTCACCAAGTTTGGCAAAATGTCCGTCATCAAGGAACACTTCAACAAAGCTTTGGATGAAACCCCGATGTGGAAGAAGCTCAGCGATTCCATGGAAAACGGCGTCAGGATTCCTCAGTGGCAGGATCAGGCAAAGTGGCTCACCGGCCTGAATGTCATCTTCCAGGAAGGTTTGGTCGATCCGAAAACCTCGGCTCGGGATATCGTCAACAAGATGACGGCACTCTCCGATTCACTGAAAAAATAGGTTTTCGTATATGATTTGAGGCTGGTAGGCGAAAGCCTGCCGGCCGGTTGAAACGTGTTAGGATAGATAGGTATGCAAAATACTATTAGGGGAAGAAAGAGGGAAAAGGAACTGTTCGGGATGCTGTTCGTGCTTCCAACGGTTCTTGTCCTGTTTTTATTTGTCGTATATCCAATTTCATATACGGCGATTCTCAGTTTCAGTGACTATAATTTCGCGTTTGATAAACGACCGAAATTCAATGGATTCAACAATTTTCTCGCTACGGCCAAAGATATTCAGTTTGTCCGGGCTTTATCGAACACGCTGGTATTCACCGTGATCATGTTTACCCTGCTGATCGTTCTCTCATTGGCTTTTGCATTGCTCCTGTTCTATAAAAAGAAGAGAAGCTGGTTCTATCGGACTTCAATCTTCATGCCGATAGTCGTTCCCGCTTCGTTGATCTGTCTGCTCTTCACATGGATGCTTGCCGACAACTTCGGTATCCTCAACAAATTCCTGATCAGCGTAGGTCTCTCCAAATATGCCCACAACTGGCTTACCGATGCCAAAACGGCTCGGTGGTGGGTGATCATCGTCAGTATATGGGGAAAGGTCGGGTTCAGTACGATTCTTTTCCTCTCCGGGCTTCAGGGAATCTCCTCAGAGCTCTTCGAGGCGGCCGAAATCGATGGCGCCGTCGGGTTCAAGAAACTCATATACATCATCATTCCGAACCTGTCGGAAACATTTGCCGTGGTGGGAATATGGGCGGTTCTGCAATGTCTCAAACTCTTTGTGACCCCGAACGTTCTCACCAAGGGAGGGCCGGGCAACGCCACGATCGTCCTTTACCAGAAGATCTACAATGAAGCGTTCATGAACTATGAGATGGGTTATGCTTCATCCATTGCGTTCATTCTTACCGCGCTGGTCATGGTCTTTTCCATCCTGAACTTGAAAATAAGCAGGAAGGAGGAGTGATATGGCGAGAAAACGACGACTGATCAACTCCGTTCTCCAATCGTTGGCATTACTGTTCATCTCGCTGCTCTTCGTCCTCCCGATCGTGTTCTGCGTCTTCACGTCTTTCAAGGAGTCGATCGAGATTATCAAAGAAGTAACGTTCTTCCCCAAGAAATGGTCATTGGTCAACTACGATTACGTGTTTGTCCGAGGTGCGAAGTACCTCAAATACTATCTGAATACGATCATTATCACGATGAGTTCGGTGATTGTGACCCTTCTTCTTTCCGCTCTTTCAGGATATTCATTCGCCAAGCTTCCTTTCAAAGGAAGCAACGCGCTGCTAGCCTCGATCCTGTTCGTGCTTGCCTTTCCGCTTGCGGCGATTCTCATTCCGATTTACATCATGGAGTACAATCTTGGGCTCTTGAACACATATATCGGTCTGATTCTACCGAATCTTCTGTTGATTCTTCCATTCTCCATCTTCATCATGCGAGGAACGTTCATCAACCTTTCCCGCGAGTTGGAAGACTCGGCCGAAATCGACGGCTGCAGCGTCGTGCAGACATGGTGGAAAATCATGCTTCCCCTTGCCCAGAATGCGTTGGTGATCGTCTTCGTCTCCGGGTTCTACAGCGTGTGGGGTGAATACACCATTTCCAAATCGTTGGCGACGAAGGATTCGATCATGCCGATATCCGTTGCCTTGACATTGTTGAAGAGTGAGGACTGGAATTACGGAGTGCTGGCGGCCGCGATTACGATGTCGATCATTCCGCCGATCACGATCTTCGCGATCTTCCAGAATCGCCTTGTCGAGGGGATGGTCGAAGGCGCCATAAAGGGGTAGTCGGATGAGAACGCTCATCAAAAACGTCCGTCTCATCATGCCGGACAGGGTGATGGGCGATGCCCGTCTGGTCATCCGTGACGGCTTGATCGATGACTTCGGCACCGAAGCGTATCCGAACGGGGAGTTCCATGAGGTTATTGATGGCAAGGGGGCGTATCTGAGCCCCGGCTTTGTCGATACCCATGTCCACGGAGGCAACGGGACGAGCTTTCATGATGGGAATGAAGAAGCGATCAGAAATGTGCTGAGTGTCCATCTGAAGGGAGGAACGACCTCGATCCTCCCGACGCTGACCAGTCTCACCCATGAACAGTATCTTAACATTCTCAGCCTCTTTGCCGATTTGGATCTTCGCGGTGAAGCTGTCCCCGACATAGAGGGTATTCACATGGAAGGGCCTTACTGTTCGGGATCGGTGCTTGGGGCTCAAGATGTCAAAACGTATCGCACCGTGGATTATCGCGAGGTTGATGCGTATCTGGAAATCTATCCGAAGATTCGGAAGTGGACCGCCGCCTGCGAACTGGAAGGGGGGATGGGATTCGGCAGGTTCCTGGAGCGAAAGGGCATCGTCGCCTCTATCGGCCACTCCAATGCAACCCTTCAGGAGACCTTCGAGGCGTACAACAACGGCTACCGCCATGTAACCCATCTGTACTCATCCTGTTCTTCCTACCATCGAGAGGGAGCCTACCGTAAAGCAGGCATCGTCGAGGCCGCTTTTCTGATCGATGGCATGGATGTTGAAGTGATCGGGGATGGGGTGCACCTTCCCAAAGAGTTCCTGCAGCTGATCTATAAAATAAAGGGTCCGGAGCACATCTGTCTTGTCACCGATGCGACCCGGTGGGGAGGGGCCAACCTGCCCGATGGGACAAAAACCTTTGCCGATGCTGCTGAAAGCCGTGTCATCTACATTGAGAACGGGGTGGCGCTGGTGGAGGATAAAAGCTGCTTCGCCGGCTCCATTGCAACAGCCGACCGTTTGGTTCGGACTGCAACGAAGATTGCCGGAATTCCATTGGTTGATTCAGTCCGGATGGCGACGCTAACCCCTGCTCGAATCATCGGCATCAATCGGTATGTCGGTAGCATCGCCCGAGGAAAACGCGCCAACCTGCTCCTGTTCAATGATGATATCGACATCGAGGGCGTGTTCATACAGGGAAAGCGCGTTCTATAGGTCAGTTCGATTTCACCCGTTTCTTGCTCAGAACATCAAAGACCACGGCAGCAAGAACCACGATGCCTTTGACGGCTTTCTGCCAGTTGGCGTCAATACCGAGAATGGACATGCCGTTGTTCAAAACACCCATGAAGATCGCTCCGATGATTGCTCCGCCGATGGTTCCGGTTCCGCCATAGGCACTTGCGCCACCGATGAAACAGGAGCCGATGGCATCCATCTCATAGTTGGTTCCGGCCGTTGGAGCCGCCGAGTTGAAGCGTGCAACACCTACCAGAGCGGCAACTGCGGAGAGGAATCCCATGTTCGTGTAGACAAAGAACAAAACACGGTTGGTATCGATGCCGGAGAGCTTTGCAGCCTTCTCGTTGCCGCCCATTGCATACAGATGTCTGCCCGGGACGGTGCGTGAAGTGTAATAGCTGTAGCCCAGCACGATGATGGCAAGAAGAATCAGGATCACCGGCACTCCCTTATGTTTTCCAAGCAGGGTGAAGACCACCAAGACGGCAATGGAAAGCAGAATGACTTTGGACAGCGTCATAACAAACGGTTCGGTCGCGTACCCCTTCTTTTTCTTGGTGTACCGATCGAAAAGAGCCCAGAATCCATACACAAGACAGATGATGACACCGACGATGACCGTTACGGAAAATACCGTTGCAGGATCTCCGGTATTGGGGAGGAAGCTGTTGAAATACTTGGTGTATTCAGCGGGGAAGGGTGAAATGGTCAATCCGTTGAGAATCAGAAGCGCGACACCGCGCCACAACAACATGCCTGCGAGGGTGGTGATGAAGGGAGGAATGCGGACATACGCAATCCAGAAACCCTGCCATGCTCCGATTGCCAGACCTGTCAGCAGGCAAATCAAAATTGACAGATAGATGTTCCAATGAAGATTGACGACCAGTGTTCCGGCCAATGCACCCACCAGGGCGACAACCGAACCGACTGAAAGGTCGATATTTCCACCGGTGAGAATGCACAGCAACATGCCGCTCGCCAGAATAACGACGTATGAGTTTTGATTGATGAGGTTGGAAATGTTGGAGGGAGCAAAGAGCGATCCCCTTCCGCTGCTGCTGATGAGTACTTGGAAGAGAACCATCGTAGCCAGAAGAACGATGAGCATGGTGTTCTTCTTTACGGTATCTTTGATGCCTAAACTGTGTCTCATGGCAGTTGGTCTCCTTTTTGATTCTGTATGATGCATTTCATGATTTTTTCCTGGCTTGCCTCGGACCCCGACATCTCGCCGACGATCCTGCCTTCGCTAAGGACATAGATGCGGTCGCAGATGCCGAGAATCTCAGGCATTTCACTGGAAATGAAGAGGATGGATTTTCCCTCTTCCGCAAGTTGGTTGATGATGCAATAGATTTCGTATTTTGCCCCGACATCGATTCCCCTGGTCGGTTCATCAAGAAGAAGAATATCCGGTTCCGCAAAAATCCATTTGCTCAGCAGCACCTTCTGCTGGTTTCCGCCTGAAAGGTTGTTCACCTCCTCGAGTACGGACGAGCACTTGGTTTGCAGCTTGCGATTGACATCTATGGCCACCTTCAGTTCAAGGTCGGGATCGATTACCTGATGTCTGCTTACATCCTTCAGGTTTGCAAGCGTCGTATTCAGCATGATGGACTTGGAAAGAATCAAGCCGTTGCTCTTGCGGTCTTCGGTTACATATGCCAGTTTGTTCTCAATTGCGCTCTTGACCGTGTTGAGCTGGACTTCCTTGCCGTTGATCTTTATCGTCCCCGTTATGTCGCGTCCATAGCTTTTCCCGAAAAGACTCATTGCGAACTCGGTCCGTCCGGCCCCCATAAGTCCGCTTAAGCCGACGACCTCGCCTTTGCGCAAGGTGAGGTTGATATCCTCACAGACCTTCATTCCCTCATAGAGGGGATGGCTGACGGTCCAATGTTCCACTTCCAAGCTGACTTCCCCAATGGTTGCATTTCGCTTGGGAAAGCGGTCGCTGATATTGCGCCCGACCATGGCATTGATGATCTTGTTCTCATCAAAAGCTTCCTTGGCCTTGTCCATGGTCGTGATCACCTCACCGTCTCGGATGACGGTAATGCGATCTGCAACGTATGCTACTTCGTTGAGCTTGTGAGATATGAGAATGCTGGTCATGCCCCGCTCCTTGAACTGAAGCAACAGGTCAAGCAGCTTTTTCGCTTCGGTATCATTGAGTGAAGCTGTCGGCTCATCGAGAATGAGAACCTTTACATTCTTTGCGAGGGCTTTGGCGATTTCAACCAACTGTTGTTTGCCTACTCCGATATCCTTGATCGCGGTCTTGCTGGATTCTTCAAGACCGACCAGACTGAGCAATTCATCGGCACGGCTGTATGTCTTATCCCAGTCGATGGAAAAATACCTTCCCTGCTCATTGCCCAAGAACATGTTCTCGGCGATGGTGAGGTAGGGAACCAGCGCCAGCTCCTGATGGATGATGACGATTCCCCGCTCCTCGCTCTCCTTGATGGTGTGGAATTGGCAGGACTTCCCATGCACCAGAATATCACCTTCAAAGGTGGAAGCGGGGTAGACACCGCTGAGGATGTTCATCAGCGTGGATTTGCCTGCACCGTTCTCGCCGACTATGGCGTGAATTTCTCCCGGGCGCACTTGAAGGTTCACATCATTCAGCGCCCTGACCCCGGGAAAGGTCTTGGTGATGTGTTTCATTTCCAGTAAAAAGGTTTCCAAACAGGACCTCCAAAGATGCGGGCAACCGAAGTTGCCCGCAAGCAAAAAAATCGAAGGAGAATCAGATCTTCAGATCGGCTTCAGTATAGTAGCCGCTGTCAATCAACAAAGCCTTATAGTTGTCGACGGTGGCAAAAACGGGCTCGCAGAGGAAGGACGGCACAACCTTGATGCCGTTGTCATACGTCGTGGTATCGTTGATGGACACCACCTCACCCTTGATGATGGAGTTGACCATTTCGACGACCTTGGCAGCCAATGTGCGGGTGTCCTTGAAGATGGACATGCTCTGCAGTCCCTGCAGCATGTTCTTCACGGCCGGCTTGTCGCAGTCCTGACCGGTGAGGATCGGGAAATTGTCCTTGGTGTAGCCGGCGGCGACCAGAGCGTTGGTGATGCCGTTGGCGACGGAGTCGTTGGAGGAATAGACCGCATCGAGGCGGGTGCCCTTCGGGCCGTAGCCGTTGGCGGTGATCAGGTTCTCCATTCTCTTCTGGGCTTCTTCGGTCGACCAGTTGGGGGTCGCGCACTGGGCCTTTGAGGTCTGGCCGGAACGCACGACAAGCTTGCCGCTCTTGATGTACGGCTCAAGGATCGACATGGCGCCGCCAAAGAAGAAGTTGATGTTGTTGTCGTCGGGGGATCCGGTGAACAGCTCGATGTAATAGGGACCCGGTGTGCTGTCGAGCTTGAGGGCATCGCGGATATAGGTGCCCTGGATCGTTCCAACCTTGAAGTTGTCAAAGGTTGCATAGTACGTGACGGCGTCGGTGTTCATGATCAGGCGGTCATAAGCGATGACGGAGATCTTCTTCTCTTGGGCCTGCTTCAGAACTTCGGTCAAGGATGAACCGTCAATGGAAGCGATGACCAGTACCTTGCAGCCGGTGGTGATCATGTTTTCAAGCTGGGCAACCTGGGTCGGAATGTCATTGTCCCCCGCATACTGCAAGTCGACTTTGTATCCTGCGGCCTCAAGCTGGCTCTTCATGTTCGCTCCATCCTGATTCCAGCGCTGGAGGCTCTGGGTGGGCATCGAAACGCCAATCTTGATGGCAGACGACTGTTCTTGGGAACCTGCCGCAAAGAGGGTGGTTGCCATGAGCAACACGGTCAATAGGACGTACATACTCTTTTTCATATACGACTCCTTTTTAATTTTCTGGATTACTCCAGTGATTCGCTAAGAAGGGTATACGTAGGACGGATGCTCGATTCTAGGTGTGGTGATACTCAATGTTCTGCGTAAGTGCTTGGGCACATTTAGTTGTATAATAACCGATTTTATGGATTTGTAAAGTATAATTATTCAGTTATTGCCGGTAATATGCCATTAAAAGGTTAATTTTTATATCTGACAACGGATTGATCTGCATGCAAATACAGTGACGTTTTCGGAGGGGCGGACGTACTTACAGGGTGCGGAAGCTACTGAATCGAGGAACATCGGATCACGAACAACAGGCTTCCTTTCTCTTGTAGTAGAGAAGCAGGGCTCCATCGATTCCAACCATCACGAAGTTCAGGCAATAGAGAAACAGAACGATATCCAGACTGTACAGAAGCTTGTGGATGATTCCGCTGATGTAGCCGACAAGGATGATGGCTTGGAACATCAGACTCCGGCCCCGGGCGGTTTTGGACCTGACTGTTTTCATGATATTCACCGGCCATGCCATGCCGAAGCAGGCCAGCATGATCGTTTCAAAGATGCTCATTGCGGGTTTCCTTTTCGAATCTAGAGGACAAAAACGTTTTCAATCTCGGTGCGAGTCAAGGCAAGCGGCCGGCCGTATTCACAGACTTCAAACGCTTCGGCATACCGGATGGCCTTTCCTTCAGCTTCGCCATAGAGCTCAATCAAGCGGTTCCGATACCGGTCGGCCCGATCCCGGGGATCCAGAAAGTGCTCTCTGAGCCATTCCTTTCGCTCCTCATCGCCGGTCGGAACGGTGTGGAGCACTCCGCGATTGTAGGGGAGCCATTCATACATCTGGGAAGTATGAGAGTGGATCATCTCGACTTTCCGGTCGAAGACGTCATCAATCCCGATGACGATGTCGGGGCTGAACGGAATCGGTTTTTGGAACGTGTCGCTCATATAGCAGATCACCGGGAACTCGGTCATCGCCTCGGTGAGGGGAAGCATATTGGGGACGCTCATGATGTACGACGCGTCCTGGACGAGTTGGGAGGTGATGCGGTGGTCGGGATGGTAGTCATACGGGCGGTGGGTGATGATGAGGTCGGGCTTGAACTCCCTGATGATCCTGATGATCGTCTTTCTGTTCATAACGGAAGCCTCAAGCTCGCCGTTGTGGATATCCAGCACCTGATATTCGGCGATACCGGCGACTTTTGCGGCCCTCTGGGCCTCTTCATATCTCCTGCGGACAAGTTCGATTCCGCCGATTTCATGATGCCCGGTTCCCCCGTTGGTGCAGGAGACGAACTTTACCGTATGTCCGGCCTTGCTGAGTTTTATCGCGGTGCCGCCGCATTGGAGGTCATCGTCATCGGGATGAGCCCCGAAGACCAGTACGCGAATGTTTGAAGCCATGATGTACTCCTCTTTTAGTAGTGATAGAGCCTGTGTTTGTATTTTTCCATCATCCGGCGGCTATACTCCGTCATTTCGGGAGTAAATGCGACGTTGGCGCTGATGTTCACCGGAGGCTCGATTCCCTGATCCATGCATAGTTCGACGGTTCGGACGACGAGCATATTCAAGCAGAATGCATTGAGGATCGTCGAGGTCGGTCCTACCGGCGCGAGAAGGCCGTCGATCGGAACAATCGCATCCATGACCGGCATATGGGTATCGATGTGGACATCGACGACATCACAGAGGTTCTGTTTGCTCGGATGGCGGGCGGGATGATCCTTCGGTACCGACTCGGAGAACGTTCTGCTGGTCACCCCAATCGTCTTGATTTCTCTTTTTCGAGCTTCCAAGGCGACCTCGATCGTCATGGTGTTCAAGCCGTACGCGTTGACGATGATGAGCACACCTTCGTTCACCTCATAGGCGGTAAGGACCGCCGTACCATAGCCTAAGGAGCGTTCGATGATCGTGGAGCGAAGCGCTCCGGGCTCCAATGAGGTACCTGGGTCGAGGATGGCGTTGATGCATCGAAGTCCTCCTGCCCGATAGAACATCTCCCATGCTCCAATGTTGGAATGTCCGCCGGTTCCGATGACGTTGATGATCCGATCATCCTTGATCTCCTGAACCAACAGCGCGGCGGCTCTATCGATGGAATCGGCCTCGTTCTGCTTTATCAAGCCGAAAAATCGCATAAGTTCGTTGTAATAAATCTCAGTTGCACCACTCATGAGATCACCTCCTTGTTCAATCTATCATCCCAAATGGGGAAGGTCAAAGTGTATTTGAGGCGGGTATCCAGAATATAAGAATCTCCATGGCGTAGAGGGCTGAGCTGATGATTCTTGCTGTTCTCATATCCGATCTTCGGATACAGTAAGATGGTTCAGGGCATCCTCGTATGCGGTGATCGTGAGGGCATGAACCGCCGCCTGCTTCACTTTGGCGGCATGGGGTATTCCTTTAAGGTAGCCGCCGATGAACTTGCGCATCAATGTACAGGCCGTAAGTTCATCGTAGTACCCTGCAAGGGTGTGCAGATGGGTCAGCAGGAGATTCACTTTATCGGTTGCGGTCAAGAGCGGTTTTTCCTTTCCTTCCAAAAGCGCTTTTGCCTGATTGAAGATTACCGGGTTCCCGACGGCCCCTCGGGCGAACATCACCCCGTCGATGTTCGTCTCTTGAAGCATCCGAACCGCATCTTCCGCTTCAAAGAGATCGCCCGATCCGATAAGAGGAATGGTCAATCCTTTCTTTGCCAGATGGATTTTCAACGAGGTCAAACAATCCCACTGCGCAAAAGGAGCGTAGCCTTGGGCGCGGGTCCGGGCGTGGAGGGTCAGAAGATCCGCACCTCCTTCAATTGCCGCATCGGCGAACTCAAGGTAGTTCCGGCTCTCATGATCCCATCCTATCCGGAACTTCACCGAGGTGGGGATTCCGCTCTCTTCCTTGATGATCCGGACGATCTCCCTGATCAGTGGCGGGTTTTTCATCAATGCCGATCCCGCTCCCGTCTTGGTCACTTTGGGCACGGGGCAGCCCGCGTTGATGTCGATCATCGTCGGTTGATGCTCTTTTACGATGGCAAGAGCGGATCTGAGGGAGGCAAGCTCACCCAGGAAGAGTTGAATCGCATACTCCTTCTCATCCTTTGCCCGGGGCAGCAGCGCGATCGTTTTTTCCCCCTTTCGGGCAAGCCCTTCCACGCTGACCATTTCGGTATAGGTGAAATCCGCCCCTCCTTCGATGCACAACTGGCGGAAGGGAGCATCGGTATACCCCGCCAAAGGGGCAAGGAAGAGGTTTCCTTTGAGGGTGAGGGCATCGGTTATGAATATCGGGTGGTGACTGGTCATGACTCCTGCTTGAGGGCGAATGCCCTGAAGCTGTTATCATAGATAACCTCGGAAACATCTTCAACCGCCATGTCCCGGATTTCAGCGATCGCATACAACGTTTCAACGAGGTAGTGAATCTTGTTGCGCTCCCCCTTGTAGCGATGGGGCGTCATGAACGGCGCCTCGCTTTCAATGAGGATGCGTTCCAGCGGCAAGCGGTAGGCGACCTCATGGAGGTTCCGATTGTGTTTGAAGGTAAGGTTTCCCGCAAAGGAAAAGTACAAATCAAGATCCAACACCTTCCGGGCGAACGCCCAATCCTCGCCGAAGCAGTGAAGGATGCCCCCCTTGGGCGGAAGCTTTTCAAAGAGAATCGGAAGCAGATCATCCTTTGCGTCGCGGTTGTGAATGATTATCGGCTTTTCCAGGATTCGGGCGATATCCAGATGCTTCAGCATCAGCTCAATCTGTTGGCTCCTTGCCTGGGCGTAGTGGTGATAGTCGAGTCCCGTCTCCCCGATGGCTATGACCCGATCCCGCTTGGCGTTGGCCATGACCCGCTCTTCCCAATTCTGTCCCGGGTTGAGAACCTCCGTGGGCGAGACTCCCACCGCATGGAGAACCGAATCGTTGGATTTGAGGTTTTCATAGGTTTTCTCAAAATCAGCGAGGCTGTTGGTGATCGAGACGACATGGGTGACGCCTTTTACCTTTGCCATTTGCACTGCCAACAGCTGACTCATTTGATCGTCCTGAATCAGTCCGATGTGAGCATGCGTGTCGAATAACTTCATACCAACTCCTTGAGAAGATTCGCTATCGGGAATTCTTTCACCATAATACCATGGGGTATTTCAGTCGTCAACGTTGCAATTTCTAAGCTATCAAACAATTACGATGTGGTAGTTTGCGTTTGACAATTTCAATGGTGCGTGGTAGTTTTACAGCGATATGAACAAAGACCACTTGCGGGGGAGCAGGGTGAGTCAACAGTCGGACCGCCCCTCTGCCGGATACATATATCTGGTGAAAAATCCGGCATCAAATGAAACGACTCTTTGTGCTTGGGATTCGGTGTTGTATCCGGGTACGAGTGTCGTGGCTCCGACCCGATACGGTCTTGACCTTGGTGTGGTGGTCAGCAACGCCGACCGCCTTAATCAGGAGTATCGCGGAGGTGATACGAACGTGCGAGGATGTTGCGAGCACGCCGAATTATGGGATGAAGTCGAAGTCGCCGAAGAGCTTGCAGGAAGCGATGAGATCATCTACAACGACCAGCCGGATGAACACCAATGCTTCTCCTGCAAAGGGTGTGTTCCCTCGGTCGAGCCTCAAATCGTTTCCTTGCACGATACCGATGTGCAATGGATCGACCGCTTGGCAACCCCAAGCGATTTGGCCCGCTACCAAGAGCTGTGCGGTCAGGAAGATGAGGCGATGCGGATCTGCCGCGAGAAGATCGCCGAGCGCAACCTGGACATGAAGCTGGTTACAACACACTTCCTGCTCGGCGAACCGAAGATCATCTTCTTTTTTACGGCGGATGTCCGGGTGGATTTCCGGGAGCTGGTGAAAGACTTGGTGTCGATCTTCAAGATTCGGATCGAACTCCGTCAAGTCGGAGTCCGGGATGAAAGCCGGGTGCTGGGCGGTTTGGCGGTGTGCGGCCGCGATTACTGCTGCCATTCAATGACCGACACATTGAATCCGGTCTCGATCAAGATGGCTAAAGAACAGAATCTTTCCTTGAACTCAATGAAGATTTCCGGTCCTTGTGGCCGATTATTATGTTGTCTCAGTTATGAATATGATTTTTATAATGAAGAAAAGCAGAATTATCCCCCTCGAGGAAGCCGATTGAAGGTGGGCAGTGACTTGATGAAAGTCACTGAAGTGAACATACTGTCAAAGCAGATTACACTCAGTGGAAGCGAAGGCAGGGTTGCGAATCTTCCCCAAGCCGCGCTGTTTTTCAACGATCATGCAAATCGTTGGGAAGTGAAGCGGGAATACGTCACGGAGTTTTTATCGAACTGAAATAAAGTATTGTATTGACCAGTTTTAGCGACTGTGATATGTTTTAAAACCATCGACGCCCGAGCTTTGGGCTTATCATTTTTTATATAATTAACTATTGTGTTGAATACGTTTGGAGGAATAACGTGAGCATTAACAGGTCAGCTGAAAAAAGAGAACGGCAGAACCGCAAGCGCAGACTGAGAAATCGTTCGACCAAATCGACGATGAAAACCGCGATTAGGAAATTTAACGAGGCTGTCGCTTCCGGAGATGTTGAAAGTGCCAGTGCAATGCTGGCGACCAGTCTTAAGTTGATCGACTCGACTGCAAGCAAGGGGGTCATTCACAAGAACACCGCCAACCGCAAGAAATCCAGGTTGCAGCTTCGCTTCAACAAAATGGAGCAAGCGAACGTCGCCCAAGCGTAAGTAACCCTGAAGTTGTGGAGGAGATAGCATGGCAAATCCTAAATTGACCAAAGCAATGATCATAGAAAATCTCTATGAGAAGCACGGGATCAACCGAGCCGATATCCATACGATCATTGATGAGTTCTTTGAGGAAATCAAAGAAGGCCTGAAGAAAGATCAAGTCATCGAGTTGCGCGGTTTTGGAACATTTGAAGTTCGAACCCGTAAAGGCCGGGAGAAAGCCCGCAACCCGAAAACGGGCGATCTTGTTTCTGTGGAGACTCACGGCGTAGCGATTTTCCGTCCGGGTAAAGAACTGAAAGAGTGTGTCTGGGATCTCCGCGCCAACGATTCGACCGATAACTAAATCAGGAGCGTTTCCTTGACCAATTCACTATCCCGAAGAAGCCTCAGAACCGTGGGTTCTGAGGTTTTTGTTCTTATTGCAAGCGCTTTTGTCTATTCGCTCGCATTCCCCGGTTTCATCAACACCACCGGATTTGGATGGATTGCGTTCTTTGCCCTGATTCCCATGTTCATGGTGATTCGGAATACCACGTGGAAACTGGTCATACCCTATGGCTTCTTCTATGGGTTTGTTTTCTACCTCTTTTTCAACTATTGGCTGAAGACGTTCCACCCTTTGGCGATTCTTCTTGTCCCGATCATCAAGGGTGGGGAGATGATCGCTCTCTTTCCAGCCCTGAAACTGAGCCAGCGCTTCTTCAAGAAGTACAGCTATCTTGTCGATGCGGTAATCTACGTCGCCTATACATATCTTTCAACGAACTGGTTTGCCGGTTACCCCTATGGGATGCTGGGCTCGGCGATCTATCGGTATCTGGTGTTGATCCAGATCGCCGAGATCACCGGTATTTGGGGAGTCACCTTCCTGATGGTTCTTCCTCAGACATTCTTGGCGTTCTTTCTCGTTGAACGAAAAAAAGAGTTCTTCAGTTTCATCAAAGAACATCTGATTCCGGTCATCGGGTATGGGATTCTTGTCCTTGCTTCCATCATCTACGGAATCGTGGGCTTGGCCTATTGGAACGGACAAACCCCCGATTTGACTTGGCGCGTCGCCACCGTTCAACACAGTGCCGATACATGGAAGGGTGGGTATACGACCTATAAGAACAACTTCAACAACCTTCGACGGCTCAGTCTGGAAGCGCTCACCCGGAACCCGGATATCATTCTTTGGTCGGAGACGGCGTTCGTTCCCTCCGTCGCTTGGCACGAAAACTATCCATCCGACCCGAATACTCGGGTGTTGGTCGATGAATTTGTCGCATTCGGTAAAAGCCTTCCCGTGCCGCTGGTAACGGGAAACCCGGAAGGGGTTATCAAGAATCCCGATCTTCCGGCATTCGGAGCGGACGGCGAGTGGAACCGGATGGACTATAATACCGTCATCTTCTTTGAAAACGGCAAGATCAAAGACACCTACCGCAAGCAGCACCTCGTGCCCTTTACCGAGCACTTCCCCTATGAAAAGCAGCTGCCGTGGCTGTACCGGCTCCTGTTGGCGAACGATTACAACTGGTGGGAGACGGGCTATGAGTCGGTGGTGTTCACGACCGATGAAGGAGTTCGCTTCTCCACTCCGATCTGTTTTGAAGATGTTTTCGGGTATCTCAATGCAAACTTTGTCAGAAACGGGGCGGATGTGATCGTCAACATGACGAACGACGGCTGGTCGAAAGCGGTAAGCGCCCAGATGCAGCATCTCGGTCTGGCGGTCTTCCGATCAATCGAAAACCGACGGACGACGGTTCGAGGGACCAACAGCGGAATGACGTGCGTCATCGATGTGAATGGAAAGATTCTTGATATGATGGAACCCTTCAAAGTGGGGTGGAAGATCTATGATGTTCCCGTATATACGCAAGAGAGCCATGGCTTTACGTTCTATACCCGACATATCGATCTCTTCGCCTTTGTTGCAATCTATCTCTCCTATGCCCTGTTGGGCTTTGGGGCGGTCCGTTGCCTGATGACGATGCGAAAACGACGATGAACTACACCCGGGCGGCACTCTTTATCATCGGTACCGAGCTCACCCGCGGAGTGATCAGCGATCGCCACGGAAGACTCGTCAGCAGCCAGCTGACGCAGCTTGGATATCGGGTCGAACGGATCATCATCCTTCCGGATGACGGAACGGTCGCCAATCACCTCAGAGAATGTGTGAAGACATGCGATGTCGTCCTTGTGACGGGCGGGCTGGGCCCCACCAGCGACGACCGGACCCGAAGCATCGTCGCCGATCTGGCCGGGGTGGAGCTGGTTCGTGATCCGTTGGCGTTTGAAGCCCTCTATCAGCGGATGGGGGAGCGGATCTGGGGGGCGAACGAACAACAGACGATGATTCCGGAGGGCTTTGAGGTAATTCCCAATCCGAACGGAACCGCCTGCGGTTTTCGAGGATTTGTCCGAGTTGATGAACGGGAGGTTCTTGTCGTTGCGCTACCCGGTCCTCCCCGGGAGATGGATCCGATGTTCTTCAATCATGTGCGTCCCTTACTCGGCGAGCTCTCCGGTCATGATGATTTTGAACGGAGTGATTACTCAACCTACCTCCTTGCCGAATCAAAGCTGGAAGAGCTGTGCCGATCCGTCGCCGTCGAGGGACTTGAATGGGGAACCCGCTTTCAGGAACAGACGATCAGCCTGTATATCGCCGGGGGGAATCGGGAAAAACGTACAGCGATGGTGGAAAAGCTCCGGTCACTTGTGGGACCGCTCCTCATCGTTGACGGGGATGTCCAGCCGGTCGAACTGCTGATCAGGGAACTGAAGGAGCGGGGGCAATCGATCGCTACCGCTGAAAGCATAACCGCCGGTCTGGTCTCAAAGCTCCTCACCGACCAAAGCGGTTCGTCCGCTTGGTATTGGGGCGGGGTGAACGTGTATGCAAATGAAGCTAAGACCCGCCTCCTCGGCGTCAAAGAGGAAACGCTTTCCACATTCGGTGCGGTGAGCGCCGAATGCGCTACTGAGATGGCGGAAGGAATGCTCAATCAAAGCTCGGCGGAATGGGCACTTTCGGTGACCGGAATCGCCGGCCCCGGCGGCGGAAGCGAAGAAAAACCCGTGGGAACAATGTGTTTCGGCTTCGCTTCGAGAACACGGGAGACACAAAGTGTTCAAATGCACCTCAGTGCATATAGCCGGGATATCATGCGTCGCCGTGCCGCAACCGTGGCGTTTCTCCTCGGTACGCTCTACATCCAAGGCGGGCGTTTGCTTGACACTGTCAAGAAGTGGCAATATAGTTAGGAGTACGGATGACGGGACCGTCCTAATGCATTGTATCGATAGTCCCCGTATATGCTTACATGCTTAGTAACCGTTAGAGGAAATGGCGTGGTGCGCCCGAAAAGCGCCCAAATTATGTGCATGTTTCCGTTGGAGTGATTCCCATGTCAGTTGAAGAAGTAGAAAAAACCTCAGCCGAGGTGGCGGAAGAAGTAAAGCCGGTAAAGGTCGCAAAACGAGTCGTCGTCAAAAAGAGCAGCGAAGAAGCCCCGAAGGAAGAGGTGAAAAGAAAAGTCGGCCGCCCAAGGAAAAAGGCCGATCCGCTCCCGCCGGAAGCTGCCGCTCCTGTGGAAGAACCGGCGACTCCGGCTCCCGCACCCGCTGAAAAACCCGCAGCACCTACTGAAAAGCCTCGCGCTCCCCAACGAAAAGCAAGCGGGCGCCAGTCAAGTCGAAACACCCAAAATCGAAAAGGATCCTACCAAAAGAGCCAAAGCTTCGGTCCCGGCCGTCCCTCGGCTCATTTGAATATCGAAGATACATCGATCGATCTGAATATCGAGGAACACCCCGATGCTCCGGTTCTTGAGCTTGAGTATTATGCGACGCTCGGAATCGATACATTGCGAAAAGTAGGAGTGGAACGGGGAATCGATGAAGAAGCGATTCTCGATCTGCGCAAACAGGAGATCGTGGCCGAGATTCTTCGCCGGCACACCGGCGAAGGCGGGGTGGTGGTGGGCACGGGAACGCTCGAGATCCTTCCCGACGGATTCGGGTTTCTTCGCTCGCCGGCAAACTCCTACCTCTCAGGACAGGAAGATGTCTACGTCTCGCCCGCCCAGATCAAAAGCCTGTATCTGAAAACCGGCGATGTGGTCTATGGCCAGGTGCGGACCCCGAAGGAGAACGAGCGCTTTTTCGCCCTTCTCAAAGTCTTGAAGGTTAACGGAGACGATCCGATTCGAGCCAAGATCCGAGTTCCTTTCGACAATCTGACTCCGCTCTTTCCCGATGAGCGCTTGCGCTTGGAAACGGTGGACGAAGATATTTCAACCCGGATTATCGATATGTTCTGTCCGATCGGCAAAGGCCAGCGGTCGCTGATCGTAGCGCCTCCGCGGACCGGAAAAACGGTTCTCCTTCAGAAGATCGCCAATTCGATCGCAATCAACCACCCGGAAGTGACGCTCATGGTCCTGTTGGTGGATGAACGGCCGGAAGAGGTCACCGATATGCGCCGGCACGTAAAAGGCGAGGTGATCGCCTCGACGTTCGACGAGCAGGCGAGCAGGCACGTTCAAGTCGCCGAAATGGTGATCGAAAAGGCGAAACGGCTCGTTGAGCACAAGAAGGATGTCGTCATCCTGCTTGACTCGATCACCCGGTTGGCCCGGGCGTACAACCAGACCGTTCCGGCAAGCGGCAAGATCCTCTCCGGAGGTGTTGATTCCAACGCGCTTCACAAACCCAAGCGCTTCTTCGGAGCCGCACGAAACATCGAAAGCGGCGGATCGTTGACGATTGTGGCAACCGGTTTGATCGAAACGGGATCGCGGATGGACGAGGTGATCTTTGAAGAGTTCAAGGGAACCGGTAATAACGAAATCATTCTCGATCGCCGTCTGGCGGATAAACGCCTCTTCCCGGCGATCAATATCAAGAAGAGCGGAACGAGGCGGGAAGACCTGCTTTTGCCCTCCGATGAAGCAGCTCGGATCTGGCTGACCCGCAATGCGGTCAATGATATGGATGAACAGGAGATAACACCGTTCCTCATTGACAAAATCCGCAAGACCAAAGATAATGAGGCGTTCTTGCGCTCAATAAACACAGGTGTTTCCGCCAGCGGAAGCTCATATTAACCGCAAGGGATACACAACGGTAGTCCGCTGTATACTGCCAGCGGAAGAGATACCAGGAGGAAAGCATGAAAGA
>ENA-UPXM01002479-UPXM01002479.1-activated-sludge-metagenome-genome-assembly--contig:-NODE-2479-length-21589-cov-4.137225_pt1 | contig 21589 bp, 22 predicted proteins | sample MGYA00238178_ERZ772708 | MGnify/ENA primary metagenome ERZ772708 (study PRJEB29002, sample SAMN05720212) | activated sludge metagenome | isolation source: anaerobic digester from wastewater... | reverse complement strand
AAATGCCTCCGGCATTTTCATCTCGTATGCATGTGTCCCTTGAAGGAATCATGTAGTTTTTTTTCCGATCCACATACCCCGACAGCTCCTTACATTATGATCAACCGAAGAGCGGTTACTGACAGTTCCCCCTGAACATGCCTCTGCCGTTTTCATCCTGGATGCTTCTGTCCCTTTGGACAACCATCTGATGGTGGGATATCGTCGCTGCCAGGGGAGCACAGTACGCTCGAACGGTCGTGCATCTTCCCGAAAATCTCAACGCCAACCTCTCACGATGTATCATTCCCTTCAGGACCATCTCCCGGCTAATACGCCCATGAGGATCCGATCCCTAAGGGAGAAAAGTTCCGCCCTCACACGATTCTTCAATTGAGAATCGGCCTGGGCCCGATTCTGTCGAAACGGAAATCAGGTCGATCAGATACGAATTTTTTAAAAATTCGACGAAGAGCCGGCTTCCAAGGCAACGAATCAGGCATACCCTGAATTATCGCGAATCTTCGTGACCGGCCCAGACAGGAGGGGGAGAGGAACCCCCCGGTAACTAACGTATGAATCATGAAGGGAGAGGAATGGAAAACAGTATCCTGTTAAAAGAGGTGGGGTTTGGGGGTTTTTAAGATTCGTTCCTACATTTTACCTTATGGTGATCCCACCACTAGCGGCACTCCTGATCAAGGTGGCATATGGAGGATAGAATACCGCCACTGTCTTATCGATTTCAGATTATAATATGTTTCCGGAGATCCTACCACCCCCGTCTCTCCTCCTCTCCCACGGGTATTCTCTGTCCTGTTCCAGCTGATCTGACCTTTCCGCATTCCGACCGCTATCGCTTCACATGATTCACTTCGGTCATGGTCCCTTCCTCGATCCGGTCGCAGAGGGCTGAAAGTTCGGCAAAGGCCGCCCTGAACTTCGAAGACTGCCGCCATTCAGCAATGCTCTCCTGGGATTCCCAGGGTCCGAAGGCGACGAAGAGCCGGGGATCATCGTTGTCGCGCACGATGTACATCCACCGGGCACCTTTGGCATGGTTCAACGTCCACTGGGCAAATTGTTGCCATTTCTCCAGAAACTGTTCTTCTCTCCCTGCGTTTACGGTAAAATACCCGAACGCAAAAATGACACCCTCCCTGATCACTTCCCTTCCCTCCTTTCTTCCGGTCCAGGCAGAACGACCATCCCGCAACGCCCTCCTACACTCCGGACTGCATCCGGGACAGGGTCCCCAAAATTTCCTTGATCGTCTCCTCCTCCTTCTTGAGATGGTTACGGAAGTCCTGCTTGTCGGTGTCGGCAACCTCCATCCGGAGATCTGAAAGATATTCTTCGAGCACGTCCTTCAGGATCGAGACCTCTTCCTTTGTCAGCGTGAGCGTATACATCTGTTTCCCCCTTCTTCCTGCATCCCCAACCGTTCTGGGATGAATATCTCATCAGTGCACCCCTATTTTAAAGTAACGCCTGTCTGGTGATACTCCAACGTTCTGAACCAGGACACCATCGAACTCACCGAAAGACGGGATGGGAACCCTGGGTGAAACTGGGTGAAACGAACCAACAATTCCAGAGAAGGATCCTTTTCCGACAGAGATGAGGAGCGATCCGGCCGTTTTCCCTCACTCTTCTGATCTGTTGAGTCACAGCCATTTTCAGAGGAGCCAGAACCATTCCCTTTCGTATCAGAAAACCTTCTATTTTCCCTACCCGCCGGGTGTCGGCAGGTTTATCAGGTGCATCGGCAAGGTGAAAGATCGTGTGCACAAGTCCACGATGTCCCAACCACTGCAGGACCACCACCTCCGGGAACCGGAAGGGATCCCAGCAGATGTACCGGACGTACATCAGGATCCTCGATGAGAACCGGAAACGGCGCTCGGTTCCCATCGGATGGTGGTGCCCGGCCTGCCACCTGTTCCTGGATGAAACCCGGTGAATGGCAAGAAGGGTCAGCCCTGCGGTACCACGGTTGTGTGAAGGGGGGGAGATCCCTTGCTCCTCACCAGGGGGAGACCCAGGTAGCTCCCATGAATCTCACGGGATTTTCCAATGGCCGGTGGCTCCTATCAGGGATGTTGATCAACCACCATCAGTTTAATATCACCCTGCCAGAATGTGGTGTATGAACGCCCTGAAATACGTCTCTTTCCTCGTCATTGTCATCGTCCTCGCAGCGGGCTGTACCTCAGCTCCCGATACCACGACCACCGGGCTGGAACCGACGTGTGGAACCCCCCTTGCGGCAACCAGCACGTCCGCAGCACTCACCCGGCTCATCACCGGGGTGAATGCCACCCTGCAGGAGATGGATGCTATTCTTGCGACGGCAGCCTCCGCGATGAGTACAACAGGGATCAGCGGGCCGGGGGCAAACGCAACTCTTGCGCTGGTCGCTGCTACCACTCCGTATGCGATTGATGCTGTCTCTATCTCCGCTGAAGGGCAGATAGCGGCCATCATGCCGGAGCAGTACTGGGCTGCGGTCGGGACCTATGTTGGCAACGAGAGCCACAACCAGCAGGCACTGCAGGAACGCCGTCCCCTGATGACCCTTGTCTTCCCGGCAGCAGAAGGATTTGATGCCGTCTCCATCCGGAGACCAGTGACGGGCAGCAACGGAACGTTCCTCGGCCTTGCTACCGTCCTTTTCAACCCGCAGGAACTGATCGCAGACCATGCCGATAAAGCCCTTGAAGGTACCAATTACACCGCGTGGGCAATCGATATGAGCAGCCACCTGATCTACGATCGGGATCCTGCTGGTCTTGTCGGGCGGGATATGCTCACCGACCCGGCCTTTGCCGACTACCCCGACCTCGTGGCGTTCGTGCAGAAGATCGTTGCCCAGCCTGACGGGAATGGCACCTATACCTTCACCCCCACGAAAGGCGGTCCTGCTGTTGTGAAGGATGCGGTATGGGGGACGGTGGGGCTCCACGGGACGGAATGGCGGATCGTGGTGGCGTCTGAGCGGTAATTGGGAGCGGCTCCCGAGCCCAATCTTTTTATTCAAGAACCCGTGAAGGGGTATTAGATACAAAAGCTGGATTGGAGTGGGTCGAGAGGGTTATACAAAACAAAATCTGATATTTTTTTTCTTACCTTGATTCATCCACCTCCGTCTCTCTGATTGTATCCGTAAAGCGAGGTGTTCAAGATGAAACAGGTGATGGGAGTACTAATCGGGATATTCATCGTCATGCTCTGTATTACGCCAGCGATGGCAGCAAAACCTCTGGATACAGAGGAGGGTGTCGTTGCCGGGGAAATGAATACTGCGACGGTGGGAACATTTGAACAAACCACGAATCCTGGAGGAATATCAAGAACAATGGGTGATACCTATCGCATTGATACGCAAACTCCGGTTCTCGATGGGAGTGCCTTTACCAATTATGATACCCTCTTCATTCATGGGACGATGGCAAAGGCCAATCCCTCTTCATTCGGTGTTAATTTTGAGGGCGATTATTCTGACGGCCATTCTATTAATCTTAATCCATCTGTTTATAATGTCTATGTAAGCTGCCCCTTTGTTAGTTATCATTCGAAGCAAGGAGGTATACAACCCAGAGCCAGATATCTTGGCTTGGAGTATAAGACATCGGAAACAGCAGAAATTACCGGGGTATGGATATTTAATGGCCACAATTCTCTTGGATATATTAGTTTTAACCCTCCACTCAAAAGCACCGCAGGCTTTACAACTCGAGTTATTGATCTGGAAGGCTGGCATCTATTCGATCGCGGATTGAATATGGTGTTAGGAATTCGAAATCCATCATCGACATCTTACGGGAATGTCATGATCGGAGGATATGGAGCCAGGTTTGAGTGGTAGCCCTCTCTTTTTTAATTGCTGAATTCTCTAGGGAACAATGCCAGATTGCATATATATTGGCTCATTTCCTCACTATTACCAGGGAAATACCCCCTATCAGTTTCACCGGTCTCCCATACCCCCTAGTAAACGCTGAATTACCATCGATTATCATGCATACCAGATGAATTTCCGATTAAATTGAAAAAGATGGGCCACCTCCCACTCGACGCTCATGCATCACTAATCGCAAACGTCCCGTTGCTAACATCAGTACAGGCCGGATAGCTGGTGCTGGTAACCCGTATCCAGTAGTCCGATCCCAACGGAGTGGAGGAGGGAATCGGAACAATATAGGGACCGGATTCACTCGCGTCGATCGGAGCGGGAACAATCGTGAATGGTGCATCGCTCGTGTCCGTACAGGCAGGATAGCTGGTGCTGGTCACCCGGATAGTATAATCATCACCGAGGGGGGTGGAGAAGGGGATGGTCAGATCCAGAGATCCCGTTCCATTCAATCCGATAGGACAGCTGGAGCTGAGGGTCTTTAAAAGCGTGCCCGATCGGAGTGCCTCGATTTTTACCGTGGACCCAGGATTGCCGCTGTAGCTCCACCAAATGGTATGGAGGGAACCCTGGAACCAGTCTTCCCCTCCGTCAGGAGTGACAACGGTGAGAGCGGGAACAATCGTGAATGGTGCATCGCTCGTGTCCGTACAGGCAGGATAGCTGGTGCTGGTGATTCGAATCGTATAATCATCACCGAGGGGGGTGGAGAAGGGAACGGTCAGATCCAGAGATCCCGTTCCATTCAATCCGATAGGGTAGCTGGAGCTGATGGTCTTTAAGAGGGTTCCCGACCGGAGTACCTCGATTTTCACCATGGAGCCGGGATTACCGGTATAACTCCACCTGATGGTCTGGCTGGAACCCTGAAGCCACGCTTCACCGCCATCAGGAGAGATCATGGTAATAGCCGGACTTATCGTGAAGGGAGTATCGCTCGTATCAATACAGGTCGGACATCGGGTACTGGTGACCCGGATCATGTAATCGTTCCCCGGGGGCAGGGAATAAGGAACCGTCACCGGGAACGATCCCGATCCTCCCGATCCGATATCCATGTTTGGATGAACCACCCGTACCGCGGTTCCCTTCAGGAGCTCGATTTTCACGGATGGGCCTGGATCGCTGGTATAGTTCCACCGAATGGTCTGTAGGGAACCCTGCACCCAGTCCTCACCGCCCCCCGGAGTTGCGACCGTGATGGAGGGGACCACACTGATCGAGAAGGTGGCATCACTGGTATCACCTACGCTCGGATAGCGGGTGCTGTTGACCCGGACCCGGTACTCGGTCCCGAGGGGCATGTCAGGCGGGACTGGCACGATGAGAGACCCTGTTCCGTCTGTTCCCACCGGGGTGCCGGGGGTGACGATCCCGAACAGGGTTGACCCATTCAGCAGCTCGATCCTGACCGTGGTACCCGGATACCCGGTATACTCCCACCTGATGATCTGGTACGTGCCCCGGGGCCAGTCTTCACCGCCGTTGGGAGACACTACAGTGATGGTCGGCTTGGGAAACACCGTGATGTAGCGGTACTTGATCTCGGTATCACTCCCCTGCCCATTGGTTGCCGTCAATTTCACGGAATATGTGCCGGGTTCCGGGTAGGTGAAGGCCGGGTTTTTCGACTGGCTGTCCCTGATGCCGTCATTCTGGAAATCCCACGCCCAGCTGGTCGGGGAGTTTATGGACTGATCAAAGAACTGGACCGTCAACGGGGCATTGCCATACCGAATATCAGAGGTAAATTCTGCTATGGGAAGAAAGCAGCTGGGGCATCCTGATCCATCGACTTCCGACGCGCCGGTCGGTACTGCAGCACTCACGTTTCCTCCGCTCATTGCCAGCATGGCAATGAGGATTGTCATAATTACACTGGTTTTTTCCAAGGCCATCCTGATCTCCACCTCTCAGGAAATGATCTGCATCTTCTCATGTTATAGGTGATTATGTTGACGCAGTCCCCACCCAAGTGAACCTATCGCAGACACCAGCAGGGATTGGGCACCAGAGAAGCTTTTTACCGTAGAACTGGTGTAGTGGGCAACAAGGAGCTCTGACAGATAGGAGTGAGGAGGCCTCTCAGTCTCTCGGATGTATCCTTGCAACGAGGTGTGAGAAGATGAAACGCATGAGGGTAGTGTTGCTCGGAGTATTCATCATATGCCAGCGATGGCAGAGAAACCAGGGGATATGGAGGAGGACCTTCTTGTCCAAGGACCTGATGCAGCGGGATCAGTACCATCTGAGGGTCCAGCGCATACCGTGATTACTCCAGCCGGGCCAGTATATGGCAGCATTGACACCCAAAGCCCGGTCCTGGACGGTGGTGCTTTTACCAATTATGACACCGTCTTCGTCCATGGAGTGAATGCAGAGAATTATGTACCCAATCCTGATGTAGAGCGGGTTGAATTACTTGAACGGGGCGTTTATACACGGCTGAATCCAAAGACGTCCACGTATTATCCCCAAACCGGCATATTTTGTCCGATTCCCAGTTATCAGTTGAAGACCGGGGGAGTGCAGCCAAAAGTCAGATATCTTGCAGTGCAGCATTACAGCCTTGGGGTATCAGGATCGAAGGCCTGGCCTGAGGTTTATTATGTCGGCGTATACAATGGATACACCCAAGTCGATTCCTTCAGTATGACCTTCTCTAGTACGAGCCCGACGACTCAAATTATTAATCTTGGTGAGTGGTATACCTTCGATCGTGGATTGAATCTCGTTCTCTATATCAGGAACGGAATGGATGCACCAAGTTCTTTCGCAGTATGTGGGTATGGAGCCAGGTTTGAATGGTAACTTCCTGATGATGTTTCCCATTCTGAACGTTCCTTTTTTTTAAAACAACACACAGCCGATTGTTATCTATCTAAAAATTATTAGTAATATACTAATTCAAATCCCCATAGCAGCACTCTTCACCAATGGTTCTATTCTCTAGCAATTTGAGATATCAAATTCGGTTTTCCAATCAACCCGTTCTCAATAAAATTCTCGAAAAATTCTTTCTCATAATACCTATTTTTTAATAGCTCAAATACTATAGAAAGTCCTACAACCTTAGTATCAATCTCACTAAAGACCGTCTCATTTAATTCAATCTTTACTTTCGTGTTTTTATTTGAATCATAATATTTTACTACCGCTTTATCGTTATTATAATCAATAATAACCTCGCCGTGTGCTAAAGCATTACGAACCTTTATTATTTCCTCTACTTTTTTAAACAATTGCACCTGATTTGCTTCACTAATAGAACCTCCAGTCGTTTCATCTGAAAATTTTTTCATTAAATGACGAGCAATGTTTTTCTTTTGTCCAAAAGTAACAATAGTTGTATCTAAAAGCAACTCATGAAAAATTTCTTTTTTCCTAATGTTATCTTCGAATAGAAATTCAGAAATAAATTGAGACAAATTATGCTCCAAATCATAACATGCTGATATGAATTCGCCCCTTTTACTTTCAATAAATTTTCTCTTTCTTTCAATTTCTTCATTACATTCCTCCGTAGGCAATTGTAGATTTATTTTTCCTAAATTCGATAGTTCCTCTCGTTTTGGGAAATTTACAATAGTAGTTCCGGTACCAAGTACACGGTAAATATTCTCATCATCCGCCATATTTTATCCCAATTCAGTGTTCATTTCAATAAGAACTCATTATATTGGTACTAGGCCAATAATTCATTCTCTCATTTTTCCCCAATATACCAATTTCCTTTCCCAATATTACATTCTTCACACAATGTTTGAAGATTCTCTAAAAGACTTTCTCCTCCTTTTGAATATGGGATTATATGATCAATATGCAATTTCGTCCCGGGATCTGTCGCCGGACTTTTTCCACAAAACACGCATCGAAAATTATCTCTTGTTAATACCATCAACCTCAATTTTAAGGGAACATTACGAGATGTTTCCTTTTTGTAAGTATCATATTCCACTTCGGTTTGTTTCAAGGTGGCAGGTCTTTCAAATAGAATAAAGTCAGAAGAAGAAATATCACCACCTATCTTATATTCGATAAATTTTTCACATCCCTTTGTCCAACTGCCAAAACGGATTTTATAAACACTATAACTAATCCTTGGATTGGATTTTTCCCATTCATTTCTTGAGGGACGTTGTCCAACAATTTTCCATATGCGTTCCATTTCGTCAAATAAATCCTTATTCGAGTAAATTCTCTGGGGTGCATAGGGACGAGGGGATAAATCCAACCCTTTGTTTTGTAAACTCACCCTCAGTGCACTGAGCGCTTTTTTCCAACTTCCGAAATGCACTTTTATTGCACTTGCACTAATGTTTGAAATTCTATCGAAATCCCTCCAAGAAAATTCTATATAGTGAAAATATTCTGCCGCTCTTTCTAATTCCTCCAATTTTTCTGTCTCAGAAATCGCATCTGTTCGTTTTCTGCGAAATTCATATTCCATGATTTGATAATACCCTTATATTATATGTAAATCTCATTTCAAAAATACATTTTTTTAATCAGAAATTTTTATAGAGTCGATTATTATTTTAACCATGTTTCAATTTTCATCTGATGATTTTCATCTAACCATTCATGCCATGCTTTTAAAAGCAAATCCAAATCCCCTTCATTCATTTTACTATAACTATATCGCCTCTTGCAATACCGGCGCTTCATCAATGCCCATTTCTTAATATTACCAGGTGGAAGCCAATCACGGCTCATCTGGTACCGTTTAATCGCGTTCTGATGACCAATGTATTGAGTAAGAAAATAACCGGCTAAACCCGACGGACTATACACCCTTCCAACCCTTTTAATATTCACATGAAATGCACCATGATATCGCTTCCATTTCTCTTGAATCCACTCAAATGGAATATATTTACCTTTAAATACACAATGGATAACTCCATATCCCTCTTCAGTTTGAACCATAAAATACGCGAATTGACCATACTTACGACGAACCTGTTGAACAAACGATTTCCAAGCCCTCCAAATATCGCCCGAATTAGGGGAAGAAGTTAAAGTCAGAAATCGCAGTTGGTCTGCTTTCCAATAATACATACCAGAAGATATACGCTGAAAAATTCGAGATCTTTGACGACGTTGTAACCGTTCCACCCTCCAAAAGTCTTGAAAAGCATCTTCCGCACAAATAACCGAAGTATCTGTTATAGAAGCAGAGTCAGAAACAATCACAGCATATCACCTCTTGAGTCTTTCATGATACATATTATCAAGAAAAGAGGGGGGGACCCCGCTGGGGTCCCGCCCGCAACCCCCCTTTAGAATCCCCTTCGGGGACCGCCCCCAGCCTTGGGGGCTTTCTAATGAGGATAGGGGCCTGTTATAACAGACCTGCGGGCCGTGCTCGTTCCTGCGCAGCCCCCGCCCACAATCGGTTGATTGTTTGAAGGCTGTCATTTAACACCTCTATAGGGCATCCATGGATACAACATACACCGTGCATTTTCACAATCTACACGACCATCTGTATAGAACCCCATACAGTCATAGCAATACGCCCCGACCGCTTTTTTAATGGGCACGGGTATTCCTAGCTGATATTTTCGATATGCAATATGGCCCACTGGTTGATTATTCCTCGACCCGCTTATTCTGGCGCTCGGGTTCATTTAATACCCCCAACAAAATCGCAATCACTATCAACGATTACAATCTTTCCACATTTTTCAAGCGCCCTAGCTGCAAGTTGATCAAGAGGGCTTAACGCATTGAAAATCGAGCGGGAAATGCTATATGGGGTATTATCCCGTTTCTGAACAAACCCCTTTGATAGTGTCAACTTTATCATCTTCTGTCCTCGGGTGTCCTATCGGCCAACAGATCTGGGACTTTTCCGCCGACCGGCATTCAAACGGCAATACAATCCCTTTTGAAAGGGAGTTTAGAAGCAATCTATCACCAGAATCCATCTTCACCATAATTATCACCTAGTTGTTTTTTCCTCTGAAGACGACCGAGGGTATAATTTTCATAAGTCACTAGTTTCAATTTCTCAAATTCAGACGCCGCTAATTCAGGATCGTCTTTTTCAAGAAGTTTTATCCGTTTCACTTCAGCGGGAAGATAAGGGCATACATCTTGAATCAATCCCAGAATCACATCACTAAACGACGTTGATTCAAATTGCCTGAGACAAGATAACATCGCATGAACATCTTCATAGATTCTCATCTGAACTGTTTTCATATATGGATGAATACACGCGAATACGTAATAAAAGTTTTTTAGATTATATATTGTGTAAGAATTTTTTGAAAATCTCTTGTGCCTCACTATTTTCACTTATTAAGGCTTGAATTAATTCACTTGCAGCCTTTATTTTCTCCTGTTCTTCTTTTATCTTTGAGATTTCTTGTTTCAGTTGAATATTCTCTTTCACAATATTTTCAATAATTTCGCTATGCGTCTGCATCTTTGCTTTGAACTCACTCTCAATTTCCTGAAGTTCTTTAGGAGCCTGAATTGTGAGTAAATGTTCACCTTTCTTATATTCTTCAGCCAACTGTTTTTTTGTATATCGCCGATACGAATCTGTCAAATATCCATTATGCCCGGCAAGGGTTTCGGCAATCTCCTTTGATACGATTAACGATAACTGGCTGATAAAAAATTTCCTGAATTGATGATAATGAAGTTGTTTTCTATTGGTATTTTTATCACGTGAGAAAAGACCTGCTTTTTCAACCGCATTATCCCATAAGGTATTGGCATTTTGATCGCTGAAGGGAAACAAACGCCCGTCATCATCAGAGGATTTTGGTTTAGCCCGGCCATTCTCCACTAATCCTATGTTCCGCTTTGCCGATGAGCGAATGTAATCAGTACGAACTTTCAGCCATTCATTAACCGCTTGAATCGCTTCAGTTGAAATGAACGTAATTCGATTATCACCCGTTTTTGATGTTTCTCCTCTTACCGTGATAACCGCAGGTTTTGAGGTTAAATCGATATCATCAAGGTTCAATGATAACGCTTCATTGATTCTTATACCAGAAGATGCTAAAACAAGAACCAACGCTCTCCCTTTGACATCCAAATGTTGAATGATTGTTCTAATGGTATCTATATCCAAATCTCTCTCTATTGTTCTTACCTTACCCTTTGGCAATTTATGACGAATAAATTTCAAATCTTTTGCTGGCAGCTGAAGATTATAGTAGTTAAAGAATTCTTTGGCAGAGGTAAACGTCTGTTTTGCTGATAAAGGAGGACGGCTCTGCATTGATACAACAAAACCGGCCATATCTTCAGAATAATTTCTTTTGTCTTCGATATATCGATCTACCAGATTTTCATAAATCTCCTTTTCTTCATGTGTTACCTTCTTTCCTTTCCGCTGATTACCATAGATAAAATCAATGAACGCATAAACAGCCGAAGTATACCCGCCAGCAGTGGAAGGATTATTGTAATGTTTCAGATAATCGGCTATCTTTCCCATGATAGGGAATAAACCTAGAGATATATTATTCTTTTGTTTTTTACAACAGTCCACTTTGTATTTGTTTAAAAAAAATGAAACTCTCCCATTTTGAACAACGCTGCTAAAACCATTTCAGTGCCTTCGCAGATTCAACCCGATATTGAATGCAGGGTTCAACTTAAGGGAGCACGTCCAGGTAAGGTTTTTTTACAGAACCGGTGAAGTGGGTAACAAGGAACTCTGATAGGGGGGCAAATCATCTGAAGTCTCTCAGAGGTATCCTTTCCACGAGGTGTGAGAAGATGAAACGCATGATGGTGGTGTTGCTTGGAGTATTCATTATAATGCTCTGTATCATGCCAACGATGGCAAAGAAACCGGGGGATACGGAGGAAGAACTCGTTGTCCAGGGACCTGATGCGACAGCATCAATACCCTCAGTGAGTCCGGCGGATACGATGAACGCTCCAACCGGGCTAATATCAGGTAGTGTTGATACACAAAGCCCGGTCCTTGATGGCAGTGCTTATACCAATTATGATACCGTCTTCGTTCATGGGCTGAATGCAGTGGCGGATGTGAATGATGTTGATATAGAAAGGGTTGATTATTACGGCAGTGGCCTCGATACCCTGCTGCGGGCGAAGACCTCTTCATTGTATCCGATGGTTAAAATATACTGCCCGATGCCCGGGTATGATAAGAAGACGGGAGGAGCGATACCAAGAGTCAGGTATATTGGCATAGAATATGTATCGGGCCTTGGCCAGGATGATTACGCCTATCCGCAAGTGTATTATGTATCGGTCTATAACGGACGCACCCGGGTCAAGGATGTCGATATCATTTTCGCTACGAATGGTCATTGGGATCTCCAGGTAATCGATCTGGGTGCCTGGTATCCCTTCAATCGCGGATTGAATATCGCCCTCTCAGTAAGGAATGGCGCACCAAATGACCTGAGTTTCTATGTCGGAGGGTACGGAGCGAGGTATGAGTGGTAACTCTCTCGTGTTTTTTTTTCGATCCGGCCCTTATAGTGACGTGAATCCGTCTCCATGAACAACACTACCCACGTTATTCGCTTACATAAGCGTTTTACCGGCCGATCGATCCGCGAAGATCGAATCAGAAATGAAAAAGATTTCAGGAAGTGATCCCCTGTCATTTCTCGACAATCTCTTTCACATTGACCAGGCTCTTCTTCATCTCCTTTCGCATCGCGTTCACGATGAACGGTGACAGAATCCGCATGCATCCGCTGAATTTCATGTCATACGTCAAGGTAAACTTCGTCCCCCCGGGGGTGGGAGTAAAGGTATTGTGCTGTTCGATGAAGACCGAACCCGAATCGATATTCTTCCCAAAATTCTTATTCGGTTCATACTCGGTTGCGGTTGCGGTCCAGGGCATTGATCGGCCCATCAGCCGGGTAACACCCTTAAACGTGCTCCCGACTCCGACCGGGCCTTTCGAGGTCTGCTCGGCTTCCGGTATCGCCGTATGCCATCTGCTCCACTGTGCTGCATCGGTCGTGACGGCAAAGACCTTCTCGACCGGTCCGTTTATCTCGATACTCTCCTCAATATGCGCCATCTGGGTGACCCCCTGGTCAGATCATTCGTACTCAGGAGATTCTGTGCCAATACCCGCGGCCTTCAATCGGAAAAAGAGATGAAGGGGAACTTACTGGTATCCAGAATCCCCTTGTGATAGTGACAGAAGATTTCCATCACCTGATCCTGCATAAGAGGGTATGTTCTATTTTAACCTATCCTGAAGAGCGCCTGGAGCGGTCACGAGCCGCTCCCGGGGCCCGGGATCCCCCCCTGCTCTCCTTCTTTCGATCCTCCGTTCATCGCAAACGTTGTCCTTACCGGTCCAGGGGATCTGCTGATTGATCCGGCCGATCAGGTACTTAGGACGATACTTCTCTTCGGTTCATAAACTACAGTCCCCCAATTTCCCGTGATTAGTCCAGGGGGTGTTGCTTTCGTGGAGGCCGGGGAATATCCCTGAATACCAGAAAAAAGGGGGAGAAGAGAAGCAGCAGTATCCCCATTGCATCACCCGGATAAAAAAAAGAGCAATGGTATAAATAGAACGATGGAGAGAAAGATGGATCGATGGAGTTCCTGCCGAAAGGCCGGCTGGACGCATTCGCCGACGGGGTATTTGCAATCGTCATCACACTGCTCGTGCTCGATCTCGCCATCCCTGAGGTGATGGAAGGGGTCATGCCGGCCATTCTTGAGCAGTGGCCTGCCTTTCTCGCATATATCATCAGTTTTTCTTTTGTCGGCAGCCTCTGGATCACCCACTCATCCATCACCGCCCTGATGGAACAGGAGACCCCGCATTCATACCGGCTCACGCTCCTGATGCTCTTCTTTGTCTCGCTCATCCCTTTCACAACGAAGCTCATGGCATTCTACCTTTCGCATCCACCCATGATCCCAGATCTTGCAAGTACTGATCTCTTCTCCTGGTGGCTTACGGTGAACGCACTGGCAAGATCAGCACTGAGCGCTCCGGTGACCCTCTATGGCCTGGACCTGCTGGCTGCATCGGTGACGATGAATGCGATCATGAAATCCGCGATCAAGACCCCTGATATGCTCATCACCGAATCGGCGATCCCTGAACTGGATGCCCTGCAGCGGAGGCAGCAGTCCGGTGTCTATGTCATTGTCGCGACGCTGATCTTCGGATTCATACTCCCGGTCGTTGCCGTATTCGGGTACATTATCGTCTCGATCGTGTTCTTTCTCACCCCCACTATCACTGTTGCAAAAACAACCCTGGGAAAAGACAAATGATAAGGGGGAGTATCGTTTCGCTGGGTAGTTCCGCAAGGAAGTGCTCCACCGCAGGGAGAGGTTGAGCGGCAGTACCGCTCCGGTCCCTGGTACAACAACCACCATCAGGGAAGACTGGTGAGAAAAGGGATGATCGGTGTGCTTGTCAACTATGGAAAAGTGACCTGCTGAGTGGAGAGCATGAATGAAGTATCTCCACACCAACGAGATTGGAGCAGGAGGAACCGGGTACTCTTCAGGGCGGCAGGAACCTTGTTTTACGGTCACAGGCAGCACCGGTCAGGTCGGGATTCAGCTCACCGCCTCGAGATCCCTGCGAATCTGACGGCGCATGAACCACTCTGCAAGCACCCCCAGGGCATGGTACAGGGGATTGACCGGGACATCGACATAATAGCGCCTCCCCTTCTCAAGCCATCCCTGGTCGGTCCAGTACTGGTGATCGGCAGGAGCCCGTTCGCCCAGCTCATCTGAAGGGGCTCTCCCGACATGAAATGCGAGTACATCGAACAGGTTGGGTCGGGGACGTGTTCCTCTGATAAGAGCGGCAAGGAAGGCATCAGCCGCCCTCTGTAGTTTCTTCTCGTTCTCCCGGAGGACATACGAGGGGAGAGGACCAAACGTTGCATGGGATCGTATCCCTACCTTTGCGGCAACATCAAATCCCCAGATACTGGCCACGAGATTGAGATACTTCAGTACATCCGTACTTCCCACCGCACCAGCCGTGGTGAGGAGCAGGGCTTTCTGCCGGAAGAAACGGGGACGATGAAAGATATAACCATGGCGATCGATGAACAGCTTCATCAGATAAGAGACCTGGAATCCATACACCGGCGTGGCAAAAATGACCCCGTCAGCCTCTTTCATCTTCTGCTCGAGGAGCGAGGCTTCGTCCTTGAGCGTGCAATACTCCTCACCTCGTTCAAAACACTGATAGCATCCGCGGCAATTCTCGAGATGTGCCTCTTTAAGCATCACATATTCCCATTCGACCGGGACCTTCTCCTGGATGATCTCGCGGATCCGTTCGGCGGCACGATACGTATTCCCCTTCCGCGGACTTCCCATGATGACGAGAACCTTCATGGACATCACTTGGTCGTACCCGGTAAAAAACCTCTGAAAAAGATGCAGGCACCGAAAGGTACCGATCGCCATCAACCTTCTGTTCTCATGCCGGTCGAGAGAGCCACATGATGGGCATCTTCTTCATCAGGAAGAAGCTTTCGGAGAGAAGCATGATGCAAGGACTCCCAGGTAGTAGAGAGAAGATACCTCCATGAGAGTTTTACTTTTCTCTGCAGCTTGACACGGTTTAACCAGTTCCTGAACAGCTCGAGGATACCTTGAAACCATCATCACATCAGGAGGACCTTTCGGTATTCCCGGAACAACAGGAAGATGCTTCAGTGCTCTCACCACGGTAGGAGGACGTGCTCGTATTCCCGGAACAACAGGAAGATGCTTCAGTGCTCTCACCACGGTAGGAGGACGTCTCAGTACTCTCAGCACAGCAGGAGGACCTTTCGGTATTCCCGGAACAACAGGAGGACGTCTCAGTGCTCTCAGCACAACAGGATCCTGCGTCTCCACCACAAGTGCAACTATCCATGTCTCTTCCCCTGATGGCTGCACTGATCATCGCCCAGGCACACCCGACGCCGCTCTGCACCTCGATCGCCTGGACCGGGCAGTTGAGGGCACAGGCTCCGCACTCCATACACCGGGTCTTGTGGACCAGCACTGCCGTCTCTTCGCCTTCAGCAAAGACGCCATGGGGGCAGACCTGGCTGCACCGCCGGCAGTTGATACACCGCTCCGGGAAATACGCAAGGGTATTCTCGCGATATGAATCGAACATCAGACCACCCCGAGGAACCAGAGGGCTCCGAACAGTATGGCAAGGATGATCCCGGACCCGGCCATGGCAACCATTACCCTGACATAGGTGAATATCTCTGCTTTGACCCCGGACCGCGAGGTGTAGGGAGTGCAGCCTGTGAAGTTGAGGGCCAGGTACGATACGACCGGAGGGATGAGGAACAGTGGCATAATCCCGGCCAGCAGACGAGCCCATGAGGGCAGAGACAGCTCTGATGCGCCATATGCTGCAAAGGGCAGAGCAACCAGTATCCCGAGAATCAGTCCCTTGGTGCTGAAGTCTTTTGTCGGGAGGAATGGGAGCAGGGCCGGGAACAGGACGGTTCCCGCCAGAACTGCTGTGACCGCAGCGAGGGATGCGACCGGTCCTGCGAGGAGATACATGAGTATCGCGGCACCGATGGTCGGTAATGCTGCATGCACAAGTTCTACAGGAGAGAGAACAATCCGTTCTCTGAAGGGGAACTCAACCCGTCGCATTGCAGCAGTAGCCTTCCTGGTCTTCAGGTACTCCGGGAGGTCCCGGGCACGGACCGGTCCATACTCAACCCGGAATCCGGACCGCTGCAGGACCTGGTGGGCAGAGATGCCCGGGGCTCCCAGCTGCGGTACGATGACGGTCCGGTGCCGGACGACGGACACGAGCCTGGTATTTACTATCCTTTTGACGAGCTCGTCAGTACCAAATGTTCCCTTCCCCGCCGCACACCAGACATTGATCCCCCGGGTATCCAGGACAAGAAGGTAGGCATCAATCCCGGAGAGGGCTGAACGGAGTGAGTCGAAGCTGAGGGTATAGTTTGCCGAGACGAAGACCGGTGAGTCTGGTGACGGATTCCCGAGCTGGTAGAGCCCCGGCCTCACCACGTGACCCATCCGGTTCACGCCCCACCGGGCGAGGAAATGGTCGAGCCGGTCAGCGAAGGTGAGGGTGCTTGTCGTGGTCATGACAGCCGGGATTTGGTTCGGGGACATGGAACCCCCGCAGGGGAGTGCGTGCTGCTGCTGAACTCCGGAACAACAGGAGCATGAGGCAGTATCAGAAGAAGACGGGTTCACTCTGTTTTCACTCCTTCTTCAGATCCTGCACGAGCGGATTGAGGATTCCCTGGACCATCCCTGAAAGATTCCCGGCCTTCAGCAACGCGAGGCAGCAGACCTCGCCGTTCCGTTCCCAGCTGATCAAGGCCAGTTTGTCACCCGTGGCAATCCCGGCTTTCTGCCGCACTTCCTTGGGGAGCACCATCTGCCCCCGCTCGTCAACGCTCAGGACCGCTTCAACAGTACAGCAGGTATTGGGTCCGCAACCAGGGGAGGATACAGCGGACGGTGCCGGGGTTTCGGGAAGCTTCTTTTTCACCATACGTTCATTCCTGATCATCCTTGATCTTCAATATATTATTATTCTTCAGAATAATCAGATAAATATTCCCATGATCCCTTTGTGTCCCAGAATGACGGGACTATGGAACCGGACCCCTCATGCCACCTGGGCAGGGATATGCCGATCAACCGCTTCTCTGCTTTATGGATCTGTTCCAACAGCCTGGTCTTGTGCATCCGCATCTTCTCCGTCAGCTGGCCGTCATTGATCTTCCTGGGATGATCGAAATAGCCACGGCGGCACAGGTTTCACGGAAGGGATGAGAGCGGGAATGAGTGAGCGGGAAAGGGTAAGAACGTTGCCTGGTTGATACCTTGTTCGATGCCCTGAATATCCCTGAACCGGAGGGATGATGCAGCGGGCAGTCTAGCTTAGCCGATGAAAAGTGTGACTGTGAAGTGTTAACTTTTGAAAAGAGGGATCATATTTTTCTCTTCCCACCCTCCAAAGGGAGATGCTACACTGAGCACGTGATGAAACATGATTCGGAAAGTATCGACATTCATGATCCTCCTTATTGTTCTCTCCACACTGAGTATCCCGGTTATCGCGGCCGGTGGAAATGGAGGATCGGATGGAGCAGATGGAGCAGGTCCAGGCGGATCGGGTGGAAACGGCAACGCTGGCAGTGATTCAGCAGGGAATGCCGGTACCGGTGCCGGGTCCTCTACCGGCCAGGCTGGTCCCCAGGCACAAACAATCCAGGAAGAACAGGAGCGGAACCAGCAGGAGACGGTTGACCAGCCCGGTATCCAGATCACCCAGCAGGACCGGGACCTGACCCAGGGCAGGACCGGGGTCGATATGACAGAAGGAACCACCAGTCCGGATACCATCCGCCAGAAAGACCGGGATAATTTCCTCCAGCAGGTCAGCCAGCTGGAGCAGAACCTCTCCCGTGACCAGGAACGGGACCAGGCACAGGTGGATCTCGCCCTCTCCACATTCGCCATTGCCGGCAGCGTGACCGGGGATGCCGGTCCTGAACTTACCCGTCTCACCGGAGAGATAAACCAATCGCTTGCCGCTGCCTCCCAGGCAGAGCAGCAGATCAACACCCGGAGTTCGTTCATGCGGATGCTCATTGGCGGGGACAGGGACGCGGCCGGGCTGCTCATCCAGTATGCCGGCCAGAACCAGGAACGAATCCAGGAGATGGAGCATCTGCTTGTCAACTGTTCCGATTGCGATCCGCAAGTCCGGGTGAAACTCGAAGAACAGGTGCAGATCCTCTCGCAGGAACAGAACCGGCTCCTCACCCTCGGTCAGCAGGAACAGGGCGACCGCGGCCTGTTCGGCTGGTTGTTTGGCGGTTCGCCTGTGCTGGCAACAACCGGCCAGGCTGCCGCGTTGACCAACGATGAGAAGTACTGGATGACCTATATGAGGGAAGAAGAGAAACTTGCCCGGGACGTCTATCTCTTTTTAGGGAGCAGATGGAATATCCCGATCTTTGCGAACATCGCCCAGAGCGAGCAGGTGCATATGGACTCGGTGAAAACCCTTCTTGACCGCTATGGTGTGCCGGATCCGGCGGCAGGCAAGGCACAGGGAGAGTTCACGAACCCGGTTCTCCAGAACCTCTACCATGACCTGATCGCCCAGGGAAGTGCCTCTCCTGTCGAGGCACTCAATGCGGGAGTGCTCGTCGAGGAGACCGATATCGCCGATCTGAACAAGGCTCTCGCCACGACACAGAAGAATGATATCAGGACCGTGTACAACAACCTTCTACAGGGGTCTATGAACCATCTGAATGCTTTTCAATCAAACCTGGCGAGCTATTGAACCACTACCCCTGATTTTTTTATATGAAAATGCCTCCGGCATTTTCATCTCGTATGCATGTGTCCCTCGAAGGAATCATGTAATTTTTATCACAAGAGCACCTTCACCCGGTTCCTGGAAGATCTTTGGCCCATGAAGAGAGGAGAACTCAGCCTTTTGCCACCATGAAACAAGGGGGATCAGTACTGTTTACTCGATCGATACCGTGCCCACCTCAGCAGGTTTGTCCATAAAGATCGCAGATCCGGTGAGCTTTCCCCCATTCAGGAAGCACAAAAAACGAGCACTATCCTGGAGACGAAGGACGGAATGAAGGTAATACTCATCATAATATCCATACGAGCGTTGTTTCGTTATTTTCTCACGGATTCCTGATATACTACAAGGGGGTGGTATAGGGATGAGAGAGTAAGGAAAAGCGGAAGACCATGAGCGCGTGATACCCACACGAGATCTTCAAAATATCAAAAATAAGGTCATCCGGGAATGCACCGATTGATGCATCCGGATCGATCTTTACCGGTTCAGGCAGTTCCCGCAGGATCCATCCTGGAGATGGAGTCGGCCCCGGGTCCTGTCCCAGGTCATATCCCGGGTCTGGTCCTGCAGCTGATCAGCAGATGCGGTAAGTGCTGTATTCAGGGTTGGGCAGTTCCCGCAGGATCCATCCTGGAGCCTGGTCCGGTTCTGGATCATCTCCCCGATCATGTTCCGGGTCTGGTTCTGCAGCTGGTCACCCACTCCTGCACCGGTCCCCTGACTGAGTCCGGCTCCTTTCCGCACCTGGCTCTGGTTTTGCTTCATCACTTTAGACATATCGCATCCCTGGCTGCAGATGCGGTTCTGGCGCATCTGCTCCTCCCCATTATTCTGCAGCTGGCTGGAGAGCTGCACCTGGTTTGCGACCTGTTCCTGGTATGCATTCTGTACCTGGTTTGCGACCTGTTCCTGGCAGGCAATCTGCTGCTGGAACTGCTGGCAATTGCCCTGGGCACCTCCGGATCCCTGACCCTGCGGCCCGGCTGCCATCGCAAACGCCGGCACAAGAATCAGGACCAGGACTGCACACAGTGCTATCTTCTTTATCATATCTATCGTCTCCTGGTTAGTCGGGTCCAGGACATCCGTGTCCTCCAGACCCGTCTCCATCAGACAATCGGCAGGGATAATCAAACCTTTTCTCAAAGGGGAAGCTACACAAGAGAGAACAGGAGATCAGGAGTCCCCCTGCCTTCAGAAAAGAGTAGGGTGCCTGAATTAAGACACGAGAGGAGGCTCGCTCATGCGTCCCTCTCCTCGTGGGGGCAGCAGAACGGGTGATTCGCCGTCTCCTGTTGCAGCATGGATGCGGGAGAGCATCGGGAGGAACATCTCCCTCGGTTCCTTTGCGAGATAATAATGGTTCGATCTCCCGGAAGACCGGTTCTCGATGATCCCGTCATCGATCAGGTGCTCCATGTGCCGGGTCACTGAAGGACCGGTTATCCCGAGCGTATCCGAGATCTGTTGTCGTGTCAGCCCCGGTGCAGACCGGAGCAGGAGAAGGATAGCTCTTGGGGTATCACTCCAGAGATAGTGGATCAGGACCTGCTCGGCAGGTGAGTACGATCCCTGGTTCGGGAAGTACCGGATCACTCCCGGTTTTACCAGGTAAGTAACCCTGCCGCTCTCAACGAGTTTGACAAGATGGTATCGCATAGTGTTCTCATTGATCCCGGTGAGTCTTGCGAGCTCGGGCACATCGATGCCAGGGTTCTCGGAGATCGTAGTAAAGACCCTGCTCCGAGAGTCATGCTCGAGCACGTTCTTCTTGGACACCCTCCGGTACCCCCCAAAGAGCAGGAGGCTGAAGGGAAAGAGCGGTATCCTGGAGGAGGCAGGAATGCTGACAGGGGATTGAACGGGACCCTCTTCCGGGAAGTACACCCTTGCCCGCTTCGACCGGGCTCTTTGGCCTGTATCCTCCCTGGTATCGGTCGCTTTCGATGGCTGGTCAGGGATAACCGGGGTGGTCTGGGCCGGGCCGCAGGGATACTGGACAGGGATCCCCTGCTGCTGCCGGTGAGGTCCGTGAGCCCCGGGGGAGGGCCCGGATGCTGAATGCCCCGGGGGTCCGTCTGGTCCTGCCCATGCCACCCCCGCACCTCCCGCATAGGCAGCAAGAATACCAAGCGACCCATGCAGTTGACCGGGAACCATGCTGCCTTCGTCACTTGGACCAGACCTCACCAGGCCGTTTGGAGGGATTCCCGGTCCGGTCTCTCCTCCATACCCTTTCGCGATACCGGTCTCTAGCTGAGGGCCGGGACCCCTGTTCTGAAGGATGCCGCCTTCCCCCCTTCCATGAGACGAGGTTCTCTCCTGATATCCGG
>ENA-UPXM01002475-UPXM01002475.1-activated-sludge-metagenome-genome-assembly--contig:-NODE-2475-length-21602-cov-5.671277_pt1 | contig 21602 bp, 13 predicted proteins | sample MGYA00238178_ERZ772708 | MGnify/ENA primary metagenome ERZ772708 (study PRJEB29002, sample SAMN05720212) | activated sludge metagenome | isolation source: anaerobic digester from wastewater... | reverse complement strand
GTAAAATAAAGAAAAAGCCGACTGTCAGAATGATTGTCGGCTTTTTTATTTTTTATTTGTGAGGCTTTAAAATATGCAAATACAAACAATTCAGATTTTAATTTTTATACAATAATGAGCAATACCTATAAATCAGCTGGAGTTGATAAGGAAGAAGGTTACAAAACAGTCGATAAAATAAAATCCGCTGTTGCCGAAACCCATAATTCAAATGTGCTAAATAACCTCGGAAGTTTCGGGGCTTTTTACGAAATCGCGGGATACAAAAATCCTGTTTTGGTTTCCGGTACTGATGGAGTAGGAACCAAGCTGAAAGTCGCTTTGGATTCCAAAAAATACGATTCTATTGGGGTAGACTGCTTTGCAATGTGTGCAAATGATATTATTTGTCACGGAGCGAAACCTCTGTTTTTCCTCGATTATTTAGCGTGTGGAAAATTAGATGCAGATATCGCTGCGGAAATTGTGATGGGAATGGTGAAAGCCTGCAAAGACAACAACTGCGCATTGATTGGTGGTGAAACCGCAGAAATGCCCGGAATGTACAATCCAGGTGATTATGATGTTGCAGGTTTTTGCGTCGGAATTGTCGAAAAAGATCAAATAATTGATGGTTCAAATATTAAAAAAGGATGTAAAATTATCGCCTTACCAAGTTCAGGATTTCACTCCAACGGTTTTTCATTGGTAAGAAAAATTTTTCCAGATTTTAATGAAGATTTTGAAGGAAAACCGCTAAACGAAACACTACTTATTCCAACAAGATTGTATTATCAACCGATTCACAAAATCTTAGAAGAAGTAGAACTATGTGGAATTGCGCATATTACAGGGGGCGGAATTATCGAAAATATTCCGCGAATCATTCCCGAAAATCTTTGTGCAACCATTGAAACTTCCAAAATCAAAATTCCAACCGTAATGCTCGAACTGGAAAAACGCGGAAATATTGACCGAATGGAAATGTACGGAACCTTCAATATGGGAGTCGGAATGGTCGTAGTCGTAGATGAAAAACATGCGGAAAAAGTTCTGAATCTTGTAGAAGATGCCTACGAAATCGGGGAAATTACGGAAGGTCCGGAGAAAATAATTTTAATGTAAAAATTGAGCAATATAGCAATGTACTAATCATTGTTACACTGTTAAATTGATATATTGTTACATTATTATGAAAAATATCGTTGTTTTAGTTTCTGGGGGAGGAACCAATTTGCAAAGAATTATCGATTGTATTGAAAGTGGAGCCATTCAAAATGCGCAGATTTCTTTAGTAATCGCTGATCGTGAATGTTTCGGTTTAGAACGTGCCAAAAAACATGGCATTTCTACTCAATTAATTCCGAGAGGAAAATCTTTTTCTTCAGATTTAAAAAATATTCTGCCCGAAAATTCAGATTTAATTGTACTTGCAGGATTTCTATCCATTTTATCTAAAGATTTTTGCGAATCATTTAAAGGCCAAATTATTAATATTCATCCCGCTTTACTTCCCAAATTTGGCGGAAAAGGAATGTGGGGAAATCACGTTCACAAAGCAGTTTTGGAAGCTCAGGAAAAAGAAAGTGGTGCAACAGTTCATTACGTGACATCCGGAATAGATGAAGGCGAAATCATCTTTCAAAAATCATTTCCAGTAGCAGAAAATGAAACGGTAGAAACTTTAGCCCAAAAAATTCACGAAGTAGAATTTGAAATTTTTCCAAAAGCGATCAACTTGGTTCTAAATAAAGGATAATAACCAAGCCACGAAGTGGCGCTATCAACAGCAAAGGGTGAAGCCCTTTGAAAGTTATCAACAGCAAAGGGTGAATCCCTTTGAAAGTTATCAACAGCAAAGGATGAATCCCTTTGACAACATAAAAAAATCCGTTGGTGAAAGAACGGAATCTAATAAAAAGTAAAAAGAAAGAAAAATGTCAAAAAAAAGAGCACTCATCTCCGTTTCCGATAAATCTGGACTCACCGATTTTGCAAAATTTTTAGAAGAAAAAAATTATGAATTGATTTCCACTGGTGGAACTTTTAAACATTTAAAAGAAGCCGGTTTAAATCCAATTCAAATCGATGAAATCACCGATTTCCCAGAAATGTTAGATGGTCGCGTGAAAACTTTGCATCCAAAAGTTCACGGTGGTTTACTCGCCGTTCGTACGAATGAGGAACACATGAAAACCGTGCAGAATCACGAAATAGGTTTGATCGATATGGTGATTGTTAATTTGTATCCCTTTTTCGAAAATGCAAACTCCGATATTTCTCTAGATGAAAAAGTAGAATTTATTGATATTGGTGGACCTTCTATGTTGCGTTCTGGTGCAAAAAATTACAATTCGGTGACCGTCATTACCGATGTTGAAGATTATGCAAAAGTTCAACAGGAAATTACAGAAACAGGGGAAACGACTTTAGAAACCAGAAAGAAATTGGCAGGAAAAGTCTTTAACCTAACTTCAGCGTATGATGCTGCGATTTCAAAAATGCTTTTGGATGAAGAATATCCACACTATTTGAATGCTTCTTACAAGAAAGTTTCCGACCTTCGATATGGCGAAAACCCACATCAAACTGCAGCTTATTATGTTTCCACGACAGATAACGGTGCAATGAAAGATTTCGAAATTTTGGGCGGAAAAGAATTGTCCTTCAACAATCTTCGGGATATGGATCTATGTTGGAAAGTTGTTCAGGAATTCACAGAAGAAATGGCGTGTTGCGCTGTAAAACATTCTACACCATGCGGAGTTGCCGTAGGAACAACCGCCGTAGAAACCTATAAAAAAACCTTCGAATGTGATCCTGTTTCCATTTTTGGCGGAATTATTGGAATGAATTTTAAAGTAGATTCAGCAACTGCGGAAGAATTGAATAAAACCTTTTTGGAAATCGTGATGGCTCCAGATTTTGAGGATGAAGCCTTAGAAATTTTAAGAAAAAAGAAAAATCTAAGAATCATTAAAATCAAAAATCCTGTTTCTGATCAACAGACTTGGGTTAAAGTGGATGGTGGAATTTTGGTTCAGGATAATGACAATATCTTTTCAGAAAAAATAGAAACGGTGACTGTTTTCAAGCCTTCTCAAGAACAGGAAAAAGCACTTTTATTTGCGCAGCGCGTTGTAAAATATGTGAAATCGAATGCGATTGTTGTTTCAAATGGATACCAAGCTTTAGGAATTGGTGGCGGACAAGTGAACCGAATTTGGGCAACAGAACACGCCGTAGAAAGAGCGAAAGAGAAATTTTCCGGGGATTTGGTTTTGGCTTCAGATGCGTTTTTCCCGTTTCGAGATGTGGTCGATTTTTGCGCAAAAGAAGGCATCAAAGCAATCATTCAACCTGGTGGAAGTATGCGCGATGAAGAAAGCATCGAAGCTGCAAACGAACACGGAATTCCCATGATGTTCACCGGAATACGCCATTTCCTGCATTGATTTGCCTTTCAACAATAAATTAGGAAACTTTCTGTAAACTAAATTTGAAATCCATTTACAAATTAGTAATTTTGTAAAACACTAAACAAGCAAACTAAAAATGAAAATATTAATCGTAGGTAACGGCGCAAGAGAATCTGCAATCGCAATGAAATTGCAGGGCGACAGTAGAATTTCGAAAATGTATTTCGCAAATGGAAATGCAACCACCGCCAAACTTGGTCAAAATGTATATGAAGAAAGTGTAGTCGCTTTACGCAATTTTGCCCTCAAAGAAAGAATAGATCTTACCATTGTTGGTCCAGAAGCTCCTTTGGTAGAAGGAATCGTGGATGATTTTAAAGAACACGGACTGAAAATTTTCGGTCCTCGAAAAAGAACTGCAGAGTTGGAAGGAAGCAAGGCTTTCTCCAAAAAATTCATGCAGACCAATAACATCAAAACCGCAAAAGCCGTAGTTTTCGACGCTTATCAGGATGCGATGGATTATGTAAAAACTCAGAAATTTCCCCTCGTTATCAAAGCAAGTGGTCTTGCTGGTGGAAAAGGAGTAGTCATTGCGACGGATTTAGCCGAAGCTGAATTAACCATTCACCGATTTATGATCGAAAGAATTTATGGCGACGCCGGAATTCAGCTGGTCATCGAAGAATATTTGCGAGGTTTCGAAGCTTCCATCATCGCTTTTGCCAACGGTAAAAAACTTTTCCCGTGCATTCCTGTAAAAGATTATAAAAAAGCCGGAAATGGCGACAAAGGTCCAAACACCGGTGGAATGGGAAGTGTAGCTCCAAGTCCAGAATTTACAACAGCTCATTACAATGATTTCGAAGAAAATATTTTAGCTCCAACTTTAGCAGGTTTAGAGCGTGCCGGAATTCATTTCAAAGGATTTATTTTCTTTGGTTTAATGGTAACCAACGACGGAACTTATCTTCTCGAGTACAACATGAGATTGGGCGATCCCGAAACTCAGGTGATTTTGCCTTTGATGGAAAATAATCTGCTCGACGTTATTTTGGATTGCTTAGAAGGAAAAGAAATCGACCTGAAATTTAAAGACGAAAAAGCAGTTTGTCTCGTAATGTGTTCCGGCGGTTATCCAAGACAAATTGAAACCGGATTTGAGATCAGAAATCTAGATAAAGTAAAAGACAGCCAGATTCTTTTTGCAGGTGCAAGCAATTCCGGAGATGCAATTGTAACATCCGGCGGTCGCGTTTTAAGCATCGTCGCAACAGGCGATACATTCGAAAATGCTCGAAAAAAAGTGTATGACGATGCATTGAAAATTCAATTCGATTACGCGTTTTACAGAGAAGACATCGGTAAATTCTAAAAAAATAAAAAGGGCGTGATTTTTACGTCTTTTTTTTTAATTTTTTTTTTGAAGCTTAATCCTGCTCTCCGCTGTATCTTTTTTGCCAGAAAATCATTGCAAAGAACAAAGCAATCTCATGGCAAAAAAGGATGCCGCTTCGATCAGGGCTAGAAATTTTGGTCTAAAACCCATTTTTTTTTCAAAAAGACAGCCGAGAACAATACAGAAAGAGCCAAGAGAACAAAAGAAATATTTGCCACCCAATCTCTTCACTTATCATCCATCACTCATTAATCATAAAACAATGCAAAAAGGCATCATCATCCTCGACTTTGGTTCTCAATACAATCAATTAATCGCCAGAAGAATACGGGAACACGGCGTATATTCAGAAGTAATTCCTTTCAACACGCCTGTCGAAGAAATTGTGGCAAAAAATCCATCTGGAATCATACTTTCTGGCGGACCAAGTTCTGTGAATGCAGAAAATGCGCATCTCGTAGAAAAATCTTTGCTCGAAAAAAACATTCCCATTTTAGGAATTTGTTACGGGATGCAACTCATCACTCATTTATTGGGAGGAACCGTAAAAAAAGGAATCAAAGGAGAATACGGAAAAGCACAACTTGAAATTCAAAAATCCAATGATTTGCTTTCTGGCGTAAGTCGCAATTCCACTGTTTGGATGAGCCATTTCGATGAAGTAGAAAGCCTTCCCGAAGGATTTAATATCAATGGAATGACCGATGTTATTTCCGCGATTTCCAATGAATCCAAGCATATTTATTGCGTTCAATTTCATCCGGAAGTTTCCCACACCGAAGAAGGCGCAAAAATGCTTGAAAATTTTATATTCAAAATCTGTGATGCTCCAAAAAGCTGGAAACTCACCAATTATATTGATGAAACCATTGCAGATATCAAAGCAAAAGTGGGACAACAAAAAGTGATTTTAGGACTTTCGGGCGGTGTAGATTCTTCCGTTGCGGCAGTTTTAATTCACAGAGCAATCGGCGATCAGTTGCAGTGTATCTTTGTAGATACAGGACTTCTGAGAAAAGATGAAGGCAATAAAGTGATGGAGAATTACGGCGAACATTTCAATTTGAAAATTAAAATGATCGATGCTTCCGAAAGATTTTTATCCAAATTAAAAGATATTTCAGATCCTGAAGAAAAAAGAAAAATTATTGGGAATGAATTTGTCGCAGTTTTCGATGAAGAATCTCACAAAATTGAGGGCGCGAAATTTTTAGCACAAGGAACCATTTATCCAGATGTCATCGAAAGTCAATCTGTAAAAGGACCTTCTGCAGTTATAAAATCTCATCACAATGTAGGTGGACTTCCCGAAGAAATGGATTTTGAATTGTTGGAACCTTTGCGAGAATTGTTCAAAGATGAGGTTAGAAAAGTAGGAGTGGAGTTGGGAATTCCGGCTCACTTAGTCAACCGACATCCTTTTCCTGGTCCAGGTTTAGGAATCAGAATTCTCGGCGCGGTTGATGAAGATAAAGTGAGAATTTTACAAGAAGCCGATGATATTTTCATCGAAGAATTATACAAAAATGATTTGTACGAAAAAGTTTCGCAAGCGTTCGTCGTTTTGCTTCCTGTGAAATCTGTCGGAGTAATGGGCGACGAAAGAACCTACGAATATACCGCCGTAGTTCGTTCTGCAAATACAACTGATTTTATGACGGCAACTTGGAGCCGACTTCCGTACGAATTTTTAGATACCGTTTCCAGCAGAATCATCAACGAAGTTCGCGGAATCAATCGGGTTGCTTATGATATTTCGAGCAAACCACCTGCAACGATCGAGTGGGAGTAATCATTATAAATGAAAAGTATAAAAAAGGAAGTAGCTCAATTCTACTTCCTTTTTTTTTTGATTATTTTCCGCCACCGCTCTCTTTTTCAACTTCGGTTTTCGTATTTTCTTTTACTTTTTGATTACCGAAACGTTTCACTATGGAAAAAGAAAACCCATGATAATCGAGTTCCGACTTGGTTCTAAAAGTTCCGATCGGCGCATAAGTCGTATTGTCAAATTTTAGTTTGGCAAATGGATTTACCAATCTTAAAGTGGTTTCTAAACCGAGCTCTTTAAAAATTTTGGTGACCGACATATTATGGAAAACATTCGGTTTGTTATTGAAGGTATTTCCATTGTTTTCGGAAAAAACACCAATCCACGCATTGAAATTGATGTCTTTGTTGAAAAGATTGGTGTAGGAAATATTAGATGAACCATTGAAATTGGTAATGTAGTTTTCGATCTCCAGATTATTTCTTTGATTAAAATCACTGTTATCGCTGTAATTAAGACCAAAATTCAAGTTTACGCTCAGTTTATTTTTTAAAAAAGATTGATTCGTATTGAAATTTAAGGAATATCGCTCCGATTTTCCATTAAAATTCGCAGGCATGGAAATCGTGTTTCCGTTTTCAATGATATAAGTATCCCAATAATCCTGATCCGTAAATGAATAATTGGCAGAAATAAAATATTTTTTAAAGAGTCCCAGTTTCAACCCAACTCGATCGCTTGGATTCGGTTGAAGATCCAAATTTCCGCGGTAAAAATTGCCATCATCATTGGGTAACAAAAAAGGATTAAACTCCGAATACCACGGTCGCCACAAATTGTGATTGTATGTTGCGCTTACAGTGTAATTTTCAGAGAAGGAATATTTTAACAATAAACTAGGAAGAAAAGTTCCATAAGAATCTGTTTTTTCAACGTTCCCGACAGTTTGTCTGATTTTAAAATGAATAGATTCATATCTTAATCCAACTCTCGTTTCTAATTTTTTGAAAAAAGTTTTTGAAAAATTCACATATAGCGCGTTGAGATTTTCGGTGTAATGAAAATCGTTGCTTCTGTTTCCGTCAAAAATAAATTCGTTATTGGTTAGATTAGAATATTGGTAGGGAATTGCATTGTTTCGAAAATCCATTTTTCCGCCACCTTCAAAAGCGATATCCGATTTCCCGAGGTTTTGCGAATAGTCAGCTTTCAAGTAATATTCTCTGTTTTCATTATTGGCAATAATTCGGTTTCCTATGGGAATTGTATTGTTGCTAAAATAGAGAATATAATCATTCGTATCTGCAGTGGAATCGTAATTGAATCCGGCGTTGATATCTAAAATTTTATTTTTTTCTTTATCATAATATTTGTAAAAAATATTATTTCCAAGGTTGCGATTGTAACCACTTAGATTTTGATCCTGCAAATACGAATATTGTATACTATTATTGATGGAGTTGTTCGCTATTGTGTTAGAAAAAGTATTCCTGTTGTTTTGGGCAAATTCTAAAATTAAACCAATGGTGTTTTTTTCGTCAAGTTCTAATTCTGAAGCGGAAGAAAAGGAAGGCATTTTTCCTAATTCAGTACTTTCTGTATCAATTTTGGTTACGGCATTTGTAGCGTAAAGCAAATTTTCACTTTCGTTTTTAGAAATCCGGGTGTTGTCGTTATAACTTCCGGTCAATGACTGTGTAAAACTTCTTTTATGATAATTAATATTGAGATTAGAATATTGTGAATTTTTAGCGTTCTGTGAATTGTTGAATGTTGCACTGCCTTTTATTCCCTCATTCGTAAGCTTTTTCAGTACGATATTAATCACTTCACCGGTGGTTTCATATTTCGCGGAAGGACTTGTAATGACCTCAATTTTCAGAAGATTTTCGGCGGGAATCGTTTGTAAATATTCCTTTAATTCTTTGCCGGTAAAAATCGATTTTCGATCATTAATATAAACCGTTACACTTTCGCCTTCAGCTTTTACCACATCATTACTATCGATACTTACCAATGGCGTCATTCGAAGCACGTCCCAAGTAGTGTTTCCCGCAAGGATAGAGCTGTTCGCAACATTGAAAACGGTTCTGTCTGCTTTACTTTCTACCGTAGGTTTTTTGCCGATTAATACTACTTCTTCAATGTTTTTTTGCTTAATGTTGTCTTGTTTCGCTTGTGCGGCAAAAAAACCGGAACAAAAAAGCGCGACCGTAAAGGGTACTATTTTCATGCTATAATTTATATTTTAGTAAGACGGCGCAAAACACCGTTTCTGTTTTTATAAGTATGCTTTGTGACCTAAAAGTTACTGTTCAAATTGTTTTCATTGAAAATAAATTTGGATTTCAGGATTTTTGCGAGGACCTTTTTTGATGGTTTTGAATCTGTTAAGAGGAGTTCTGTTTGACCTTTCTTAAGCAGTAAAAAGCAATGTGAGAGGCTGAAAAACTTATTTTTCATTCATCGAAAAGACATCATATTAAAATCCTATCAAAAAAACTATCTTTGCAAAATGGAAAAAACCACTTTTGCAGATTTTAATTTACCAGTAAAAATTCTCGATGTTTTAGCAGATTCAAATTTGTTTGAACCAACTCCTATTCAGGAAAAAAGTTTAGGACCGATTCTCTCAGGTCGCGACGTGATGGGAATTGCTCAAACCGGAACGGGTAAAACTCTGGCGTATTTGTTACCTGTATTAAAAAATTGGAAATACAACAAATCAGGAAATCCTACCGTTTTAATTCTTGTTCCAACACGAGAACTGGTGGTGCAGGTTGCAGGAATTGTAGAGAATTTAACGCAAAATATTACCGCAAGAGTAATCGGAATCTACGGTGGAAAAAACATTAAAACTCAGAAATTACTTTTTAATGAAGGTTGCGATATCTTAGTCGGAACTCCAGGAAGAGTAATGGATTTAGCGATTGACAATGCCATTTCTCTGAAAGAAGTAAATAAATTAATCATCGACGAGTTTGATGAAATGCTCAATTTAGGTTTCAAAGCACAATTGACGCATATTTTTCAAATGATGAAGGAGAAAAGACAGAATATTCTTTTCTCTGCGACCATGACTGAAGCAGTTGATGCTTTGTTATATGAATATTTTTCCGGCCCGTTGGAAATTTCTCTCGCAAAATCGGGAACTCCCTTAGAAAAAATAGAACAGTTTGCGTACAAAGTTGAAAACTTTAACACCAAAATTAATTTACTTGAAAATTTACTGAAAACGGATTTAGATTTTTCGAAAGTATTAATTTTCTGTAATAATAAGCGACACGCCGATTTACTGTACACCAAAATTGAAGAACTTTTCCCTGATCAGTTTGATGTCATTCACTCCAATAAATCGCAGAATTATCGTTTGAATGCCATGCGAAGTTTCGAGAATCAAAAAGTTCGCGGATTGATAACAACCGATATTATGGCGAGAGGTTTGGATATTTCAGATATTACTCACGTTATCAATTTCGAAATCCCTGAAGTTCCGGAACAGTACATCCACCGAATTGGTAGAACCGGAAGAGCCGATAAAAACGGAATCGCTGTTTCATTTGTGACCAGAACTGAAGAAGCGCAATTGTTTGATATTGAACTTTTGATGGATCGGTCATTATTGATCAAAGAATTCCCGGCGGAAGTTAAGATTAACAGAGTGAAAATTGCTTCTGAAAAAGATGAGGTTGTAATGAAAAACGCCAATGTGATTAAGCTGGAAGAAGGTGGCGGTGCTTTTCACGAAAAAAAGGACAAGAACAAAAAAGAAAACTGGGGCGGTCCACATGCGAGAAAACTTCCGAAAAAAATTGGAGCCAATCGTGCGCAGGAAAAAGCAAAATCCAAAGCCAAAAGAAAAAAATAAAAATAATCCGGAATTTCCTTCCGGATTATTTAGTTAAATGATCGTGGTAATTTCTATTTCCAAAACAAATCGTCGTATTCTGGTTCTTTCAATTCGGGATGATTCAGGTTTAAAATAGCTTCCAATTGTTCATCTGTCGCCTGCTTTTCTATTTCAGGGAAAATTACCCTTTCTTCTGTTCGAATATGAAGCTCGAGCAATGCCCGAAAAGTTTCTATTTCCTCAGGTTTTTTAAAGCCATTTTGTACCATTTTTCGAAAGATTTGATGTTGTGTTACCGCCTCTGAAATTAAGGGATGATCATTGCCCAAAATTTTAAATATAGATTCTTCTTCTTCCGCAAAATGGTCCTTTAAATTTGTGCTGTAAAACAGGCGAATGTATTTTTCCATCCTTTCCACGGCAATTTCTTTTTTCAAGCCTTCTTTTAATTTCCAACAAAGCAATAACCCAAAGTGATGGTCGCGGCTGAGTTGTACTAAAGCATCATGTCTTTTCATAATTTTCTCTTAAATGGGATTGAATTTTTGGTGTTTTCTATTCATTCGAACAGTTTTACGTGAATGATTTGATTTCCTATGAAAAGCAGTGTCTTTCGTTTCAATCAAAAATTTTTTTTCTCGTTTGGCGATTTCACCTTGTCTGAAAACCACAATGGGTTTTTATAACTGAAAATGTCATTTTCGTTCGTCCTTGTAAATTTACGAATTTGAGCGTGGTTCTGTTCTTTAAAATTTTAAAAAAGAAACTCCTTGAACTTTTTTAGTTAAAGGAGTTATTCATTTGTGTTTTTAGAACTCTACGAAACTTCGCATTTTGAATTAAGTTCCGTTTTCTATTTTTTTTCAAATCAAAAGTAATTGAAATGGTCAAATAAATCAGTTTCATAGGGTGGACAAAAGGTGGACAAATTCTAAAACCATTTTTAATACGGCGTTTTCTAAGTTGTATTTTGAAAATCAGCAATTTTTAAAGTGATCTTTTCATTAATTTTTTTTCAGTTCTAGGATTTTTATTCATTAAGAAATCAGACCATTCGCTTTGTTTTTGCTGTAAACATAATTATATATGATGGTATTATTCACAATTATCAATTTTTTTTATATCTTCATGCATAATTTTGTTTTAAAGGTTAATGCGAATAAAATATTTATATAGGGTATTTTTTTTACTTTCTGCTTTTTCTTTTCAGGCACAGCAGTTTCAGTTGAATACAGCTAAGAATAATATTTCCAATTGGGAGCGAATCTTATCACCAAGAAATTTTTTGGTGAAAGATACTGTTGCGATTAAAAGCATTATAAAACCTCTTCAGAAGCGCAATTCAGATTCCGATAAAGTCTTGTATCATCTCTTGCTTGCAAATGCACATGCGAAAGCTTACGACCGAATTAATGATAAAAGCAATCATCATTTTTCCAAATCTATTCAATATGGTCAAAAATTAGATGATAAAGCACTCGAAATTTGGGCTACACTTTGTTATGCCGAATATTTTTACAATTACAGGCACATGACGAAAGCTTTTACTTTTTTTGCCACCGCTATTGAAAAAATTGATCAAAGTGATCCAGCAAAACTTATATTTCCTGGGAAATCTTTTACTAAAATAGGTTTTTATTTGGGAACGATTGGCAATAAAAAGGAAGCGGTCAACTATTTGAAAAAGGCCATTAAATACACCAATCACGATACCGCTGAATATGCGATGATCAGTGATAATTTGGGATATTATTATTTGCAGTTGGGAGATTTAGTCAATGCCCGAAAAAATTTTGATAAAGCTTCTGAAGTAGCGAAATCGGTAGGAGATAGTGTTCGGTATGCAAAAGCGATCGGTAATTTAGGACTGATCTATGAAAAAAATCAAGATTACCCACGAGCAATTAAATTGCTGCAGAAGGATATTCAAATTTCTGAGCACTTTCAAGCTGAGCAAAACACCATGTTTGCATACACAGTTTTGGCAAGATTATTTATTGCGAATAACCAGGTTTTGGAAGCCGATGAAGCGTTAAAAAAAGCCGATTTCATCGCAAAATCGAAACCTTACTTTAAGACGAATGAACTTGAAATTTTAAAACTGAAATTACAAATCATCTATAAGCAAAATAATAGCGGTGATGAACTTGGAGTCCGAAGACGTATTTGGATTTTAGAAGATTCTTTGAGCAAAACCGATGGAGTTTTGCCACTCAATCAGGCGAATTGGATGCTGCAAAAAAGAAATTATCAGCAAAATATTGCTTCCGCCAAACAACAACTTGTAAAAGAATCTTTTATTAAAAATTTAGTTTTTGTCACCTCAGTCTTATTAATTTTACTGGTGATAATTGTTGTTTTTTATGCGAAAAAAAGGGAGAAATTACGGCAAGGTCAAAATGATAGTCGAATAAAAGAATACGAAAAAACCAATGTGCGCAACGAACAAAAACTTGCCGATGCTCATAGAACTTTAGATTCACAAATTGATTTTTTAAAACGAAAAAATATTCAGATCCAAAAACTACATCTTGAAATTGAAAAGATAAAAAATACCGAATTACCATCGGGCGAGAAAGAACATCGAAAACTTGATGCTTTGCTGCAATCTCATTTGATGACGGAGGAAAACTGGCGCAATTTTAAAAGCGAATTCCAGCGGGAACATTCCGATTTTTACGATAATTTGATGGAGAATTTTCCCGAAATCACTGCTTCGAATTTGCGGATCATTTTGCTTCAAAAATTAGGATTTTCGAACGCTGATATTTCTGGATTGCTAGGAATTACTGTCGAGGCAGTAAAGAAATCCAAGCAAAGATTGAAGAGAAAACTGGGCGACAAGTATGATCTTTTGTTTCAATTGATTGCAGTAGAAAACTAAAAAAAACGCTCTGAAATTTTCAGAGCGTTTTGCATTTATTGATCCGAAATTATATTCGATTAATATCTGTAATATTCTGGTTTGAAAGGACCTTCAACTGGAACACCAATGTATTTTGCTTGATCTTCTGACAAAGTTTCTAATTCAACTCCTAATTTTTTAAGGTGCAAAAATGCTACTTTTTCATCTAAATGTTTTGGCAACATATACACTTCATTTCCGTAAGCTGCTGCATTTGTCCAAAGTTCAATTTGAGCTAAAGTTTGGTTGGCAAATGAGTTACTCATTACAAAACTTGGGTGTCCTGTTGCACAACCTAAATTTACCAAACGACCTTCTGCTAAAATGATGATTTCTTTACCATCGATATTGTAAACATCAACTTGTGGTTTTACTTCATATTTGGTGCTACCATAATTTTCGTTTAACCAAGCCATATCCAACTCATTATCGAAGTGACCGATGTTACAAACAACGGTTTTATCTTTCATTTTTTTGAAATCTTCACCTTTAACGATATTATAATTTCCGGTAGTTGTAATTACGATATCTGCATTTTCAACTACAGTGCTTAATTTTTTAACTTCAAATCCGTCCATTGCAGCTTGTAAAGCACAAATTGGATCGATTTCTGTAACAGTAACGATAGATCCGGCTCCTTTGAAAGAAGCTGCAGTTCCTTTACCTACATCACCGTAACCACAAACTACGACTCTTTTTCCAGCCAACATTAAATCTGTTGCTCTTCTCACTGCATCTACTGCAGATTCTCTACAACCGTATTTGTTATCGAATTTTGATTTTGTAACTGAATCATTTACGTTGATTGCAGGCATTACCAAAGTTCCGTTTGCCATTCTTTCGTACAATCTGTGAACTCCTGTTGTCGTTTCTTCAGAAAGTCCTTTGATTCCAGCTGTTAATTCTGGATATTTATCGAAAACCAAGTTGGTCAAATCACCACCATCATCTAAAATTAAATTTAATGGTTTTCTGTCTTCACCGAAAAATACGGTTTGTTCGATACACCATTCAAATTCTTCTTCAGTCATTCCCTTCCAAGCATAAACTGGGATTCCTGCTGCTGCAATTGCTGCTGCTGCGTGGTCTTGTGTAGAGAAAATGTTACAAGAAGACCAAGTAACATCTGCGCCAAGTGCAACCAAAGTCTCAATTAAAACTGCAGTTTGAATCGTCATGTGAAGACAACCCGCAATTCTTGCTCCTTTCAATGGTTGAGATGGACCGTATTCTTCACGAATCGCCATCAAACCAGGCATTTCTGCTTCAGCTAGATTAATTTCTTTTCTTCCAAATTCTGCTAATGACATGTCCTTCACTTTGTAAGGAACGTATTGTGTTGTAATTTCCATGTGTTTAAATAAACTTTTTGCAAATGTACGAAATACCTTTCTTTCTCTCAAAAGAGATTTAGAAATACTTATTATTACTTAAATCTATGAAGTTGCATGAGTTTTTTTTGAAATTGCTTACTTTTACCCTATAATTTTTTTGATGCCACTTTATAGAGATTTTTCAGATGATAAAGCAACGATTCTTCTTTGGAAATACGATGAGAAGGAAGAATTGAATTCTCAGTTTCTTGTAGAAGCAGAGAATTATGAAAAGATCAAAGATTACCATCCAACCAAATTGAAAGAACTTCTTTTGGTTCGCAAAATTCTGAAATCTGTTTTACCTGATCACAAAATTTTATACCGCGATCGAGAACCTTTTTTGTTTCCGCAAGATTTTGAAATTTCGGTGACGCATTCTTTTCCGTATGCGGCTTTGGCGATTTCTAAAAGTAAAATTGGGATTGATATTGAACCTTTTAACCCTAAAATTAAAAGAATTCAACATAAATTCTTAAATGAAGATGAGGCGCATTTTATAGAAAAGGAAAAAGAAGTCGCGTATTTAACGGTGATCTGGTCTTTGAAAGAGAGTCTTTACAAAATTCATCATTCCAATTATTGGTCGCTCAAAAAACATTATGAAGTAAAACCTTTTCATTTGGATTTTCCTTTCAATATTCAATGCAGAGTTCATGATGAGAAGGTTTCTGATTTGTTTAATGCGCGCGTAGAATTCTTTGAGAATTACTGTTTCACCATTGTTGATTGAGTTTCGGGTTCCAGTTTTTCTGCGCCTTTTCTTTGTTCTTTCGCAACATCATAGATCAGTTCCAAAATTTCCTGTAAGTTTTTCAACTCTGTTAAATGCGTAATTCTATTCGGATCGCGCAGGTTGGAAATTTCGTTTTCTGTGATTTCTTTTTTTCGAATTTCCATTAATTTTTGTACAGAATCTTCCGGTTGTAGGGCGCTTTCTTCTCTAATGTTTTCATGGAATTTTTTTTGCTCCAAAATCAAACTTGTTCGCAATAATTCGGCAGAAATTTTCCGGTTCCAACTTTCAAAGTCGATTTCCGGATATTTTTTTGCAGATTTTGAATATTGGGAGAATGAAGCAATATAAGCAGTGATCAAATGCGAGGTATTCACAAATTGGTGGATGTTTTCGAGTTTTTTTTGTTGATTTTTAGGATCAGAGATCATGCGCTGAAAATTGTCTGAAAGATTCGCAAGATCAATGATTGCATCTTTTCTTTTCAGTTTATACTCTTCCATGATGATGTTTTCAGCACTAAAGAAATCCATAACCGCATTGAAATATCTTAAATTGCTTTTCGCAGCTTTTTTCATCAAATCTAAATTCTGCGTATGTTCCCAAACGGGTAAAATAAAGTATGAAACGCCAAATGCAACCAATCCGCCAATAGCTGTATCGAAAATTCGGTCTTTGAAAATCATGTTTACATTTCCCGGATTCAGAAAGTTGAAACTTAAGAAGATATAAATGGTCATAAAAAATACGGCCCAAAAATAATTCGCTTTTAAAAAACTGAAACATAAAATCATGTTCAACATTAGAAGCGCAAAAAGTATCGTACCGTTTGAAATCCCTAATAAAAGCAGATATGCAACGATGGCTCCGGCAAAAGTTCCATACAATCGTAAAAGATTTCGGTGTTTCGTCGTAGAATATGCAGGTCGCATGATCGCAACAATCGTAATTAAAATCCAGTAAGAGTGACCGATGCCAAGAAATTCTAATTTCGAAAATAAATATCCGATTAATAACGCCAAAACAATTCGAACGGAATGTCGGAAGTGCGATGACTTCAGCGAAAAATTGTTCCAGAGAACTTTTACATTTAATTTTTGAGTGTTGGGTAAAAATTTCTCTAAATCTAATCCGGTGGAGAGACTTTTTGCCAATTTTTGATCTTGACTGAAAACTTTATAAATGGTTTTAATTTCTTCTGAAATGTCTGTAATTCTAACCAAAATTAGGCGCATAATCATAAAATTCTCCAAATTATCGGAGTTCATTTTCTGATTTCGAAGGTCGAAATAATCTTGAAAAACGGCATGAAGTTCTTCTTCGATGTTCAATATTGGTTTTGCTTTGGTACCGCTTTGCAATGCAATGCCAATATTGCTCAGTTCCGCGGAAAGTTTTTCCAGATATTCACTGATGGTTTTCAGAAAACCGGTGTCGCCGAAACTCTCTTGAATTTTTTTGTAATCACTGTCGGAAGTCATTAATTTCTCATGCAGGTCGATGGAATTGAGAAACATCAACATTAATAATCTGCTTGTTGTGGTAGATTCATTAACGATTTTACGTGTTTTGAAAACCGTTTCCCGAGTTTCTTCCTGAAGATTTTTAATTTTGATTTGCTCGGCAATCACTTCCGAATATAGCGTAGGAAACTCTGGTTTATCGAGGTAAAATTTCGATTTAATTTTAAGATAATCTGCGAGCAACAAATAATTTTCGCCAATCATTTGTCCGGCTAACTTGTACGGCTGAATGGTGGAAACGACCAGAAAAATAAGCAAATAACAGATAGATCCTGCTAGAAATATGAGGGAACTTTTTATGATATCGGTTCCTGTTAAATGACCATCAATAAAGATGGCTAAAACGACGAGTGATAAAGAACCAACTGCGGCAAATCTTTGTCCATAAACACCGATGATTGAAAAGAACAATCCAAAAACCACAATTTCCACATAAATTAATGGCGGATAATCTTTGATAATACTTGCAATAAGAGCCACGAAAAAGAAGCAAACAATTGCGAGGATGAGTGAGTTTCTTCGGCGCACAAATGGTCCAGGTTGATCTGTTAATCCCACAAAACTTGTTGCGAGAGGGAAGAGGAAGAATTCTTTGAGTATTCCAAAATACGCGAAAATGACACTCGGAACTACAATTGCCAATGTAATTCGCACTGCCGAAAAGATGTATTGGCTGGTTGCAAATTTTTTAAATTCTGTGGCGTAATTCATGGTGTAAATTTAAGAGTTTATTGTTTAGTACATGACAATTTTTTAAACCACAAAAGCTACAATAGTTTTTTTTCAAAAAAGTGTAATGCAAAAATATTCTTTTATAGAGAATATTAAAACTATTAAAAGTTAAGATTCTGTATTATTTTAAAATTAGAATTCACCAAGTAGTTGCAGGTATTCAATTATAAATTAAAGGCATTAAATTGATAATCGAAACCATTCAATCAAATGATGTAACTATGAAATTGGTGGTCTAAAGTATTAAATCAATGGTTGGAACTATTCAATCAAAGGTTGTAGCGATTAAATTGATAGTCAAAAGCATTAAATTGATGGTCGAAACTATTAAATCAAAGGTTGTAACTATTAAATTGATGGTCTAAACTATATAGACAGGCTCTAAAGTTTATTGTATAAAAAAAGTCTCAATTTCTTGAGACTTTCAATTTTTTATGACAAATGATTAATAATCTTGTGCATTAGAAGATTCTTCACCAATATTCCAGGTTAAGCCGAATCTCAAAGTATTATCTAAAGCAGAATTTACTTTAGAAGTATTAATTAAATAAGACATGTCTAAACCAAAAGATTGGTATTTCAGACCAACACCAACGGTTGCATATTGTCTTGCTCCCTGCTCTTCACTTTCATGAAAATATCCGCCTCTGATGGCAAACGCATTGTCGTATTCATATTCTACAGCTCCGCTGTACATTAAACTTTTTTGATTACTGAATGATTTTCCGATCCCATCAAGTACGCCTACATTTGGAACATTTCCAGCGTTGTCTGGTCCTGGAACCAAAATTTTCGATGCTTCGAAATTTAACCCTACGCGGTTTAAATCATCAATAAATAAATCGTAGCCTGCTCCTAATCTCGCCATTGTGGGAAGGTAAGATCTTGATTCGTCATTGCCGGTATAATCTAAACGTGGTCCCAAATTTTGGATGGCAAAACCACCTCTTGCGCGACCCTCATATTCATTAATACTTGCATGTTTAGGAGACATAAAATATCCTGAAACATCGACTGCGAATGAATTGGCTGGTTTCAAAGTATTATCAGAGTTAAATCCACCAGACAAATCTGAACGGATAAATCGACCTGTAACCGCCATGGAATAGGTGTCGGTTAATTTTAAACCATAGGCAACATCAATAGAAAATTCATTGGGTTTTGCAGTTCCTAATTGAACAACCTCATTTCCTACGTAATCGGTAAGATCAACAGCACCCATATTGAAATAATAAATACTTGCGGAAATTGTAGATCTCTCTTCTTCTCCTAAAAACTGGTGATATGCACCATAAAGTAAAAATACATCATTGGTCAATTTTCCCATATACGGGGTATAATTGATTCCGATTGCAGAAGTGGTTTTGCTGAAAGGATATTTCGCGGCATTCCAAAACTGAGAGAAAGCATCAGTTGTTGTTGCAACTCCTTGATCACCCAATCCTCCTGCTCTTGCATCCGGAGAAATTCGGAGAAAAGGTGCGCCGGTGAGAACTGGCTGAATCTGCGAATACGCCACTGCACTCAATCCTAACCCTAATCCTAAAAATAGTTTTTTAGTCAATGTCATAAAGTAAATTTTTGTCGTTATTTTTTTTATTTTAATAGAACCATTTTTTCTACTGCAGTTGCAGTTCCCTTGCATTTGTCCTGGTTCTGACTTTTTGCAAATATTTTAAAAATATAAGTTCCTTTTCCTACTGCATCACCAAAATCATCGTTCCCATCCCATTCAATTGCAGTTCTAGGTGTTCTAAAACCTTGGAAAAACGGTTCTGCAGATGCAGTGGTGCTTATTGTTTTTACCAATTTTCCGGTGATGGTATAGATCTGTACATTTACATCTAAAATGTCATCGCAATTATGTTCAAATTGAACGTACGTTTTATTGGTAAAAGGATTTGGCCAATTTAATAATTTATTAACTACTAAATTTTGATTCGTTTCATCTTTAACTACAAAGTTTAACGTTTCAGTTGTAGAATTATTGTTAATATCCCAAACTTTAAATGTTAATTGGTGAGGTCCCGGTGCTAATTTACGAAAAGGATAACTTACATTTCCTTTTTGATAATCTTTTAATGAAGGATCACTACACCCATTTCCATCCCCAGAAAAATAGAAATCATTCAAAACGACGGTATCGACTATTTTACCATCCAAAATTACAGTAATGTCGTGTCCGATTCCGGAGCCTGTTGAATTAATTCCTTTATCATCATTTACACACACAAGAAGCATAGGGTTTTGGTCGGTAATTCCTCCATCTGCAAAATTCGTGTTGTTCATGTATAATTTTACTTTTGGTGGAGTGGTGTCATTGATACCATCTGGATTAATTCCACCCACTTGCTGAATTTGATTGTTAAATACATCGAATACTTTGTTGTCAGCATACGCCAATATTCTTCCGTTTCCAATTTCGTAATTAATGTCTTTGGGTACATAAAACTCCACCTTGAAAACACCATTTACGGCGAGTCCAGAAGATTTTACAATAGGACCGTTTTCTTCAGTAAAATTAAGAACTGGAGTCATCTTTGGCTCATTGTCGTTATTCAATGTTTTTTTATTCAGTCTCTTATCAAAAATGTTTATTGCAACTCTACCATTGAAAGAAGTATCAACGGTGCCATCAGGTTTATTTACGTGTCCATTTACGGTTACAAAATCCAAAGCACGCAATTGTCCGGGAACAGGAGAGTCAATCTGGTCAATATTGAGTAATCTTTTTGGACGGCTTAATTTTGTAGCCGGATCACCCAACAAATTGACTTTCAAATGGTCTGTAAATGCACCTTTTTCTATTTTTGCTTTCAAAAATGCATCTCCAAAATTGACGAAATCATCATTAACCAATTCAAATGCACGTTTGGTAAATATTTGGGTAAATTGTTCCCCATAACCCACTTGAATTGCGCGGCTCGAAGTCAGCATCATTGCAGCACCACCTTCTTTTGATTTGATGACCTGTTCTCCTGCCGAAAAGGTGGTCGGATCGTCCCATAAAGTAAATTCACACGTGATGGTCGAAATTAAGGGAAAACGAGTATATACATTATTAAAATTATTAAAATTCTGAATTTCATCGGTTGTTAATACGCGCTCTTGTGACCAACCGTTGATTCCGCCATGTCCGAAATAAAAGAGATACAAACTGTTGCCCACATCATTTGAAATCGCTTGATTAATTTGGGGATATTTTTGTCCACCCGCAGAAGTTTGAGCAGCAAATGCATCCAGGTAGAGTTTACGGACATTGTATTCTTTTCTTAAAGGACCAATTTCAAAATTACTGGCCAATGAAGAATTCATGGTATTATGGAAAGGAACCAAATTATCAGCATCATCATCTACAACAAAATCAAGTTTCATACGCCACTCCCCAAAAGGTGTGGATTGCCCCGGAAGTGCGTTATTATAAGCAAGCGCTTTATCAATTAATATTTTGGCTTCAGAAAGATTTGCTGCGGGTAATCTTCCAACGGGTAAATCGGGAAGGGTAGATGATAAGGCGGTAGAACCAGCATCTTGTGGTGAAGTCATCGTATAGTAATCATCGGTCACAAAAGAATCGGCATAATTTCCGCTTTCTTCACTTTCATAAGAAGGAATAATATCTGAACCTGGACTATTTTTTCCCTTATAATCATAGGAAGTGTCTCCGAGAATAAACATGTATTTTAATTTTCCCTTCGGAGTATTGAGCTTCGTTGCAAAATCTCGAATTGCGGTAATATCTTTACTACCACTGCTGAATTCATTATAAATTTTATTAATATCAACTACGGCAACATTATATTTATTTTGGTAGAAATTGGCAAGCCTTTGTGCGTGACCCATCATTTGCGGAACGGTAATCATTAAATAATCAATGTTTTGTAATCCAGAGAGATCTTGGTTTTCCACTTTTCC